>RRYU01003990.1_pt1 | contig 29966 bp, 26 predicted proteins | sample 2162651 | NCBI WGS metagenome assembly RRYU01 (sample SAMN10267283, study PRJNA491782) | microbial mat metagenome | isolation source: biomat in the production well | place: Japan: Minami-Kanto gas field, natural gas well KTG3 | collected 2017-06 | reverse complement strand
GCATACTATCCGATATATCTTTGCCGTAGTCTTTTCCGAGATTAAAAGGAGGATCAGCAAAGATCATATCAATACACGCGTCAGGCAGATCCTGCAGTAACGCAAGACAGTCCCCCTGAAAGAGGTGACCATGGTCTGTTCCAAAAACACGCCTATAGCCTTCTGTCGCCGTAGTCGGGAGAAATTCTCCTGGATTGCCATCCATCATGATGCTCCGTATTATCCGAACCCACGTTCTAATCTTATCACTTCTATTGACGACTGTCAACAGAGTTCTTGGCTTGAGTCAAGCGTGGCGCGTAGGGTTTCCCCTCCGGGGTCAGTTTGTGCAAACGCTGTCGGGTGACTCCAAGTCGTTTGGACGCCTCAGCTATGGACAGCAGGTTCGTGCTATTCATATCTTGGACGAGTTTTGTCTTAATATAATCCTTGTGTTGCTGAAAACAGATTGTCCACTCCCCATGTCCGTTATAATACTGCTCAAATACTGCACGCATCGTTGGTTCTATTTAATATTCCCACATTATGATAAACATTTACCTGTTCCTGATGCAAGTGCATTATTCTTTATCTCTCTAGTCGTTTGCTTCTGCCTGTTCTCGGGCAAGTTCCGCTTCAATTTCACGCTCGAGTTCTTCTAACGAGATAGAACCCTCTTTCTGGCGGGAACGTTCGGCCAAAAAAGCCATAAATGAATCACTTTGGCTCAACAGTGCCACTTCGCGCTCGAACTCATCCGCTAATTCAATCACAAACGTTTGCCCATCTTTCGTGATAACACGCATTGCCTCATCCGCCGCACGGTCAAACCTGGTGTCGCCTCGGATGAACACGGGCGTATTGTAGGTGAGATGCAGCGAGGCTGCAAGGGTGGGAAAAGAAAACATGCCATGCCATGACCTCTGACCTTTTATCTTTCACAGGTGATCGCACGACCATATGGCACGCTTGCGGCGTACTCTTACGTGACATCCGCGAATTCGGCAACGGCGACTGGACGAGTCGTCGCCCGCTGCTGGCGTTCGCGTTTGATCCGCTCGATCTCGTGCAGAGTCCGTGCGGTCATATAGCTCTCACCGCAGTTCGGACAACTGATCACCGGCACATTCTCAATGACGAGCAGGCGGTCGCCTGTGCCATAACTGCGCGTGATATGGCGTAGTCGTGCGCCTGCTTTGCCGCAGTTGTCACAGATCCGTAGATCATCGGGTTGTGGATTATTCGACATAGACCGTAATTATCACGACCATATCGGTCGGGCTAAGTTTGGCAACGACGATCACGCTGAGACCATCATTCGTCTGACCATGGATCAGGTATTTCCAGTCGCCGGTATTCCGGTCGCGCTGCCGTTCGACAATCTGCCCGGTCAGAATCGCCTGCTCGACATCCAGGATGGAGAGATTATCATCATCCATCTCTTCATCGGCATGAATGGTCATCACATAGTCAAGCGTACGAATTTTGGCTTGGATGTGCCGTAACGTTGACTCAAACACGACTGTCTCCGTCCACCGCAACTACCAGTCACACTGTAGCACGTCTGGACGAAAGACACAAGAGTGCCCCAGGTCAGCCTGGCAAGCAGGTACCGTCATCTTTATCCTCTATCCTACTCCACCCGTCTCGGCCTATACTGGATCGCCTCGGCCAGATGCGCCGCGCCGATCTGCTCGCACTCGGCCAGATCGGCAATCGTGCGCGCCAGCTTTAACACCCGGTGATACCCCCGCCCCGACAGGCCGAGCTGACGCGATGCTGCCTTCATCAGACTCTGCCCGGCCCCATCCAGCGTGCCATGCACCCGCAGCTCTGCTGGCCCCATGTCGGCATTGGTTAACAAGGGCGTCCCGGCAAACCGTGCCGTCTGCCGCGCCCGCGCCGCACATACCCGCTGCCGAATGGCCGCCGATGGCTCCCCCAGCCGCGTGCTGCTCAGCTTTTCATACTGGACGCGCGGCACCTCCACATAAATATCAATCCGATCCAGCAGCGGCCCACTGATGCGCTTCTGATAGCGCGCCACCGCCGCCGCGCTACACGTACAGGCTCGCTCTGGATCGCCGAAATAGCCGCAAATACATGGGTTTTGCGCCGCCACTAGCATCACCGACGCCGGATACGTCACGCTCCCCGATGCGCGGCTCAACGTCACCATGCGATCTTCCAGCGGCTGGCGCAATACTTCCAGCTTGGGGCCAAACTCCGGCAATTCGTCCAGAAACAATACGCCCCGGTGCGCCAGCGAGATCATACCCGGCCTGACCCGCCCGGCCCCGCCGCCCACCAGCCCTGCCATCGAAGTAGTATGATGCGGCGCACAGAATGGCCGCTGCCGCACCAGCGGCGTGTCTTTGGGCAATTGCCCGCTGACACTATACACCTTGGTCACTTCAATCGCCTCTTCCAGGCTCATTGGCGGCAGAATCGACGGCAACGCCCGCGCCATTAGCGTCTTGCCCGACCCCGGACTACCCACCATCATAACATTATGCCCACCTGCTGCCGCCACCTCCAGCGCCCGTTTGACATGTTCCTGCCCCTTGACGTCACAATAATCAATTGGATAGGTAACATCGGCCTGGTCAAAGCACAGATCCGACAAATACGGCGCCAGAGTCCGCGCACCGCCAATATGCTCGGCCAGATCCGCCAGCCGCCGCACCGGTATGATCGTCACCCCCGACACCAGCCCGGCTTCGGCAGCATCTTCATACGGCACATACACCGTTTCGATGCCATGCTCGCGCGCCACCGCCACCATGGGCAATACACCATCGGTATGCCGTAACGCCCCATCCAGCGACAGCTCGCCAATAAAAAGTGCCTGATTGACCCGACCAGCTACCTGCTCTGAAGCCAGCAGCAGCCCGATCGCAATCGACAGATCATAGGCCGGCCCGGCCTTACGCAGATCACCCGGCGCCAGATTCACCGTGATGCGCTTCATCGGAAAAAATCCCCCACTATTGCGCACCGCCGCACGCACACGCTCACGACTCTCGTGTACAGCCGCATCACCCAGCCCAACCACCATAAAGCAGGGCAACCCCTGCGCAATATCTACCTCTACCTCAACCAGAATGCCCTCTAGCCCGATCACAGCACAACTATACACTTTGGCAAGCATGATCGCTCCTGTACGTGTAGCAAAGCGAGAACAGAGAACAGGAAATCGAACCTTCATAAATTAACTATAGAATAAAACGCATTTAACATCATCAAATACATAGTATTTTTTATTATTCTATCACACCTCTAAAACCAATGCAACTACATTTCATTTTTAGCCCGCGCCATGCAACGCCCGTTGGAGAAATGGCACACACCGGGGCAAGAACAGGCAGATCACCTGCCAGGCGCATAAAAAAAGCGTGAGCTACAGCACCCTGCTGCAACTCCCGCCCTTAATTCTGAAAGACACAGCCCCGGGATCTAGATCGCCTGCTTTACCAATGGCGGCGCATAATCCACCCGCGGATGATAAATCCCCCGCAGACTGGCAATAAAAGCCTCACGGATCAACACAATCTCGTGCAACGTCAACGGCGTATGATCAAGCTGCCCACTCTGCACGCGATTATCGATAATCCCATTCACCGTATCCTCCAGCGTCTGCGACCCGGTAGGAGCCTGACCACTCTCCAACAAACTTCGCGGCACCAGGCGACCATTCTGGGCCTTGGAACGCACCGTCGCCTCCACCGAGTCTGCCAGCATCAAAATACCCTGCTCACGTGTCCATGGGATCGGCCCGGGATAACGAAAATCACTAAGCTCAACCGTATCCTCCTGCTGCAACGCCAGTTGATAAAAATGCTGTATCACATGCGTCCCATGATGCGTCGAGATAAAGTCAATAATCGGCTGGGGCAAACCTGTTGCCTGCGCCATCTTCACCCCCTCACGCACATGATCGACAATAATCTGCGCACTGGTGCGTGGATCAAGATCATTATGCACATTCTCACGCCCGGTCTGATTATCCGTAAAAAAGAACGGACGGATCGTCTTGCCGATATCATGATAATACGCACCCACACGCAACAGCAGTGCATCCGCGCCAATTGCCTCCGCCGCCGCTTCAGACAAATTGCCCACTGCAACGCTATGATAATATGTTCCAGGGGCCTCACGCGTCAGCTTGCGCAGCAACGGCTGCGACGGATGCGCCAGTTCCATCAGCTGCATTGGCGTCACCACACCGGCGGCGTGGCCCACCAGATTAAACAGGCCCAGCGAAAGAATCGCGGCCAGCACACCATTGCCCAGGCCATACAGCATAATATACATCAGCGATTCGCCCTGGATCAGCAAACTGCCCTGATCCGTCATCCAGAACGCCACCTGGGTTAAAATCGTCACCGCCGCAATGAACCCGCCAGCCAGCAAAAAAGTAACCGAGCGTTCCGCATTACGCACTGCAAAGATAGCTACCACACTTCCCAGCAAGAACGTCACGGTCAAGGCCAGTGATTCGCCGTTTATAATGCCCAGTACGACACTCAGCAATATACTACTCACCAGTGCAACCGGCGCATTAAATACCACCGTCAGAACCAGCGCCACAATCGCCAGTGGAAAAGCATACGGATAGTCAGGCCACAGATTCATCAGTACCCGCGCCGCCAGCGCCGTCACCAGCACAGTCAGGATAATCACCAGCAGACGACGTGCGTGCCATACAGTCTCGCGCTGAAAGAAATAGAAATGCAACAAAAATACACTGGCCAGGAGTGCTGAAAGCAACCCACGTCCCCCAATCATCACCCAACCCAGTGGTTGCGGTAACGCACCCAGTTGTCCCAGAATCTCGATTGTTTCCGGGCGCACAATATCGCCTACGCGGACAATCGTCTGACCAGCCTGTATTTTAACCACAACCGGTTCAACATTTTCGCGTGCTTCCTGTTTGCGTTGCTCAGTTGCCTCCACATCAAGCGTCGTATTCACTGCCAGGAAAGATGATACCAGGAAGCGCATCAGCGTACCTTCTGGCTCTGGCATGCCACTTGTCCAGGTAGGCAACCAGCGATCCGTCAGGCGCTGAATCGTCTTCTCATCCAGTTCCAGCTCATAGCGTTCGATCGCCTGATCATACAGATGCAGCGTCTGATCATACACACTATCCCAGGCAGTATCACGCAGTGACACCATTTCCTGTACCCGCGCTTCAGTCAACTCGACATTGGCAAACTGGTCGGATATTTCCGCCAGTTTCATAATCGCCTGCACTTTTTCCGGCTCACTCAGAGTAGAATCGTCACGAATGGTAGTAACGGCTGTGAGCAAACTATTCAAGGCCAGACGCTGCTGATTGGGAACGCTAAAATTGATCGCAAACACATTATTTTCGAGTCGCTCCTGAGCCTTGGAACGTTCTTGCTCGGTCAAAACATTACTCACAAACTCGGCATTATGGGGTGACTGGATTGTCACCGGGCTAGCGCGACCAATTTCCAGTGCGCTATACAATCCAACCGCTGGCAAAATCAACGCAGCCCAGAGACCTATAGTTAGCAGCAACCACAACATTCCCACAATCAACCAGCGTGGAGCATGTGGCAAACGTAGAACGTGCTGCTCTGATCGGGGAGGAAAAATATGGACTGACCACCATCGTCGTATCATCGCCCTCTTCCTTAATAGAACGCGATAGAAACATATCACTCACTTGCATGAATCGTGCCAGGAACCTCCCTATTGTTCCGCCAGCAGATCACGGGCAAGCTGACTCAAGACACGCCCATCGGCACGCCCTTTAAAGCGCTCCATCAAGGTGGGCATCAGTTTACTCATATCTTTTGCTCCGTGTAACCCCAGTTCCTCGATCAAGGCGCTCACCTGCGGACGCAACTCTTCCGGGCTTAACTGGCGCGGGAGATAGTCTTCCAGAATGCGTGCCTCAGCCTCTTCCTCTTCGGCGCGCTCATGCTCGTTAGCCTTGCGATAGATATCAGCCGTATCACGCCGCTGCTTCACTTCTTTCACCAGCACCGCCTGCTGCACCGCCGCATCCAGAGGCACATGATAATCGGCAGAAATAGATGCCAGAGCTGCTTCACGCTCTGCCGGGTCATCAGCAAACTGCACCTCGATCGTACGCACAGCCTCTTCGTACCGTTGCCGCGAAAATTCAATCTGCGCACTTTGCAGCGCCGCACGTGTGTTCCGTATCACTTGAACACGCAGTTTATCACCACTGCGCATAGCTTGCTTTAAATCAACCACCAGCCGCTCTTGAATATCCATATATTCTTGCTACTTTCTAGATGAACTCGCTTGAATCACCCCCGCCCCATGCATGGGCGGGGGAGGTGGACAAGGCGTATCAATACCCACAATTGTACCGCATCTGGATGCGGGAGAGCGGGTAGCTTCCCACCTTCCACGGGTACCGGCGGGGCGCAGCCCTGCCAAGATTATAGTATGTTCGGTTTGTTTTGGCGGCAAAGCCGCCAAAACAAACCGAACATACTTTTTTGCGGGGGCCTCCGGCCCCTGCTCCCCCCAACGTGTGGGACATGCATAGCCCTCAGGGAGAGGGAGGCAGGGGGAATGAGGCCGTATCGTCCAACCAAACTGTACAGGAAACGTGAACCATGTCTTAAAGTCATGCGCCCACAGCGGCCACAGCGCTCAGAATGCCTGCCACATTGGAGTTACAATTTTATACGTCGGGGGAAAACACGTTGTTTTTCGGCAACAATGATGGCGCGGATCTGACCAACTGCTTCGTCCAGTCGATCTTCGTGGTTGACCACCACATAATCGAACTGTGGTATCTGGGCAAGCTCATGTTGAGCCAGCGCCAGACGTCGTTCGATCTCTTCCGGTGTCTCGGTGCGGCGTAACTGCAATCGCCGTTGTAATTCTTCCAGGGAACCCGACGCAATAAAAATGAACACTGCCTCGGGCGCAAGCCGCTTGATTGTGGCTGCCCCATCAACATTCACTCGTATAATCACATCTCGCCCACTGGCCATTGCACGACGTACTTCAAAACGGGGGATACCACGGTAATTTCCATAGACATGCGCCCATTCCAACAACTCTCCCTGTTCGATCATCGCTTCAAACTGTTGCGAACTGACGAAATGATAATCCAGACCGTCTATCTCGCCAGGGCGCTGAGGGCGACTGTTGAGGGTGACCACAAAATGAAACGGAAAACCCAGTTCACGCATACGCATAAGCACCGAGTCTTTGCCGACACCCGAAGGGCCAGAAAGAACCACCAGCAGTGGAAAGGGCGACTGCCCCGCTAAGATTGGATTTTGAGTTATATCTGTCATGTTGTTATACTGTGGTATAGTCCATTCCAGAGAAAATATGGTAAACGTTCAGATAGTTCATGCTAATGATATCCTGATCAGCCATCCAGGGGCACCGTCTACGAACCATGTCTAATGTACTTTGATGCTCTAACGCTTAATGCCGTCACCACCGAGTTACAAGCCACTATTTTAGGTGGCCGCATTCAACGTGTCTTGCTTCCAGGACCACTGAGTATTGGTCTGGAAGTATATGCGCATAGACAACGCTATCAGCTGCTGGCTTCAGCCCATCCCCAATTTGCGCGCGTTCATCTTGTCCAGAACAAACTATCGCGTGGTGTCGAACGAGCCTCACCATTGTTACTCTTACTGCGCAAATATGTGCTTGGTGGTAGAATCAGCGCTATCGAACAGCCACCCCTGGAACGCATAGTAGTATTAAGTATAGTCAAAGAGATAGAGTTACGCAACCACGATGTGTTAGATGAGTCACAGATGTCAGATGAGGTTCTACCTTATATAGATGAAGCAGAAGACGAGGAAGCGCCTGTTTCGGATCCCCAGGCACAAGCAGCTGCACCTCAATCTCATGCTATATCACGCACTCTGTTGCGCTGTGAACTAATTATTGAACCCATGGATCGGCGCAGTAATATTATCCTGGTCGACGATAACAATCTTATTTTGGATAGTATCAAACGGGTTACCCCTCAGATGAGCCACCGTGTCATTTTGCCAAGGCATGTGTACGAGTTTCCTCCACGCCAGGAACGCCGCGATCCTCGTACTGCTACCCCTGCTGGCATGCAGGCACTGCACAACAACGGCACAGCCACATTGTCACGTGCGCTTATATCGAGCTATCGCGGTGTTTCGCCCCTGGTGGCGCGTGAAGTAATCCAGCGTGCTATGGGCGTCTCGGATAGTGAAGTACGAGACACCCTGCCATGGGACGTACTGGCAACGCATCTGCGCGCCATCTTCGCGCCACCATGGCACCCCTGTCTGGTTCCCGGAACTGATGGCCCGCAGGCATATGCGCCCTATCATATTACGCACATGAACGATGCCCAGCCTCAATCTGACATAAGTAGTGCGCTGGAGGCCTTTTATGCCACGCGCGAGGCAGTAACGGCACATCAACAGTACCGCACTACGATTATGCAACGCCTCGATACAACCCGCGAACGTCTTTACCACCAGCAGCAGCAACTCGAAACTGAAATGCAACGTGCTGGCAACCTGGAACGGCTGCGCTGGGAAGGCGAGATGATCTTCGCCTTTCTGCACAGCATTGCTCCTGGGCAGCAGCATCTGGACATAGATGGCGATAGGATTATGCTCAACCCTGACCAGTCACCCGTAGAAACAGCCCGCGATCGCTTCCGGGCCTACGAGAAAGCGCGCAAAGCTATAGTTGGCATTCCTGAACGATTGCATGAAACGAACATACGTCTGGAGGGGCTAGAGCAACTGGCTACCCTGCTTGAACTGGCCAACACCCGCGAACAGATTGCCCAGATCGAGCAAGAGGCCAGTATGCAGGGCTATCTGCAAACAACACAGCGCGGGCAAGCTAAGTCGAAAAGCCAACCAGCCAACCAGCGCCGTACCAGAACGCGGATCAAACCGTTGCATCTGCTGTCCAGTGATGGCTTTGATATGTATATAGGGCGCAGTTCCGAGGAGAATGCCACCGTTACGTTTCGTATGGGACGACCGGATGACCTGTGGTTACATGCGCGGGCAATTCCGGGTGCGCATGTGATTATACGTTGCGCTGGTCAGGACGTACCTGAACAAACCCTACGCGAGGCGGCTGGATTGGCAGCCTATTTCAGCCGATCCCGTCAAGAAAAGCTAGTTGATGTCGATCTGGCCCGCCGCAGTCGTGTGCGCAAAATAGCTGGCGCAGCACCTGGCCTGGTCACCTATACAGCCGAACAGAGTTTGCGCGTCGCTCCACTGCCGCCGTGGGAATAAGCTGACAGTTTACCAACCATAACAAAGCCCACGTAACAAGATGTTACATGGGCTTTGCTTGCCAAATCTACCAGAGCAAAAAATAAAAAACTAGTGCTATGAACCAGGGAAAGCCTGAATAATTTTTTCGTACCACAATTCACTGGTAGTACGCCCCACGGTAGTCAAAATAGCAATACAGGCCATTGCAATCAACATAAGAATCAAACTATACTCAACCAATCCCTGTGCAGGCCTACAAACAAATAAACTGGCCCATAAGCGCCACAAACAAAGCTGCGTCGATTGTATCAGGCCGTGGAGCAAGTGTATCAGTAGCCGCATTGTTTCACCTCCTTTGTGCATTGTTATGGTAGAACGAGTGAAGTAAACCCACGGCTTACATGGTTCTTTTACTATAACACACCTCGCAGAAGGCATAAATAGTACACAGGTACCTCATCAGTACTACAACCATGTTTTTACTTTTAGACGCGGCTAACTGTCTGGTTAGTAACACGAGGTATGTGGTAACCAATCAAACCAGGCGTTTGATCGGCTGAAAGGCCGGTATCACCTGCCGCAGCATGCGGCTGAGACTTCTCTCCCTCCCCAGGAAGGCTTATCTTACTCGCAATTGTACCGCATCCTGATGCGCTAGAGCAGGTAGCTTCCCGCCTTCCACAGGTAGCGGCGGGGCGCAGCCCCGCCGAGATCATAGTGTTTTCGGTTTGGTGGGGCGGCAAAGCCACCCCACCAAACCGAAAACATTATTTGAAGAGGAAAACATTAGCGGCTACGGACGGCCCGCTCATAAATAGCTGGATGTGCCAGCAAATAATCAAACGCTCTCAGGCCAGCACGTGCGCCTTCGCCAATCGCAATTAAAACCTGCTCACCAAATGCGGTTGTCACATCGCCTGCCGCAAACAGACCAGGCAGCGAGGTTTCATTTTTATGGTCGACCACAATAAAACCATTCTCATCGGTCTCAACCAGACCTTTCACAATGGCACTGTTAGGCAGCAGGCCCAGGTCGACAAATGCCGCATCGACATGCAAAGAGCGTGTTTGCCCCTCATACTCAATAAGAATCTGTTCCACCGTGGAAACGCCCTGCACCTCAGTCACCCGGCAGTTTTCAAATATCTCGACATTGGGACGATCATGTAGCACTTGTATCAGCGGATGATCAGATGGAACCGCTTCTGGCTCAATAAGATAAATCTTACTGGCTGTACGCGAAAGCTCAACTGCGCCCCGCAGCGCACGCTGTGACGTGCCAACCACAGCAGCCGTCTTATCTTCTAGCAGGATGGCATGCGTTGTAGGTGAATAGCCAATGCCCATGCCCAGAAACTCTTGCGCCCCCGGAACATCCAGCGTACGTGGCTGTACACCGGTGGCTACCACCACCGCCGCGCCCTTCTTGACCCCATTGCGCTGCGTCTCGACATGAAAATAGTCTTCGACGCGGGTTATCTTTACCACACGGTCACGCAAGGTGACACCAGATCGCGCTTTCACCTGACGTTCAAACAGATGTACCGTTTCCTCGCCAGCCAGTTGAGCTTCACCAACCGGCTGTTCTTCGGGGAAAGCCAGGTGAACCAGAATATGACCAACCAGGTAATCTTCTTCCGAACGCAGGGTCAACCGCTGGCCTGTTTTGCCCCCCAACTGCTCGTATATAACCAGAACATTCAAATGCTTACTAAGCGCAGATGACGTAGCCGATAGAGCAGCGGCACCACCACCTATAATAATCAAATCATGCATGTCTTCCCTCGTATTAGTACAAGTGTATCCTCTTCGATACAGATCAGGGTGTTACTCTGTGTTGTTGCTAAAACCAGCGCACCACTATGCTACATGGATTACAACTGGGAACATATCCTGGTACAAACCACATGGCTGAAACATACTATGGGCAGAGCAATGCACACAGCCACCCTATCCCCTAATCTGGGCGATATGATACTATACCATAATCAGGACAGTTACAAAAGAAATTCCTAACGTATCAGGCGCAATGACCATTATCTATGATCAGGTACCTCTGTTTCGGCTGGTGGTGTTGCAGACACGCTCGCCGCAGGTCTATCATCAGTCAGGCGCCGAGCCAGCAACAACCGGGCCTGCGGCACATAGCCCCGCGCAGCCTGAAAAGCCCATGCCAGCAGGAAGCCGAGCGTACAGGTTAGTACAATTGCTGCCCCCGAAGCAATACCCCGATAAAACGACAGATACAGGCCGATAATGCTCGACAGAACCGCAATGATCGCCGCTACTCCCATCATGATCGGCAGACGGCGTGTAAACAGAAAAGCCGTTGCGGCTGGCGTTACCAGCATAGCCACCATCAAGGCGATCCCCACGGTCTGCAATGAGATCACAATCGCCACGGCAATCAGGATCATCAACAGGTAGTCTAGCAATAAAACCGGCAGACGCAAGGTTACCGCCAGTACCGGGTCAAACGAAACAACCAGGAACTCTTTATATAACAGCAATACCGTTAGTAAAATCAATCCCCCAAACACCCCGACCAGCATCAGATCAGCCGGGCTAACCCCCAGCACATTCCCAAACAGAAAGTGCGTCAGATCCACGCTATAACTACGCACAGATGAGATCAGCGCAATGCCCAGGGCAAACATGCCCGCGAAGATGATGCCAATAGCCGTATCTTCGCGGACGCGCGTGCTGCGGCTAATAGTACCAATGGCCAGTGAACTGATGATAGCAGATAGCATCGCCCACCAGAACAACGGGCCACGCGCCCCACCCCCAACCAGATAACCAACCGCAACGCCCGGCAAGATCGCATGGGCTACCGCGTCGCCAAAGAATGCCATCCCTCGCAGCACAACATAAGTGCCCAGTACCGCACATACAATACCAACAATCAACGCCGCCCCGAAGCCACGCAGCATAAATGGGTAGTGTAGAGGATCTAGCAAGAAATCAAGCATCGCGCACCACCCCATGATCGCAGCAGGTATCTACCATAGCTAGAAGGTTATCATCAGATGGTAGTAAATGCAGATAGCCGCCATACGCCCGGGTCAGATGTTCGCGTGTAAAGACATCTGATGGAATACCCAGCCCCAGCAGACGGCGATTGAGCAACATGACCCGATCAAAACGATCGGCGGCCAGTTTCAAGTCGTGCAGAGCCACCAGAATGGTAACATGGCGCTGGCGCAGTTCATCCAGTACCATAAAGATACTCTCTTGCGAATTGATATCCAGGCCATTTAGCGGTTCATCCATCAACATACACTCCGCTTCCTGAGCCAGGGCACGCGCCAGAAACATGCGCTGCTGCTGCCCACCCGACAATTCGCTGATCTGGCGTTTCGCCAGGTCGGCAAGAGCAACTGTTTCCAGCGCTTCAGCCACAATCCGACGGTCATGCGCTGCTGGACGACGAAACAGCCCCAGTTTGCCCACACGCCCCATCATCACAACATCGGACACCGTAACCGGGAAGTTCCAATCCACCTGACTGCGTTGAGGAATATAGGCAATGCAGATATGGCTGTCTGGCTCGGTTTCAAAAATATGAATCTGCCCCTGTGATGGCCTGAGTACCCCGGCAATTACCTTGAACAGCGTACTCTTACCAGCGCCGTTTGGCCCAACAACCGCAATCTGTTCACCCCGCCTCAGTTCACACGAGATATCCTGCAGGGCCGGTTCTCCGGTATATCGAACAGTCAGATGCTCGATGCGCAGAACCGTACTCCCGCCACCATGGGGCGGATGGTGACGGGTAAAGAGATCTCTGGTTTTGCGCAGTTCCTGTAATAAGGTCATACGTCTAGCCCTTTCCTGTTCAATAGTATACCCGACGAAACCACTCTGTTTAAAAATGATACTTGGTATCTATAACGCCAGGGGTATCATATCCAGGAAAGACAGGTTGTCAAATTTCAATTGTACCTTGAAAAATTCTGGTATGATGAGAGCATATCAGCGCGAAGCGCAACGCACAAAGCGCAACATGCGCCATGCACAGCGCACAATCGCTTTCGCATATATGTAAGGATTCGCTATATGTCCAAGCACAATTCCACCACGCCAGCGCATCAATCTACCTCTGGCATAACACCAGGCTTTCCTGGCAGTCTGGTGGCCTGGTGGCCATTCAAATCCAGGCCATCATTAAACACCCTGGCAGCCCATAATCGTGTGGCCACGGCTCTAATTACCGGTGCATCAAGCGGCATCGGGGCTACATTCGCCCACAAACTGGCAGCGCTGGGCTACCATCTGATCCTGGTAGCCCGACGCGCCGATCGTCTGCATACGCTGGCCGAGAACCTGCGGCAGACCTATCGAGTTACTGTTGACATCTATGTAGCCGATCTTGCCGATCCAGCCGATCTTACCCGTCTGGAACAGTATGTACGTACTCTGGATACTCTGGAAATCCTGGTTAATAATGCTGGCTTTGGCACAACTGGCCGGTTTGCCCAGATTGAACTGTCAAAACAACTGGATATGATCCATGTTCATATTCTTGCCAGCGTCCGCCTGACCCACGCTGCCTTGCCTGGCATGCTGGCCCGCCAGCGCGGAAACATTATTAATGTCGCATCAATTACAGCCTATATTATTATGCCTGGTACTGTTACCTATTGCGCAACCAAAGCCTATCTGACAATTTTTTCCGAAGCACTGCAGATGGAACTGCCTGACAGAAGGGTACAGATACAGGCGCTGTGTCCGGGTTATACCTACACCGAATTTCACGACTCGCCCGAATATGCCGCATTTAAGCGTGGCAGCCTGCCAGAGTTTCTCTGGATGCCAGCCGAAGCGGTGGTAGAAACCTCATTGAAGGCTCTATCCAGTGGGAAGGTTATTTGCATTCCAGGATGGCAGAACCGGTTACTGGTAACTATTTTACGCTCGCGCCGATTGTCAAAGCTGGTAGTGCAAAAACGCTTGCGCAGCAAACTACGTGAGTCGCCTGCTCCACAGCCAGCTGATTAACTGAAAAGCGCAAGGTACATACCAATACCTTGATCGGTAAATCATAGACACGAGACTATAGCTACCTGCTCTTTTCATACTGGCGATGTGCGCCCTGGCACATGGCAAAATGATGGAAATACTAGATCATGCAAGTCGAAACCACACCTCAATCGAGCAATCCTCCCAACGAACATCTTACACCACTTGACCCGTATGGGTATCAAGTCCACTCGTCGGCACAGGAACCAGTCAGTGCCACACCCTTCCTGCGCATCGGACTGGTATACTATAATCAGAACAACACTCGTTCAGCCAGTACACATGTCACGCTCGAATGTATTATCTGCGAGCAGGCATTTGCCTTGCAACCGGTCTGTGGGGTAGCCGCCGACAAAGCCTATGCGTTTGTGGGCAATGTCTGTTTTGATTGTCTGGCCATATCAGTTGCCCGCATGCGCCAACTGTTGCAGCAAACTGCTGCCAGATTATGTGAACGCGCTGCTCAGTATGGCGACGACGATGAGGAACAGGTCATTGCTAAACGCCTGCTGATCGAAGCAGCTAACCGCGAACAGTGGGCCGTGGGCGAATTGCAGCATCCTGGTGACGTTCTGCTCGCAACCATACGCAAACGCGATATCCCATGGAAAAAGTATGGCCTGCTTAAAGAATTAACCACAATCACTTATCAGGCATGGTTTGATCAACCATCCGAAGAGGCTACACTGCCATGACTGAACACAGGAGAGCGGTATCCGATCCAAAGGCGACACCAGTCTTTTATTAAACGCCTGGTTTGCCGACCACCGTGTAACTCCTATAACGAAGAGCAATACATATGTCAGAAGAATGGCACTATCAAGGAAACATTGTCACTATCGCCTCGCCGTGGGTAACGATCCATGGCGAACACTGGCTGGATCATCAGGGCAAGCAGTTGGAATACTGGCGAGTAGAAAAAGCCCATTCTGTCATTGTACTACCCATCCAGGCCGATATGCTACTATTGCCACTACCTCAGTTTCGACCAGGAGTGCAGCAGGCTACACTCGATTTCCCCGGTGGCCGCCTACCTGACGGTATGACGCCCATAGAGGTAGCTCCTCACTTCCTCAAGAAGGAACTGGGGCTTGACCCTGGCGATATTCTCGATCTAGTCGCCCTCAACGAGGTCGGCTGGATGATCAATAGTTCTTTCTCTAACCAGTTACTCTTTGGTGTAGTCGCTACGATTAACCCCATAGCCAGGCTCGCACCAGACATCCAGGCAACCAGGATTACATGTCGCCCGGCAGATCTGCACCATTTGCTGACTCAACTGGATTGTTTGCAATGCCGTGCCGTGCTTCAAGAATATCTCTTCCAACAGTTGCATGAAAAAAGAGCCGACGGACGGTAGAATCGGTTAACAAACCGCTCCGGCAGGTGAATTGAGCAAGAAAATGCTTTACCGTAAAATCCCCGATGGATTAATCGCTATTTCACAACCAGCGCATGCCTGGCTAGCTGGACAAGTAGCCCTGGCATGGGGCAACCAGGTTATGGGTACATTTGCGCCACACCAGGAGGTCAGCCTGGCTGCTGCACAGCATGACATCGGCTGGCTGAAATGGGAAACCCGACCGACACGTGATCCACACACCGGTCTTCCCTACAGCTTTCTCGAAATGCCACGCATAGATCATATTGATATCTGGACAACTGCCGGACGTCATGCGCTGATACTGGGCCGTTACCCGGCCCTGCTGATATCACTCCATGGCACCGGCCTGTATGAACGCTTCGGGCGCAACAGTACCACCCCGGCGGATCAGCCGATCGTACAGGCCTGGCTAGAAGGCGAATACAGATTCCAGGCCGAGTTACTGGCGTCACTGCAACAGGATTCCTACTACACACGCTATACTACACCAGAGGTTATCGAGCGCAACAGACGCCTGATTGCCACCTGGGACAGTTTCTCCCTGTCAGTCTGCGCTGGCCTGCAGAAGCCAGTTATGCTTGAACATGTTCCAGCCGCCGACGGAGACCTTACGCTGACATTGACACCTGATGCGACAGATTCCGCCCGGATCATCGTTGAACCATGGTCGTTTACGGAAGATATGGTAACTCTGATATGTGAAGGTCGGCGTATCATTGGCACATATGCCGATGAACAGCAGATGCATACAGCTCTGCGCCAGGCAGCCTGGGTGACTATGCATACCCACCTGGTTCCTGGTCGATAAAAAACCAGCGCAGGTTTCTCTACACCGAGACACACCTCGGCGCATTAGTATGGCGTTCTAAGACATGGTTTCAGGATGACCAGTTTTACTTTACATGTCACAGACGAATTGGTCGCATGAGTCACCCGTCCGTCTCCCCCTCTCCCTCGAGGCTATGCATTATCCATATGTAGGGGCTTGCGGGGCACAGCCCTGCCAATATCCGTGAAAGGCGGGAAGCTACCGGCTCTACCGCATCAGGATGAGGTACAAGTGTGGGTCATGATACGCCCTGAGGCAGAGGGGAGCAGGAGGGTGAGGGCGAATCGTCTAACAAAACGGTACAGTAAACGTGAATCATGTCTAATATAAAACAGAGTAGCCGCAGGCATTACTGCCTACGGCTACCCTGAAAAGCAGATCGTATTTCTACGTTCTCGCTTTACTCACTTCCACATCAGGCCCGTTCGGGAGCCAACCCCCACTGTTCGGGCGAACGCCACAGACCCGACAGAATCAACTCGCGTAGGAAGATAAATTCCTTAGGCAGCTTATCGTAAAGCTGTAGGAACAACTCCTCGTGCGACAGCACTTCGTTGATCCAGGTATCCCGATCCATCGCCATCAACTCTTTGAAGCGCTCGGGCGAGAAATCGTCCATACCCCGCCAGTCAATATCCTCATAGCGCGGCACCCAGCCGAGCGGACTCTCGATACTAACCGCTTTACCACGAGAGCGATCCACGATCCACTTCAGCACACGCATATTATCGCCAAAGCCCGGCCAGATAAACTTGCCATTTGCATCCTTGCGGAACCAGTTCACCCCAAAGATACGTGGCGGATCAACCTGGCGACCGAACTGCAGCCAGTGGTTGAAGTAATCGGCCATATGGTAGCCACAGAAGGGCAGCATAGCAAACGGATCGCGGCGCACATCGCCAACCTTGCCCGCAGCAGCAGCCGTCTTCTCGGAACCCATCGTAGCCGCCATATAAACGCCATAGTTCCAGTTGAACGCCTGGTACACCAGTGGCACTACCGTACTACGTCGTCCACCGAAAATAAAGGCACTGATCGGCACACCCTTCGGATCTTCCCAGGCCGGGTCAATCGAAGGACACTGGCCTGCTGGCGCAGTAAAGCGTGCATTCGGATGCGACGAAAGCCGTCCGCTATCCGGCGTCCACTCATTGCCCTGCCAGTCAATGAGTTTAGCGGGTGGTGTCTTGGTCATACCTTCCCACCAGACATCGCCATCAGGTGTCATCGCTACATTGGTGAAGATCGAGTTCTTCGCACACGAATACATCGCATTCGGATTTGAGTCCATCGATGTACCTGGTGCAACGCCGAAGAAGCCATACTCGGGATTAATCGCATACAGCTTGCCATCCTCACCCGGCTTGATCCAGGCGATATCATCGCCGATGGTCGACACCTTCCAACCTTCGTCCTCAAACGCAGGTGGCGGAATAAGCATGGCAAAGTTCGTTTTGCCACAGGCGCTGGGGAAAGCAGCCGCCACATACGTCTTCTCACCATCAGGTGCCTCGACACCTAGAATAAGCATATGCTCGGCCAGCCAGCCCTCGTCGCGTGCCTGTACCGAGGCAATACGCAGCGCAAAGCACTTCTTGCCCAGCAAAGCATTGCCACCATAGCCACTGCCATATGACATGATTGTACGCTCTTCAGGGAAGTGGACGATATACTTCTCATCGTTGCACGGCCAGGCCACATCCTTCTGACCCGGCTCTAGCGGCATGCCCACCGAGTGCAGACAGGGGACAAACTCGCCATCTGTTCCTAGCACATCATAAACCGCATTACCCATGCGCGTCATAATGCGCATATTGGCCACAACATAGGGCGAATCGGTTAGCTCAATACCAATATGGGCGATATGCGAGCCTAACGGTCCCATGCTGAAGGGAATCACATACATGGTACGTCCGCGCATACAACCATCGAACAGACCCATCAGGGTCTCTTTCATTTCTTTGGGATGCACCCAGTTGTTGGTTGGCCCGGCATCGTTCTTGTTCAGGCTGCAGATATACGTACGATCCTCAACCCGTGCTACGTCTTTCGGATCCGAGCGGATCAAATAGCTATTCGGGCGCTTCTCTTCATTCAGCTTGATCGCCGTGCCGCCGTCTACCATAAGCTGGCACATCTCGTTGTATTCCCGCTCCGAGCCATCACACCAGTAGACTTTGTCTGGCTTACATAGCCCGACTGTCTCCTCCACCCAACTGCGTAACTTCTCGTTCTTCATATTGGACGGGACTTCCATAGTGCCTCCCTCTTAACTATGTGCTCATATACTAGAAAGTATACAACACCATTCCCTGATAGTGTTGTTGGTCAACAGTTTCAGGCTGTATCCAACCATCGTGCCGAACAGCTTGATACGTCATCGAACACTAGTATGGCAGATCGCTTCCGGGGACTACGCAGATGATACCATAAGATCCTCAGATACGAAAGATCTGTCGTAACTTTATTTTGACCAGGCATGTATGCTGTACAGTATAACAGATCTTTTCAATATCATTGGCATAGCCAGAGAATGCCATATGGTTCTAAACGTTCCCTCCACTCACAACGGAGTCTGTTCCGATGGCAGATGCGCATCCGACCGATCACGCCGAGCATCCGCTTGTATCAGGCGCATAGTCACCTGGATCATCGGCCCAACACCTACCGCAAAAGCCAGTGTTCCCACACCAATACTACCACCCAGCCACCAGCCAGCACCTAGCACGGCAAGTTCCATACATGTACGGATCAGGCGTACACTCAGGCCAGTATGACGTACCAGGCCCATCATCAAGCCATCACGCGGGCCAGCACCCAATCCGGCGCTAAGATACAAACCAACGCCAATGCCCAGTACGATCACACCGAGCAACATTTGTATGATCTGCGCCGGTAGCCATGTTATTGTTGGCAAGAGCGGTAGTAATCCGTCAAGGATCAGGCCGATCAAGAAGACATTGAGCAGCGTGCCAATACCCGGTCTTTCGCGCAATGGCAACCAGCCTATCATAATGGGCAATCCGACCAGAATAGTCACCATACCCAGCGGAATACCCGTCTGGCGACTAATGCCCTGATGCAGCATATCCCAGGGGCTGAGGCCAATATTGGCACGTACCATCAATGCGACGCCCAGCGCAATACACACAAATCCACCCAGCAGCAAGGCCCAACTGCGTGGTCCAACCGATTGAACATAGGTTATAACTTTTTTCATATCTACATTTTACAGGAGTTACGCGGTGGGCATATAAAACCCCCGTTTGTCGAACCAAAAGACGTGTTTCGCCTGCGGCAGCGTGGTACTGTACATTCTTTTTCAAACATTCTGGCCGGAGGCCAGAATGTTTGAAAAAAGATCTTCTTCCGCCCTGCCGCCTGCCGTGAGCGTGTCGAACGGGAGGCGATATCTGCTCGCAAGGTGGACGACTGCGCACCTCCTATATTTTACACACGTATGGTATGATAGTGACTCATCACCTTCTGCTTAAAGGAACTCCATATGCAACCACCAGTCCGTGTGCGTGGAGCCTGTCCCCACGATTGCCCTGACACCTGTGCAACGATCACCGAGGTAGAGAATGGCCGCGCTGTGGCCTTTTACGCTGATCCAGATCATCCGATCACGCGTGGCTGGCTCTGTGCCAAAGTACGCCCTTACCTGGAGCATGTCTACCATCCCGACCGCCTGATGTATCCACTGCGCCGAGTCGGGCCAAAGGGCAGCAATCAGTGGGAACGCATCAGTTGGGAAGCAGCCATCACTGAAATAACTGATCGCTGGAAAACGATTATATCCGAGTATGGCGCAGCGGCGATCTTGCCCTACTCATACAGCGGCACGCTTGGGCTGGTACAGAACCTGGTATGTCAACAGCGCCTGTGGAATCGTATGGGTGCCAGTGGCTTGCAGCGTAGCATCTGTGGCGCAGCAGCCGAGCGCGCCGTCAATGCTACCCTGGGATCACGCCTGGCCCCCCATATGCACGATGTGCAGCACAGTCGCCTGATACTGATCTGGGGCCATAATCCCGCCACGACCAACCCACATTTTATGCCCTTCTTGCGTGCGGCTCAGCGCGCTGGCTGCTATGTGGTGGTAATCGACCCACGTCGCACAAAGACGGCCCGCAGCGCCGATGAACATATTCAGCTCCACCCGGCCACCGACGCGGCTCTGGCACTGGGGTTGATGCATGTGCTGGTTGCCGAGGGACTGCACAACGAAGCGTGGCTGAACCAGCATGCGTATGGCTGGGATGATCTACGTCTACGCATTGCCGAGTATCCGCCCGAACGCGTGGCCGCTATCACTGGCCTGCCAGTAGACACGATTATCAATCTGGCCCGACGTTATGGCAATACACAGCCTGCTTTGATCAAAATCGCCGATGGACTGCAACGCCATGGCAATGGTGGCCAGACTGTGCGTGCGATCGCCTGCCTGCCCGCGCTCGTCGGGCAGTACGGCATACGTGGTGGCGGCCTGTTCTATAGCACCAGCGGCTATCTGCTCTGGAACGGCAATACCGTTGCCCACCTGGCCGAATGCCCACCCATCCCCCGTATGGTCAATATGAACCGCCTGGGGGCCACCCTGACTGGCGAAGTACAGAACCCACCGATCCAGGCGCTGTATGTGTTCAACGCCAACCCGGTTGCCAGTACCCCCAACGCCAGTCTGATCATTCAGGGCTTGCAACGCCCCGATCTCTTTACGGTCGTACACGAGCTATTTCTTACCGATACCGCCCGTTATGCCGACATTGTGCTGCCAGCCACCAGCCAGCTTGAGCATGTCGATCTGCATAAAGCATACGGGCAGTTGACTTTGCAGTATAACGCCGCGGCCATTCCACCTCAGGGCGAGTGCAAAAGCAACTGGGACGCCATGCGCTTGCTGGCGGCTGCGCTGGGCTATACCGAACCCTGGCTGCACCAGACAGCCGACGAAGTGATCGAGGATGTGCTGAACGCTACCCGCAATCAGGGTACACCCCGCTGGCAAACATACGACCATGCCGGATCACTCCTGCAAGAAATCACATTGGAACGTCTCAAGCATGCAGGGGCCCTGCCCCTGGCCGTATTAGAGGACTTTATCCCGTTTGCTACCGGCGATGCTACCAACCCGGTTACCTTTCCCACAGCCAGCGGCAAAGTGCTGCTGCGCTGCGATATGCTCTCTCAGGAAGGGGTAGACCCGCTGCCAGACTATACTCCCCCCGCCGAATTTCAGCGCAGTGCTGGCAGTGGCCTGATGCTCCTGTCCGGGGCATCCCACCACTTTGTAAGCAGCAGCCTGGCTGGCCAGGCCAGCCTGCGTGCAAAAGAGGGCACACCGTTTATCGAACTGAACCCGCACGACGCTGCCGCACGCGGCATTACCCACGGCGATCAGGTGATTGTTTCAAACACACGCGGCTCGTGCCAACTACGCGCCGTTGTCACCAGCGATGTCCCCCCCGGCGTCGCCGTAGCCCCGAAAGGCCAGTGGGCATGCCTGTCACCAGATGGACGCAATATCAACTGGACAACCTCCGATGCCCTGGGTGACCTTGCTGGCCAGAGTACTTTTCATAGCAATATGGTAGAAGTTCAACGAGTCGATTGAACCGAATCTGCGCTTTGCGCTTAAAACTGGCATACCAGACAGTTCTACGGTAGAATAGTATTCGTGAACAATCACCATGTTTAGATTGAGGTTTCTCTATGGCCATGTTGCCTATTGCAGTCGGGGCCCTTGCCGGAATGTGCATCTGCTCCGGCCTTCATCACCTGATCCACGGCTTGCACCGACCGTACAATCGCGCTTCCCTACTGTTTAGCCTGGTCTGTCTGTTCATCACAGCCTATACGCTGTCCGGTCCACTTGCCACACTACTCCTTGATGGTAGCATCACCCAGATGTCGGACAGATGGCCACTTACCTGGCTATTGCTGGCAACATCTGCCTCTGTCTGGTTCCTGTTTTTCTATGCAGATATCCGGCAACGACGCCTGCCTCTCCTAGTGAGCATAGTTAGTCTCCTTGTTGCCGTTATTAATATGCTTGTTCCTTCACTCTCTCTGATAGCCCTTATGGCACTCCCGGCCATCGGCCTGATCGGGTTGTCGGGCTATGCAATCTACCGACTCTACCGTGCCAACATATATCGTTCGGCATGGGTGCTGGCTGGCAGTCTCTTTCTGGGACTGGCCCTGGCTGGCTATGATCTGCTCATCGACCAGTGGCTATACAACCTGCCATACCTGTTTGCCTATGCATCTCCTATTTTGCTCCTGATTATAAGTAGTGATCTGTCAGCCCGATCCACTCATACGGCATATCTGACGTCTGAACTGGCCATGCGTGAAGCCCAGATACGTGGCGAACAAGAAGCGCTGGTGGCCCGACGCACCCGCCAGTTACGTCGCCGCGCCGAGGAACTGGCGGGCCTGAATACCATCGCCAGGAAGATTGCGACTATTTCGGATGTTCCGCTATTGTTGCAACAGGTCAGTGAAACACTCCGGGCAATCTTCCAGGCTCATGGTGTGCTTGTCACCTTACTGGATAGTCATAAGACAACACTGAAGGTCGTTATAGCAGCCACTCCCAGCCATGAAGGATACGCCGAAATCTCTGAAGCAACGTTCGCGCTTGCCGATTATCCCGCAGCCCGGCAAGCCCTGGAACAGGGTGAACCAGTTATGGTCGACGATGCACAGACCAGCGCATTATTAGTAGCAGCACGCGACATCCTGGGTAGACATACCATCCAGAGTGTTCTGCTAGTTCCCTTGCGCTCACAAGGTGTCACAATCGGCCTCTTGACGCTTACCTCGGATCGCCCTGGCATGGTCTTTGGCCGTGATGAGATAGCCCTGGCTGAAACGAGTGCCAGCTCGATCACCGCTATCATCGAAAATGCCTGTCTGCAATCTTCCCCTCCCGCAGATACCCTCGAAGCCTGGCGACAACGTGCTGTGAAAGAATTAGATCCACTTGGCGAGTCGCATTAACACAATTTAGACATGGTTCACAGGTACTGTACAGTTGATCTATTCCGTTATGCCGTCCTGTAGGGGTGACTTTCTTCTTTCTCCTTTTCCCTCAGTTGCCCGTTCTTGTTCCAGCAACGCTCGTTTGCGCTCTAATCCCCACCGATAGCCACGCAGACTGCCATCTACGCCAACCGCACGATGACAGGGAACCACCAGCGAAACCGGGTTTGTTGCGCATGCCCGCGCAACCGCCCGTATAGCGGTCGGCTGCCCTAGATCACGCGCAATGTCACTGTAGCTACGCGTCTTTCCATACGGGATCGCCCGTAGTGCTTGCCACACCCGCCATTGAAACGCCGTTGCCTGCAGATCTAACGGTAGATCCAGATGCGGCTGATTGCCATCCAGATACGCTAAAATAGCCTCAACCCATAGAGCAAAATCCTGATCGCTACGCTGGATTATGGCGGCTGGATATTCTGCGTGCAAGGCCGTTTCCAGAGCTGTATCGTCGTCGCCCAGGCTGACCGCACACACTCCACGCTGCGTAGCCGCTATCAGAAGACGGCCCAGATGGCAAGCAACAATCGTATAACCAATCTGCATACCCTTCCCCCGCTTCCGATACGTCGCCGGGGTCATACCAATCCAATCGTTGGCACGCTCATACAGGCGGCTGCTAGAGCTATAGCCAGTCTCATACAGCGCCCCGGTGACATGCTCACCATTACGCAGATGTGATTTAAACACCTGCACCCGACAGGCATCCACATATTGACGTGGCGAAATGCCCATAACGCGCTTGAAGGTGCGCTGCAAATGATACGGACTAATATGCATCTGCCCAGCCAGCACCTCCAGCGTTAACGTATCATCAAGATGTGTTTCGATATACCGACACACACTCTGCGCCAGTTCAGTTTGCATGTGTTCAGCTTGAGCCGACATCTCACCCTGACAACGCCGACAGGGACGAAACCCGGCTTCCTCAGCCGCCTCAGCACATGCAAAGAAAATCACCTGCGCACGACCAGGCTTGCGTGATGGACACGAGGGCTGGCAGTAGATACCTGTCGAACGTACGGCGTACACAAACCGACCATCATAATATGTATCACGCGCCAGCACGGCCTGCCAGCAGACCTCTTCATCATACTGATCTGTTTCCGATTTATCCCGTATGCTCTTTGCCTGCATACACCTTCCTCATTTCGCCCAATTCTCAAAATTGCTCACATCATCAGCATATCGCAAACTCAGGAAACAATCTATCCACATCTTGCCTGTCAAACTCCACCATCTACCGCTGCCGTCGTCCGCGAAAATAGCCCCCCCGATAGGCCAGACCAGCCACAATTACCACCAGCACCAGAATAATGAGACACTCCACCCATCCGATAGTCACGAGAACACCCTTTACCTAACAGGAGGTACGCAGTCGTCCATCTTGCGAGCAGATATCGCCTCCGGCAGGGCGGAAGAAGATCTTTTTTTTCAAACATTCTGGCCGCAGGCCAGAATGTTTGAAAAAATGTACAGTACCGCGCTGCCGCAGGCGAAACACGTCTTTTGTTCCGCCAAATGGGGGTTTTATATGCCCACCGCGTAACTCCTGTTATCTAAAAGAACCTTCAGCAAAACGATGGTACCATACAACACAATACACCAAAGCCGGCGGCAGCCGTAACGCAACACGGTACGTCACTACCCACCATTGGCACTGGTTAACAATTTGACAGACCTATCAATGGATGGTATACTCCACAAACGTCGTGCGGAAGCGCACGTCTTTTCTTGTCTAGTACTATCCTATATAACGATACAGGTCCTTCTCTAAGGCATAGCCACAAGCTATGACCAGACACAGGGCCGAGGTTATTTTTTGTGTGTTTATTGCCTGGTATTCAAGGCGTATGGAGGACGAGCAGAGCAATGCCGACCATCAATCAACTGGTGCGAAAGCCGCGCAAAAAAGTTATAAAGAAAACCAAAGCGCCCGCATTGCGGTTCACCTACAACTCACTCCGGGGCAAACTCACCCGGGGCAAAGGGTCTCCTCAAAAACGGGGGGTCTGTACCAAAGTGAGTACGGTGACACCCAAGAAACCGAATTCGGCATTGCGGAAAATTGCGCGTGTACGCCTTTCAAATGGCCTGGAAGTTACGGCTTATATTCCAGGCGAAGGGCATAACTTGCAAGAACACTCGGTTGTGCTGGTGCGTGGAGGACGTGTTAAAGACTTACCGGGCGTACGCTACCATATTGTGCGCGGAACGCTGGACACGCAGGGCGTGTCTAACCGTAAACAGGGTCGCTCAAAGTATGGCACCAAGAAGGGTGGCGTTGCAACCGGACGGCGCTAATCTACGGGTTTGAAACATAGAAGTCGTGAGAAAAAGGTATGCCACGCCGAGGAACAATCAAAAAACGTATTCCTACGCCTGACCCACGCTACAACAGCGTGATGGTTCAGCAATTCATCAATAAAGTGATGAAGCGAGGAAAAAAGAGCCTGGCCGAACGGATTGTCTACAATGCGATGGAACTGGCCTCAGATCGTCTCAAACGTCCGCCGTTGGAAGTGTTCGAGCAAGCGCTTCGTAATGCCAGTCCGTCGATTGAGGTAAAACCCAAGCGTGTAGGTGGTGCTACCTATCAAGTACCCGTCGAAGTAAAGAGTGATCGACGCGCAGCTCTGGCTATGCGCTGGGTACTCACTTCGGCGCGCGCACGCTCAGGTCGGCCTATTCACGAACGACTGGCCGGCGAAATAATGGATGCGTATAACAATACTGGCAATACAATCAAACGCAAAGAAGATGTACATAAGATGGCCGAAGCAAATCGTGCTTTTGCTCACTATGGGCGACTCTAAAGCATGTATGGCCTGTCTATAACGTATTCGCCGCATCAAGCGGACTCTTCTGGCCATCACCGGGTTGTGGTGGCATCAGATCCATCTGTACACGTGGTCAGATGCTTTTTCTGGTCAGCGACGACCTGCCAGTTACAACAGGATCAGCAGCAACCTGCGCGAGGCTGGGGCCTCGCCTACGATATGAGGAGCAGGAAAGGTCATGCCACGCCAGACTCCACTTGAATATATTCGTAATATTGGCATTATTGCCCATATCGATGCGGGGAAAACAACTACTACCGAGCGAGTGCTGTTTTATACCGGTCGTACCTATAAAATCGGTGAGGTTCACGAAGGCACCGCGGTGATGGACTGGATGCCCCAGGAACAGGAACGCGGCATTACCATTACATCTGCGGCCACGACGGCCTACTGGGTGGTAAATGATCAGACCTATCAGGTGAATATCATTGATACACCTGGCCACGTAGACTTTACTGTCGAAGTTGAACGTTCGCTGCGTGTGCTGGACGGTGGCGTTGTGGTGTTTGATGCCGTAGCCGGGGTCGAGCCTCAGTCGGAAACGGTCTGGCGGCAGGCTGATAAGTATCGCGTCCCCCGTATCTGTTTTATCAATAAAATGGATCGCATTGGCGCTGGCTTTGATCGCACTATTACCATGATTAAAGAACGCCTGGGGATCAAGCCTGCTATTATTCAACTGCCAATCGGTATGGAGAGTGATTTCCAGGGCATTATTGACCTGATTGAAAATGAGGCAATTATCTGGACTGATGATCTCGGTCGTGATCGTCAGATCACCGACGTACCGGCTCATATGGTTGAACAGGTGGAGGCAGCCCGCCAGGAACTTATCGAGATGATCGCCGAAACTGATGATGAGTTGACTCTGCTCTATCTTGAGGGCGAAGAGTTGAGTGTGGAAGAGCTTAAACGCGGTTTACGCAAAGCAACGCTTGACTATAAGCTCGTTCCTGTTTTGTGTGGTTCGGCGCTCAAGAATAAGGGCGTGCAAAAAATGCTTGATGCGGTGGTTGATTATCTGCCATCACCTCTGGATCGCCCAGCCGTTCAGGGTACCCTGACAGGCAAAGGTGTCGATGAGGAAGATGCCGAGGTTATCACCCGTCAGGTGAGCGATAATGAGCCATTTAGTGGCCTGATTTTTAAGATCGTTGCTGATCCGTATGTTGGCAAGCTGGCGTATTTCCGTGTCTATTCAGGTAGTATCGAGACAGGTTCGTATGTGTTGAATGCAACTAGTGGCCAGCGTGAACGCATTGGTCGCCTGGTTCAGATGCATGCAAATCATCGCGAGGATATTAAAGAGGTCTTTGCTGGCGATATTGCTGCTCTGGTCGGGCCAAAGCAGAGCGCCACAGGTGATACTATCTGTGATGTCGAGCATCCAATTGTCCTGGAGAGTATCCGCTTTCCTGAACCGGTGGTTGAAGTTGCCATTGAGCCAAAAACCAAGGCCGACCAGGATAAGCTGGGTATTGCACTCGCACGCTTGAGTGAGGAAGATCCAACCTTCCGTGTCTATACCAACCAGGAAACTGGCCAGACGATTGTGAAGGGCATGGGCGAATTGCATCTCGAGGTGCTGGTTGACCGTATGCGCCGCGAATATAAGGTTGATGCAAACCAGGGCAAGCCTCAGGTGTCTTACCGCGAGGCGATTACGCAACCAGTCAACATCGAAGGTCGCTTTGTGCGTCAGTCTGGCGGTAAGGGTCAGTATGGCCATGTCAAAGTAAAGCTCGAGCCGGGTGAATATGGTACTGGCTTTGAGTTCGTAAATGGCATCGTCGGCGGTATTATTCCTCGCGAATATATCCCGGCAGTTGAGGCTGGTATGCGAGAAGCTATGCAGACAGGTGTTATCGCTGGCTATCCCGTTGTAGATATTAAGGCAACACTCTATGACGGATCTTACCATGAGGTAGATTCATCTGAGATGGCCTTCAAAATTGCAGCTTCAATGGCACTCAAAGATGGTGTACGCAAGGGACGCCCAATCTTGCTTGAGCCGATTATGAAGGTAGAGGTTGTAACACCCGAGGATTTCCTCGGCACGGTGCTTGGTGATTTGAACTCGCGTCGTGGCCGAATTGAAGGTATGGAAAACCGGGGTACTACCCAGGTTGTGCGTGCCTTTATTCCACTGTCTACGATGTTTGGCTATACTACCGATCTGCGCTCTTCAACACAGGGGCGTGCGACATCGTCCATGGAGTTTGATCACTATGAGCCAATGCCCGATCATCTGGCTCAGGAAATTATTGCCAAACAGCGCGGTTCGTAGGAACGTCGGGTTTGTACTTGATGCCCAGTGAACCTGAAAATCAGGCCGACTATAACCAGGCGACCCTGCCACAATCTGTTTTATTGGCAGCGCCGCCCTGGCTCGATTATGAGTTGATCGATTCGGGCAATAGTCAGAAATTAGAACGCTTTGGTGCGTATCGTCTGGTACGACCGGAAACGCAGGCCATCTGGCCTCCGGCTTTGCCAGAAAAAGAATGGCAACAGGCCGACGCGCTGTTTCAACGGAAAGGCGCAGACGATGGTTCTGGTACATGGATACACCATCGTGTATTGCCCGAAGAATGGGCCTTGCACTATGACAATTTGACATTCCTGACACGGTTGACACCATTTCGCCATACAGGTATTTTTCCTGAACATAGCGCACATTGGCCATGGATACGTCAGCAGTTGATGTGTGTCGACCAATCACCGCATGTACTGGTGTTGTTTGGCTATACTGGCCTCACTACCCTGTTTGCGGCTGCTTGTGGTGCGCGTGTTTGTCATGTTGATGCTTCCCGTCCGGCAGTACGCTGGGCACAGGCAAATCAGAGTGCATCAAAACTTGATGATCGTCCGATACGTTGGATTGTGGATGATGTTCGGAAATTTGCGCAGCGGGAAATACGCCGTGGATCACACTATGATATGATTGTGATGGATCCGCCAGTCTTTGGGCGCGGACCGAAAGGCGAAATCTGGCGATTGGGAGAGGCTCTCCCTGAACTGATTTCGCTCTGTACACAACTCTTGAGTGATCGTGCGGTTGGTATGTTGATCAATGCATATGCAACCAGTTTCTCGGCCATTACTCTGCATAATGTGCTTGCAACAGGTATACGTCAATTTGCAGGGCATGTGACGGCTGGCGAACTGGTCATTATAGAAACTGTTGCACAGCGAGCGCTCTCAACTGCATTGTATGCGCGTTGGAGCGCGACGGTTCAGGTGTAGACGTAGATAGATGCCTTTCGAGACAAGGTTCCTGGAAACGTTACTGTTTGGCTGATTGTTGCATAGGGCAGTACACTCTTGGATCTAGACCCTGTCACCTGTAACATTGTCTTAGACAGGCATAATTGGCCTGGAAGCTCTCTGCGTCCAGGCTTTCCCTAAGGAGAGAGGGCTATTGCTCTCGCCATACGTTTCGCCTTCACCAGATAGAGACACCGATAGCAATCTGCTATCGGGTTTCATTCTTTTGTATCGATCAGAATGATCAGGAAACCGTCAATTATTGTGAGGTAAGGAATAAAGCATATGGCCAAGCAGAAGTTCGAGCGAACCAAGCCCCATCTGAATGTCGG
>RRYU01003489.1_pt1 | contig 30028 bp, 32 predicted proteins | sample 2162651 | NCBI WGS metagenome assembly RRYU01 (sample SAMN10267283, study PRJNA491782) | microbial mat metagenome | isolation source: biomat in the production well | place: Japan: Minami-Kanto gas field, natural gas well KTG3 | collected 2017-06 | reverse complement strand
CCCCCCCTGCCCTGTGGGGAGAGGGGGCAGGGGGGATCTCACAGGGGTAGGTTTTTCGATGGATGGCGTTCTAACGCGATCCGTAGGGACAGGCTTCTGCCTGTCCGTGGGAACATATTCCGCATCAGGACGCCCTGCGGACGCGCAGAAGCGCGTCCCTACGGAACAAACCTATCCGTGAGGGCAAGGGGGAGAGGGGCCATAGCTCGCCCTGATGCGATTAATCCAAAAACCCTACCCTTGTAAGTGAACCGGACGAGGCATCCTTTTTCCCTTTCCCTACATCCAGCCCAGGGCTACCAGCGCCAGAATCACGATTCCCGCACCAATGCGATAGACGCCAAACGCCACAAAGCTATTGTTTGCCACATAGCGCAGCAACCAGCCAATGCTCAGCCAGGCCACAATCATCGAAACAACCGTGCCCAGAAACAGGCGACCCATGTCACCAGGGGTCAGTTGATCCAGGCTACCCAGCAGATCAACCACTGTCGCCGCGCCCAGGGTTGGGATAGCCAGGTAAAATGAGAATGCCGTTGCGGCGCGCCGGTCTAAACCTGCTAACATACCGCCAATAATCGACGCACCTGAACGTGACACACCCGGCACCAGGGCCATCACCTGGGCCACACCGATCATGAATGCGTGGGCCAGCGGCGTGGCCTGTTCGCTATGGATTTTCGGTGGACGGCGCGGCATACGTTCGATAATAATAAAAATAATGCCACCAATAATTAGCGAAGCCGCAATCACCGACGGTGCATCAAATAACACCTGCTTGATCCAGCCGTGTAGAGTTAGCCCGACGACAGCAGCGGGCAGAAATGCGACAAGAATAGCCAGCCAGAAACGTCGGACGCCAGCATCAGTTGGGATCGCGCGCGCCTGTTGCAGCAAATCGCGCAGATAGAAACCTACCACCGCCAGAATCGCACCAAGCTGAATGAAAATCTCGAAGGTTCCACCAATGCTATTTTCAAATCGGATTAATCTGGATACAATCAGCAAATGCCCGGTAGAAGAAATCGGTAAAAACTCCGTCAGCCCCTCAACAATGCCCAGGATCACTACTTTCCACCAGTCGGGTTGGGTCGGAACGGTCAGGGCCAGACCAATGAGGAGGAGAACGGTACTCCCGATGATCAGGAGAAGGTTGGAGCGATTCTGGAGAGACGATAGCGATACCGGCGCGGAAGAACTTTTCTGCATATGGGAATATGACTCCTTTGGGATGGAAATGGCGTCGTAGGGGCAAGCGGCCGCTCGCCCCTACCCATTGCTGGTATGCCGACCGGCACCATGCTGGTGCTACCCGATTTTCAGACTTAACCAGGGCTGAAAATGCACCATCCAGCATACAGATCTGGTCTGAATCATGCGTGACCCCAAAGAGCAGATCGGTTACTGTTTCGTCAACTACGCTCTGGCATGCCAGCATATTATCATCTGATTGTCATGTACGTTCTGCCTATATGTAGGTGATTATCACGTTTAAACCTGTAAGGTATGCCGAAACCGGCTGGCTTCTCTTGATGCGATACATATGCTGTGCGCACAGCGTTGGGATGGATGTCAGGCTTTTTACTTTTCTATTTTCAGTTACATCCCCAGCTCTAAGCGCCGAATCAAAGCCCCCGGTAGATCAACATAGCGCATCTGGAGCTGTGTCTTAATGACATCATATTCAACACGGTTAAACCGCACTGTACCGGCATCGGTATCCAGAACAGCATAGGCAGATCGGGGATCCTGGTCACGGGGCTGACCAACACTCCCAGGATTCAGGATATAGCGTTCAGCATCTTCCAGATGCAGCACCTGGCCACTGACCGGCAGGAATCGTTCACAATGACCACCGGGCGACAAACGAAAGCCCAGTTGCACATGCGAATGCCCAATAAAACAAACCCGGGTGTCAAACAGGGGGAAATTGGCCATGGCCTGTGAAGGTGTCAGCAGATATTCCCAGACTGGCTCGCGCGGACTGGCGTGTACGATGGTAAAATGATCATCGATGCGCCGTAACGGCTCCATCTTTTCCAGCCAGGAACGATTTTCCTGGTTCAATTGGCGTCCGTTCCAGAGATTAGCTTTGCGTGCATCCAGGTTAAAATCACTTAGATCAACTTTGCCCAGGCATGCCAGATCGTGATTTCCGCTGATGGCGACACGAGCGTGCTGGCGCATTTTCGCCACACACTCGTTGGGCGAAGGGCCATAGCCGATGGTATCGCCAAGACACCAGAGGGCATCAAAGCTGCCAGCGGCAGCCAGGACTGTCTCGATGGCCACGATGTTTGAATGAATATCTGAGACGATTACGATACGCATATGCTTTGCTTTCGACTATCAGTACAAGCTTTTGACGTATGACATGGCTAGAGCCTATAATATCCCCGGATTCGCAGGATACGTTCTAGTGTAGGGAACATAGACAGCACCATGGTTGAACCATCGGGACACTGCCCACATCTTGGCCTGAAACAGAATCGCGCGATTCGGTTTGCTTCACCCACCCCTGAACATCGCTGTTATGTAACAGGTGATGCTCAGGAAATCCCTGTAAGCCAGGCGTCTTTCTGTCTTTCAGAAGGCCACGTCAATTGCCCATTATACATGGGTTTGAACCCGCCTTCAACGCCAGACGTTCTGGTGCCAGTTATGCCGCTGCAAGGTGGCTTACGCGGCTGGTTACTGGGGTTGTCACAGCGTGATCGGGTTATTTATGCTGTGTTGTTAGCTTTGCTGGCGATTATTATCGGTATCTATATTTTTGTCAGTTCGCAGTTGCTGTTCGGTCAGCGCAATGCTTCTGATAATGTACCGGCTGTTGTTGCAACATCGACCGAGATGCTCATAGTGGCAACGACCAGTATGCCAACTGTGACAGCAACGGCAACAGTATCGCACACGCCGACGCATACGTCCACACCTACGCCCACCCACACGGTCAGCCCGACAGTATTGCCTACTGATACGCCAGCCAGTACGGCTGTGCCTATCATTGTGCCAACCGCTACCTTCGTGTATATTCCACCGCCAGTGCCAACCAATATGCCTGTACCACCACCAGTGCCCAGCGCTACGCCAGAGCCGAGCGCGACATTTGTACTGCCCAGCCCGACATTTGTGCCATGGCCTCCATCTGACCCGACATTTACGCCTCCAGCACCGCCGGATGCGACATCTGCGCCACCGGATGCGACATCTGCGCCACCGGATGCGACATCTGCGCCACCGGATGCGACATCTGCGCCACCAGATGTGACATCAGCACCGCCGGATGTGACATCTGCGCCGCCGGATGCCACGTTAGAGCCGCCCGACGTGATACCGGAACCACCCGGTGTCACGCCGGAGCCATCCTATCCAGCTCCTTCACCACCCGTTCTGCCCACACCGTTCATAACACCTCGTCCTACGGGTGAAACAGTTGCATCACCGTTTCGGGGATTTTAAGTGCAAGAACGGTAATTATGCTAAGACAGAGTGTTTTCGGTTTGGTGTGGTGGCAAAGCCGCCACACCAAACCGAAAACACTTTTTTTTGCGGGGCCTCCGGCCTCCGCACGCCCCCACGTGTGGGTAATGCATAGCCCCAGCGGGGAGGGGGGTAGGGGGCTCACGGGTAGGTTTTTTCCGTAGGGACGCGCTTCTGCGCGTTCGCAGGGCGTCCTGATGCGGAACACGTCTGCCTGTCCGCGCAGACGTGTTCCGCATCGCGTTGGAACGCCATCCGTCCAAAAACCTACCCCTGTGATCTCTCTCCTTGAGGGAGAATGGAAGAAGATAAGGTGACACAAATTCTTTAAATGCGGTTATAATAGGCTCGCTTTGAAGCACCCTGCCTTAGGCTTAGGTTAGATATAGTTTCAGGATGACCAGGGGGCCTGTCCGCATGAAGGCTACCCAAATTCTCAGAGTCTGGAGCTTTTTTCTTTCTACTTTCCTATTTTCCTGGTTTTTATGGATCGGGTACCCTGGCGTACCCCAACTAGAAGGAGGAGGTATGACACCTTCATTGTGGAAACGCCCCCGTCGCCGTATGGTGTTAATGCCTGGATTGCTCAGTATTGTTGTGCTCTTTGCCCTGATGGTCACGCTGTCTACGTCAGCCATAGTGACACAGGCCCAACCAGCACCATTGCAACAAATGCGTGCTTTCTGGATTGACTCGGCGAATCCCGGTTATCGTAACCATCCCCAGGTGGATGAACTGGTGGCGAATGTGAAGCGCGCCAATGCCAATACGATTATCGTCCAGATGCGCCGCCATGGTGATTCACGCTATAACAATAGTATCGAACCCCGTGCGATAGACTCGCGTCTGGCCCCCGCTGAAGAATTTGACCCGCTGGCCTATACAATTGAAAAGGCTCACTCTGAGGGCATTAAAGTCCATGCCTGGCTGGTTGTCACCGTTACCTGCCGTCCATATGATCCGCTGTGGGGTCATCCTCAACATGTGTGTACAAGGCATGGTCCGAATGTGCCTGATCCAGAACGCTGGACAACCGCTACCTATCAGGGGGCGCAGGTGGGCGACCTCGACTTTGGGCATCCATCGGCCATTCATCATATGGAATCAGTCGTGCAGCATTTGCTGCAAAGTTATCCATCCCTTGATGGCGTCCACTTTGATTTTATGCGCTATAGCGATGTGGAGTATGGCTATAACCGTGTGAGCCTGGATCGCTTTAACCAGGCGTATGGCAATGCTCCCAACTACCGACCGACACCAAATAACGCCGCCTGGGGCCAGTGGCGGCGCGACCGTATGACCGAGCTTATGCGGCGGCTGTATATCCGTAGTAAGGCGATTAATCCACGTATCGAGGTAAGTGTGGCTACGATTACCTGGGGTGGCATTGGCAGTTATAACCCGAATGACTGGCCTAATTCGGCAGCTTACTCGCGAGTGTTCCAGGACTGGCGCGCCTGGCTGGCAGAAGGGATTATGGATTTTGCTTTGCCCATGCACTACTTCGAGGAAGGCAAAGAGCAGACGCGCAACTGGTATAATGGCTGGATGGAATGGGATCGCGTGAATACCGGGCGCAGGGCGATTGTGTCTGGTATGGGTTCCTGGCTCAATACCCGCGAACAGGGTATCGCCCAGGCCCAGCGCGCCTTGACGCCTGATGCTCAGGGGCGCACCCTGTCTGGTGTGGCATTTTATTCCTATAACCAGCCGTATGCAGGCAGTAGCTTTGAGGGTCGCCGGGAGTTTATGGATCAGTTACGCAATACGGTTTTTGCCCAACCAGCTACCGCCCCCGACTGGCCATGGATTGCCTATCCATCCACCGGTCACCTGCAAGGTATAGCGATCATCGATGGTCAGACGATTGCTGATGCGCGTGTCTCACTGTTTAAAGAGGGCAACTGGGTGCGCGATATCAGTGCATCGTATGATGGCTGGTATGGCACGGTGGATCTCGATCCGGGTACGTATACGATCCTCATTCAGGCTGGCGATGGCCGATCTGTGCAGCATGATGTGTATGTGCAGCCCGGTCTGGTTACCAGTGGCCCATAATTCTGTCGGGTGAAAGAAATCATTGCTCCAAAAAGATGTTGCCTCCGGCAACATCTTTTTTTGTTCGCACGTATTCTGAGATGTATGTTCTTTAGGAACGGCAATACCCCCTTCCTGTACGAACGTTTCAAATTCGATCTGGCTCATAATCCACCTTCCCGCTTTCGTATGTCCTCTGAATCCGTGACCCGTGTTCTCCGAAAGTGGAACACATGTGCAATGACCGAGAGCACGTCGCAAGCGGGTGTATGCCACCCAACGCTCAAACTCAGCCGACGTCACCCAATTTGCTTACGCAAATTGGGTGACGTCGGCTGGAGTGCCTTGTTGGGCGGCATTCATGGAAGCTCGGGCATCTGACTGGACGAGCACGACTACGCCTCGTTGTAGGCTCTCTCGATCTCAGCCACGTCGAGCTTCACCATCGTCATCATGGCTTCCATCACAGCCTTCACCTTCCTGGGGTTGCTATCACGGATCAGCTCGGTGAATCGTCTCGGGACAATTTGCCAGGAGAGGCCGAAGGGATCTTTGATCCAACCGCACTGCGTGGGCTTCGCTCCAGCCTTCAAGAGCTTGTCCCAGTATTCATCCACCTCATCCTGATCCGCGCAGTCCACGTAGAGCGAGACCCCCTCAGAGAAGCTGAAGTACGGACCTCCGTTGTAGCCCATGAAGCGCTGACCACCGACCACGAACTCGGCAGAGCTGATAGGGCCATCCTCGCCAGCGCGGGCGACGTTGCGGATTTCGGAGTCCGGAAACGTTGCGGAGTAGAACTCCATGGCCGCTTCGAGCTGGTCGTTGAACATGAGGAAAGGTGTCACTTTGTTCATTATATGTCTCCTATGTGGGGGCGACGATCATGTCTGCCCAACGGTTTGCATTACTTGTCTTTATTTTAGAACATATATTCTGATATGTCAAGATAAAAATATAGTGATTTTGAACTCGCTGAATCTGCCCAACGTCTGCCTTCACCAGCGGCGCCGGCGAGACTACAACGATCGCCAGCGCACGTGACCCAATCGAAAACGCCCCGGTTCACGCCGCGCCAGCGGCGTCCGCTGCAGGGCGATGTTGGGCGGCCTTGCCGGGCCGTTGCGTGCTATCGCAGCAGCCGACAAGGGCACAATGCGCTGAACGGGAGTGCCCGCAACGGGCAATAGGGTAGAACGGGCCGAGCAGGAGCGAGCCGAACGGGCGATAGGGCTGAATTTGTTTGTGCATTCACGTATGGCATTTTTTTACTTCTGACAAAATCAACGTGTCAATCAGCTTGCCTGAAGGTATCAACACCATGAAAGGTTGCTCTGGGTTCGACTTTGCGATCTCCAGAGTGACACAAACCACAGCGGTATCCCCAATGTGGGGAGATGGAAATAGTTCTGGTAGGAGAGATTGATCGGACATCGCCAACAACCGAGTATCGTTATCGATCTGCCATTGGACTTTGTATGTTTCTTCCTGGTTAGCGACCTTCTGGAGTTGCACGGCGAGGGTTTCTTCTGCAAGCATTTCTCCGTTCGGATAAATGGAGGCTGACCACTGTGCATGGGAGAGGAGGAGGGCATCTTCCCGTTCTGGCTTTCCATGATAAACCATGATGCCTTGCAGCATAACGAGATCGCCTGCTTGGAATGGGAAATCACTAGCAGGGATCTGATAAAAATATCGGGCATCAAAATAGACTGGGAACACAGTTTCGGTTTCCGTTGATGATCTTGAAGAGATACAGGCAGTCAAAGTCAGAAAGCTCACGCTAATACAAACCCATTTTCCGAAGGCGTTGTTGTTCAAAGGCTTTCGCCCGTTGACTGATATCATCGGTGAGGATGACAACCTCGTGCGCTTGTTTCAGGATTTTCAAAACAAACGTTCGCCGGTGAGGATGCGGATTCTGACTGACTTCAAAGCTGATGACATCCGAGGACACAAGGGTCAATGAACCTTGCTCGCACAGCGCGAGGATCGCCAGAACGACTTCGGCTTCGAGCGCAATGCGAGCATGGGTTTTATCGTCCAATGGACGTTGTAAGCTACACGTATCCAGCTACACGCGCATGGTATCACGGTCTTTCTTGCATGTCCCCCAACTAGCTCAATTGTATCATAGGAGGTGTAAAAGGGCTAGAGGTGATGACTGCCGTCGAACGGACAGCCGTCATCTGCGCCGCTGGCAGCTTCGATAGATCGGGATCACGTTGAACTGCGCACGATCAAGAGAATCGGCAAAGAGCGTACTCGCGACACGTTCCCACACTGGTTCATGGACAAACCCATATCCCTTAATAACTCCTTCGTTAAAGAGAAATAGCTGTATCGACAGTACCTGTTCGGATCGCTTTGTGATAATAGCTTTAACTTTCTTATTGGGGCTGTACATCTCTTCCACAACGTCACTCATAGAGAACCTCTGTTTAGGAGCGGTACGACCGGCATAGAGAACAGTATACTTCACATCTTGTGCGGCATGGCGTTACGGGCTGAGAGCGGCCCAACGCTCCGCGTCAGCCGCGCCGCTGCGGCTTCGGTAGATCGAGGCGAGCGGCGGCACGAGACACGACTGATAGACTCGCCCAGGTTGAGGGCCACGCCAGTGGTATCCGTGTGCAAGGCGCTGTTGGGCGGCCTGCATTGAAAGAGGTGACAAGTTTACTCTTTGACAATTCGTATATTAATCACTCTAACGGCATAAAATGCTTGATATACTAATAATATATGTTAACCGTTTTTCTCTCCGCCCTCCGCTGTTGGGTTATTTGTTTCATCTTTTTCAGATGTATACGCACGTTCATAGGCCGCAATAATTGCCCGTATTTCTCCCAATGAAATATCTGCCTGCTCTGTTTTTGAGTAGATAGTAATAAGAATAATCGTTAGTTCGGCTGTTTTCTGGTAGATAATACGATAGCCTCCGCTTTTTCCTTTGGCACTATCCGAGTTCCGGGCGCGCACTTTATAGATCGCCACATCGAGGCCAGGAATCTGATCACCGGGCATCTTTCCTGCTTCAAGGGCGGTCAAAAGGGGCTGGATATCTGCTTGAATACGCCGATACTTCTTCGCTAATTGGCGGAGGTTTCGCTTAAATTCTCCGGTAAAAAAGACAGCGTATGTGGAAGAATTCTCGCCGTTAGGCGACATCTATTCCGTCCCAAAGCTCATGGATCGGCGTGACATCCTGCGTGCGCGCCTCATGCCATCCCTGCTGTAGGCTTGCTGCTGCCGGCTTCAGCGTGACACTATCACGGAAGGTTTGGATGAGTTGGAGCAGGTAGGGTAAATACTCGTCGGGAAGCGCATTGACTTCACGAAGAACTTGTTCGCGATACGCGGTTGTGGTGGTCATGGCGTGTTCCTTTCTTGTGATACCTGCACTATAGCACATCTGGATGCGAAAAGGAAGATTTTTTACAAACACATGTACGCATATCTATGCACTCCCACACCTACTCCCGCAGGGGCGTTGTGGATCGACGGTTTTTCCATGCGCTGTGTCGATGTGTCCCGATCAGATTCTTGTGCTTCAAGCGCTAAACGATACTTTCAGCCATATGAGATATCCCTCAAGGCAAAGGTGTACGACGTCGTCCTATCCCTGGCGGTTATAGATATCATCGCGCCGGAATGGGATAAAAGTGGGGTCATGGATCGGATTCTGGAGTACGCGCTCAATAATGTTACTGGTTTTCTGATGCTCTGTTCGGAATCGCAGGTGTTTGACCAGGCACGGGTGTTATCGCGGCATGCGGAGCGACGGGCGTGACATTGACAGGGCAGTCATCAGAGCATAATGCACTCATTTAGAGTTGTGGATTGTAAATACAAAACGGCTCGGCTCTCCACTACGAAACTGATTTGGTATCGGTACTAGAAGACCGTAATATGTGAAGTCAATATTGTATCGCTCTCGATAAAATAAGTGAATTTCATCACCGCTGTGACTGCTTTTTACTATACGTTCTTCAGCAAAATGATCATTTGGCCCTTCCCAAAAAAGCTGATTATTTTGGATAAAATCATGATATTGAGTTGCGCTTTTCTGCTTCTCCTTTGTAACAAAGAGTATGATTTTATTAGTTTTTTGAGGTGTTACAACGCCACGTGAAAGCGCTTGAATTCCTTTATATTCCCATAAATTTGCCAACTGTCTACGTGAATATACTTCACCGACATAAATTGAATCAAAAGAGACATTCATAAATCCTCCGTATGACATGGTTACTGATAGATATTTTCAGTAGCCCTAGCAGTTCTCAAAGATTGTATCATAAATTCAGTACAAACATTCGATATTAAACATGGCACGTTATTCTTCGATCCGGCGAGGACATTTCGGGTTGCGTGCGGCTCAACGGCTTGGGCTTCAGCGGCGGCGCATCTAATAGATCGGTACGGGTGTTGAGCCGATTTCAACTTTCAAAATAGCCCCGATCTTGTCGGCGCCAAGCGCCGTCCGCTGCAAGCCCTTGTTCGGCGGCGGTCGCGTTATGGTTTACGAAAGGAAATACTCGTAGGGCTTTGTAATACGCTCGTATGGTGGTATTGCTTGCTAAAGTGGAAGATAGAGCACACGATTTGCAACGTCTGCTTCGCTACCTGCCATAGCGATGATCTCCAAATCGTGAACACATTGTCCAATCGAGACATCCGCTTGGTGAGCGTAGATCACGCCACCAAACGTGCCTCCAGCACGCTGCCGTCGTGTCGCTTCGGCCAACAAATCATCATCTTGTGTGAAGAGTACACGTCCCACGTCCGTGGCTCGGTCGAGAAGATCAGGGTCCGCGAATTCATGGGTTTGGTCTTCATATGCTGTGATTACATCCACCTGTCGCAATCGCAGGCCCATCGTAATCGCACGTGGTACGTGATGATCCATGTACAGTTTGAGCGGCATACGCCTCAGCCTTGGGCTTTCAAGCGGGCAATCAGTGGTGATGGTGGGGTCGTGCGGCGCAGTTCTTCAACACGCTCGCGCCGGCGCGCAATATCCTGATCGAGTTCATCCTTATGATCCCAATAGTAGGCCAGTGCGGAGTGAATCTGCCCAAGTGACAGATACGGATGCTGAAAGTGCAGTTCTTCGGCACTCCAGCCATACGCTGTCTGCTCCAAGACTAATTCGATTACTTTCATCGTCGTGCCGACGATGAGCGGAATGCCAGCGTCATCGAGCACGATATGCTCATAGCGCGTTTCCACCAGTGACATAGTTATCTCCTCTACGCCTGAGGTCAAGCCAGCAGCACTGGCTCTATTATAACATTGTCGATAGAGTGATGGAAACGATTGACATCGAGCGACATGGTCGTCTGTAGTATCAGCATAGAAAAGGGTTCGCGCTACCTGGAGCATATATCAAGTGTCAGGCATTGATCAGCCGCCCAACGCCCGCCTTTACCGGCGCCGCTGGCAGGCGTGGTGATCGCTGCCGGCTACGGGCACAACACCACCGCTCAAAGTCGCGCCCAGGTTAGGGCCGCGCCAGCGGCGTCAGGCTGCACAGCGTGGTTGGGCTGACGTGTTGATAACTCGAGAGCTAATTGTGTTACTGTAATGGCAAGAAGCGTATATAAGCTGTAAATAATTTCTTAGGGTTGGGTCCAATCTTCAATACGAAGACTGGGAACGCGCGCAAATTCTCTGACGTTATTCGTCACCATAGTGAGATTATGAGCAAGTGCTTGGGCTGCGAGGAGCGTATCAAATGACCCAATAGGTGTACCTTGAGCTTCTAAGAATGCCCGAATTGGTCCATATGCTTGTGCAGCATCATAATCAAAGTCGAGAAACTGAAATGGGATTAGGAATTGTTCAAGTGCTTGTTGGTTCTTAGCAGGGTCGGACCTCTTGTGTACGCCGAATTGCAGTTCTGCTACTGTTACGGTCGAGACTGCAATATCAGTTACCGTATGTTGTGTCAGGCGCTGAGTCGCAAGTGGCGACTTTTTGCGAATGATGGCGATACAGATATTGGTGTCGAGTAAGTACTGCATATCGTTTCTTATTCGAAGGCGAGGTCTCGCTCAGTCGTTGGTGGCTGATTTCGCTCCTCCATAAAATCTTCAGAGAAGAGAACAAGACTGTCGAGGAGAGTTTCCCAGGAATTCTGCTCGGGAATTAAGACGACAGCTTTGCCCATCTTCTTGATATAGACTTTCGAACCACGAAAGCGATATTCTTTTGGTAGGCGTACGGCCTGACTCTTACCATTCTGAAAAAGTTTTGCAGTATCCACTTGAACCTCCTCTGTCTTTGACTGAATACAGAGTATATACTGATAATATATACTTCTTGGGACTGGTTGGCAAGAGGTATGAAAGTATGGCTCCGGCAGCCCAACGCCCCGCTTCAGGTGCGCCGCTGGCGGCTTCGATAGATGGCACGAGCAACCGCACAGCACAGACCGTGAAAAACGCACCAGATTTCAGGACGCGCCAGCGGCGTCACCTGCGAGCGGTTGTTGGGCCGCCGTGTAATGGAATGTGCAGGTGTTTATGATGCGAAATATGCAGTTTTTTTACTGGCACTGTGTCGTATCGTTACGCTTTCGTACCGATGTCTGGCATGTCCGGTTGTCCGGTTGTCCGGTTGTCCGGAATATACAGCTTTTTTGCTGGCACATCGTTTATTTTTTTGCGCCGTGCATTGATGTCCGGATATGTTCGGATATACCGCTGTATTCGCTGGTACCGTGGCGTATAGTCACGCTCCGGTGATTGATTGTCCGGATATGGTGTGGTATATGTGGCTTTTTTCACTGGCAGTGCATTAGGGTATGCTACAACCCAACGGGTTGCGCATGAACGGCGCTCCGGCGCTTGCCAGGTACACCCGTCAGTCTGCGAGCCGCTCTATCGTCAGTCTGCGAGCCGCTCTATGCACGCGACGATGGCTGGCGTCGCCATCACGCGATTCTGGAACACGGCCAGTCTCAACTCGACGACACGCCATCCCATGTCAGCGTTGAAGCGGGCGCGAATCTCGTCTTCAGTGATAGCGCGCGGAACGTTGTCGATGGGGAACTCGATGGCGAACTCGTGAATATAATAGCGACCACCGGGAGCGATCACCCCGCGCAGATCTGCGATGAAGTCGTCGGTCTCGTCCGCGTCGAACAGGTGCATGAATCCCGAATCAAGCACACTCGCGAATCTCATGCCCAACGTGGAAGGTCGCGTGGCATCCCCAACCTCGAAGCGCAATCTCGTGCCCACCTCCGGCGGCAGGGCGACGGCCTTGTTGCGCGCCTGGTCGACAGCGAATTGCACGAACTCGAGCCCGACGACCGCATGACCCTGCAAGGCGAGGCTGATGGCAAGATCACCAGTGGCCGAGCCGAGGTCGAGTATGGGATCCGCAGGCGGATAGTCGGCGAGCATGCGAGCCATGTCCGGCTGCGCACCGCCCACTTCCCACGGAGCAACATCTGCGTACACCTGACCGAAGAAGGCGTGAGGATCGTCACCGAAGCGTCCCAAGAAGAACCCCTTTCCAGTATTGTGCCCAACATGAAGTCAATAGACGGAACACGGCTTTTCGTGCGAATCGTGCTTTTCCGCATCAGAACGCGATTTACTTGGAAATAGGCTGCGGCTCGTCCGTCTAAATCCTCCCCATGCCTAACATGAATTACGGATACGCTGCCCGCTATTATACGGATTGTCCGGCATCTGCGCTATGGGCAGAGGGCGGCCCAACGCCTAGCCTTCAGCCGCGCCGCTGGCGGGCGTCGTGAGTAGCAGAGCCGGCGGCATAGAATCACCGTGTAGATCGAGCCCAGGTTAGGGACGCGCCAGCGGCGTCGTGCTGCAAGGCTTGGTTCGGCGGCGTCCTCGGGTTATATACAGTAAGCAAGTGGCAAATTGATACTTTTACAGTAAATATCATAGCCCGTCTAGATTTTAATCGCTCATTACTTATTTCTTGTCAATGGAATTATCGATATTTTCATCACCACCTGTTCGTTGATACCAGTCTTGAAGACTGGCGTCAATGTCAATGACTGATGTTACTATAAGCGGGGTCGCGGAATAATGGTCAAGCCAAACAAAAGGGCCGCATGCTATTGAAAGTTGTTTGAGAATGGCAACCATTGTTGTATCCTGGCACCAACTTCCCCAGAAGTGAAACTTAAAACAGCCATCTTCTTCAAGGGTGCCGAGCATATGAGCATATACATCCGAATTTGGCTCTCCAACAACAACCTCCCACAAATTATCGCTAATGTGGCTTTTACTAGAAGTATGTCCTTCAAATATACTAAGTGCATCAAACAACTCAACCATTGTTGGAAATCGGCCATCTATAGTAGGCGCTTTCATTCTCTCTTTTTGTAGCCAATCAACAAAACCAGGAATGTTTGATTGAAATGGAATGACGCTCCAAGAAACTGACATTATCTTTACCTTGTTTGTGTATTTATAGGAAGATTACACAGTCTGTTTGACTATTATAGCTTTACCGACTGCGTTGTCGCAAGAGGGGTTGAGCCGCCGAACATGAAGTAGACGGCGATTTTGCCCGCTACACCCGCCATACCCGTGCTACGCGGCGATTTTGCCAGCTACACCCGCCGTACCCGTGCTACGCGGCGATTCGGCCACCTACACCCACCACATCCATGCTACGCGGCGATTCAGCCACTTATGTCACACCGCTCACGCTGCGCGCTACCGTAGCCCCTATTTTGCTGGCGCACGCTCCCGTATCCTTTACGCTGTTCAGGAGGACGGGGCTATCTTACCATAGCCACGATCTGGGAGAGGAGCGCATTGATAGATCGGTAGGGGTGTTTTATCTCTTCTGGACGACCAAAATTGCCCCAATCTCGCCGGTCGGCTGCAACGCCAGGTTGGGCGCAGTCGACGGTAGGCGGCGCATGCTTCGATGACGGGATGAATAGTCGTCCGACCAAGAGTGCGTGCCCTTCACTAGTATGGTCTGCCAGAATGGTCATCATGGCTGGCGAAGCTGGGCTTGCCACGCACGCAATTTGGCCCGCAACGATTCTTGTTCCGGCGATGCTCCGGGGAGGGGGGGGCAGGCGGCTCATTCGCGATGGCGCACGTCCCAATACTGACGGTTGGCTTCGGCTTGTTGAAGTACCTGCTGGTATAGTTTGCGTTCATAAGAACCATAGCGTTCTCTTGCGTTCTCTTATGTTCTCAAGGTCTTGACACAATCGCTCATTCGTGCTATATTCTTTGTGCGCATACGTCTGCGCTGCACCTGAACAAGACATCATTTGGGTGGTTGGCACGCCAAAACGCACGTGCCGTGAAATGATGTGCGTTCGTTCCCCTGTCGTCTCGCAACACACCCGTCATGGGCCACGAGACATCCGTAGACAGGAACGAGTCACGCAATCCCAAACGCTTCGGCAATGGGATCGCGGCGGTGGTAGTCCCGCCGGTACGGATTGCCCGTGCAAAGCGGTGTCATGTCATAAAACGCATGATGATGCAGTACTATTCCTGCTCCACCTCTGACTGTCTATCGTGTACGTCTTCTTCAGTCATTTCTCGTTGCGGTGCAATCTCTTGGAACAGGGTGCATTTCTTGTACGTCTTCTGCTCATATGTCCGTCCATACTTCTTCGCAACGACGTGTCTGTTCCCGTATGGTTACAGATCATCAGGTAACCGCTCCGCAAGCACGCGAAGCGCGAGCGCTTTGGCCCGTGCCACGGCTTCATCACGGCTTGTGCCATAGGCGAGTACCCCTGCTAATTCGAGGATCTCCGCAATCCAGCGGGTATCTGTTTCTTGTTCGGTCTCAATCGTAAACGTCATAGACCCATCCTCCATAGACGGTAGCGGTCACCACGTGCATTGTACCATGAGGGTGCGCAAGGCAGGGAGAGACACGTTCATCCCTTGTCTATTTACCCTTTGCGCTTGAACGCACATTGCCCAATGCGGCGCACGAACGTGGGGTAATTCAGATACACGTTTTGCCAATTCCCCCGTTTTGCTTCACGTTATTTCCCCGTTAATCGGATTGACATCTTACTTTAACATTGTCTTAACTTACATTCTGTAGGCTGTAGCCGGGTTGATCAAGCCCGGATGTGTCCGCCTGTGCCAATGTCTGGCGGTCATTGCTTGATCATGCATCCCGGCATTGCATGCACATAGAGAACAGAAATAGACATGTCAGTTACTGAGCAGCACCGATCTCTCTCACTGTTTGAAAGACCCTGGTACTTTGTGTTTCGCCGCCCGGCCGCGAGTTTCCGCACCAAGATTCTGGTACCTCTGCTGTTTCTGATGACCCTTTCTACTCTTGGTAGTATTATCAGCTTTAATAGTAGTACAAATACTACGCGAAATCGTATTCTTGATGGTCAACTGAACGAAGATATGCGCCGCCTGGTTGATGCATTTCAGTTGAGTGAACGTGAAGTGCATGATAGTGCCTGGTTACTGGCCAATGATCCTGAACTGATCCAGGCGCTACGCCAGGATACCAATCGACCTGAACATACCACCGTGCTGGATCTGGATCGGCGTGCTTTGCCCGTGCGCGATCGTTTCCGGCTGGATCAAGTCATGGTCTTGAATGCCGACGGCCAGCCGCGTGTGAATATTGTCACCCAGTCATATCTGAGCCAGGTGATGATCCTTGATCCCGGTCTCCTCGAAGCGTGCGCTCGTACCAATCAAACGGCGCTGGTGTCTGTTGGCAGTGATACAGCGCCGTCGCTGTTGTTGATGGGATGTGCGCCTGTTTCGGATGCAAGCCAGCATGCAACGCCCGTGTTTTTAGGCACTACCTATACGTTTTTGAACCTCAGCGCCGCCGTGCCACGTTTGCAGCGCGAGCTAGGGCTGTTGTCGGATATCCAGCTCGACAGCAATGGGGCGATCATATCTACGCTGGGTACTCCGATCAGCATGCAACCAGAGCATGGTCGCATACAATTAATAGACGGCACAAGCTATCGGGTGCATACAACCCTGCTGCCGCTGGGCGAGCATATGATCCAGGTTGAGTTGCTGCGCAGCGAAGCTGAATCCAACGCGATTGTCGGATCAGGCTTACGGGCCATGTTTATCAGCAATATCATAACTCTGGTACTGCTGCTGATCACCGGGATGCTGGTGGCGCGCCACCTGACCCATCCGATTCTGCAACTGGCCGAGGTCGTTCGTTCCGTGGCCGCCGGAGATCTGTCCCGCCGGGCTAATCTGACCCAGCGGGATGAAGTGGGACAACTAGGCCGTGCGTTTGACCATGCCACCGAGCGCATTACCAATCTGCTTGATGACCAGGCGCGTACCGCGGGTAAGTTCCATGCCATCCTCCAGAGTATTGGCGATGGCGTACTCGCGGTCGATGTCGATCAACATATTGTCTTGATTAATCCAGCCGCTGCCAGACTCCTGGGACTGCCATACGAGGTATTGCTGGGGGCCTCTCTGGAGACATTGCTCCAGGTTGCTGATCCAATTATGATGGTCGGGCACCAGCAGATCATTGAACAACTGCGCAGTGAACTGGTCGATCACGATTGGCTGCCCACCGAAGATCGTGTCGTATTAGGCAAACGTGTGGTACGGCTGCAGAGTGCGCCGACACTTGGCAGTGGTAATATGCTCACAGGCGCAGTTGTGGTGATCCAGGATATCACCAGTGTGGTAGAGGCCGACCGCCTCAAGAGCGAGTTTATTGCTACCGCATCGCATGAATTGCGTACACCGCTGACTGGCATCAAGGGCTTTCTGGCTTTATTTCATATGGACGGTTTAGATAATCTAACCCAGAACCAGTCAATCGGGCTGGAAACTATTACCCGGCAGACTGATCATCTGGTGAGTCTGGTGAATGATGTATTGGAAACGGCGCGCTTTGACCGGGGAACCACGCGGGCTGAACGACGCTGGGTTGACGTGGAGAGTAGTATCAATGAGGCATTGACCAGCTTGCATCCCCTGATGCTGGCACGCCAGGTCAGTGTGAAATTTGATCTGGCATCAGATCTGGCCCCTATCTGGATTGATGGCTTACATTTGCGCCGCATCCTGACCAACATACTTTCCAATGCGATCAAATATGTATACTGCGGAATCGGCTGTATCCACGTCCGAGCGTATGAACTTTGTGACACTCACCAGTTACCCAGTTCGCCCGGTGATCAGCCCTGGCCGCATAAGGATGGCCACTCGGTTGTGATCGAAGTGGAGGATAACGGTGTCGGCATCAAGGCAGAGGATCAGACACGCATCTTTAGTCGCTTTTTCCGATCCGACAATCCGCTCAGTATTGAAGTTGGCGGCACCGGACTGGGTTTATCGATTACTCAGTCGCTGGTGCATTTTCACAGTGGGCAGATTGGCTATCATAGCATAGAAGGCCAGGGCAGTTGTTTCTGGGTACGTCTGCCGTCTTCCAGTACAGAGCCGATTCAGATGATCTCACACGAAACGCTTTCTGAGAAGGAACAGGGTGTGGTGTGAGTCAAGCTCACGATCTACCTGACCTGGCCATACTTTCAGGTGTAGGGTTTTTCCGTAGGGACGCGCTTCTGCGCGTCCGCAGGGCATCCTGATGCGGAACACGTCCGCACAGACAGGCTTCTGCCTGTCCCTACGGATGGTGTTGTAATACCATCCGCCCAAAATCCTACACCTGTGGAACCTACCCATAACGCTCTCGCTGGCACATATTTCGCTATAAGCAGAAAAGGTACAGCATGCACACGCGCACCATGCTTGTTTTTGTCGTCACAATGACCTTGCTGTCAGGATGTATGGGTACCACTATTGGTGGCAGAGGCGCTGTGCCGCCAGAAACACCAACCGCTGTGTCACTCCAGGGGCGACTGACCTTTGCCGGTAGCACAACTGTACAACCACTGGTTGAAAAGCTGGCAGGTGTGTATCGTCAGGAGTACCCGGATGTTGATCTCGAAATTGCCGCTGGTGGTTCGGTTGTGGGCATCCAGGCGGTACAGGAAGGACGTGCCGATATTGGCATGGCCTCACGCAGACTCAAAACCGAGGAGCAGAGTCCCGGTATGGAAATATACCAGATCGCCATCGATGTGCTGGCGATTATTGTACATCCCTCTAATCCGGTGAATGATCTGAGCCGTGAGCAACTGCGCGACATTTATCTAGGCACGATTAGCAACTGGCAGGAGGTAGGTGGGCCAGATATGCCAATTGTGCCGGTTATTCGGGAAATAAGTTCGGGGACACGTGGGGCATTTGACGAGATTGCGCTTGAAGGCGAAGAGCCAGTATCTACCGCCGATACACGTATCACCGCCGGTGAGGTAGAGACACGCGTTGCCAATACGCCCGAGGCGATCGGATACGTCGGCTTTGGCAATGTAGGCGATCAGGTGAAAGTCCTGATGATCGCAGGAGCATTCCCAACTCCCGAAACAGCACGTATGAATGACTATCAACTGCAACGACCGCTTTTGTTACTGGTTGGCCCGTTGAGCCGCCCCCAGGCCTGCACATTTATAAACTTTACATTGAGTGAAGTGGGACAGCAGATTGTGGTCGACGATGGCTGGGTTGCGGTGGATACATCTGATAGCGCTTCGCCATGTCGCCAGATAGGGTTTGAATAAAACTTGTTTCAGATGGACGATTTTCAGGAGGGGCGAACCATACACCTTTTGTTCCCGCTTTTTTCGCCGGAGGCGAAAAAAGCGGGAACAAAAGGTGTCTTTTTCCAAAAATGTTCGCCTTCGGCGAACATTTTTGGAAAAAAGATGTAAAATACCACCCTGCCGGAGGCGAGACAGGCGCTTCCGACGATCAAACGTGTGGTTTGATCTTGATCCACCACCGCTTAACTCCTGTCATTAATACGAGTTACACGGTCATCCTTCCAATAATCAGGATTCGCCTCCGGCAGGGTGGAAGAAGATCATCTTTTTTCCAGACTTTTTCGCCTCCGGCGAAAAAGTCTGGAAAAAAGAAATAAAATTCCGCCAAACGTCTGGTTTCCAGATCCACCGCGTAACTTCTGTAAGTAACACAACATACAAATGGAGGCATAAATCATGGACTATACCTATATCAAAAATTTGATCCAGCAAGTCGATATTCCCCCAGATGGTACGATCAGTCGCACAGTATATCAGGATGCCCAGGTCAAAGCGGTGTTATTCGGATTTGCTGCTGGCCAGGAATTGTCTGAGCATACAGCATCAATGCCAGCCATTCTGCATATTGTGCTCGGTGATGCTGTGTTGACTCTGGGCGGCGATACGCAACCGGCGGCGATGGGCACCTGGGTGCATATGCCAGCTCATTTGCCGCATAGTATTACAGCACAAACACCGGTGGTGATGTTGTTGTTGTTATTGCGGGGTGCTTGATCAGCGCCAAGTGTACGTTTTGCGCTTATTTGACAATTCTGCTACAATCGCCCGGTAGTATAAGGCCCTCGAACATAACGGGAGTAAAATGGTAAGCTATGAGCGATGCAATGCCAGAAACGCTTGAAGGTAGCACCGATGAATTCGGGATCGAGGCAGTACGTGAACTGCTCCAGCTACTTGAAAAGACTGATATCTCTGAACTGCTGATCGAGCGTGGATCGTTGAAGTTTCATGTCAAACGCGGTCAGGCTGCCCATGCGCATCAATCGATGTCGACTATGCCACTGGCGTTAAGCGTGCCCCCGATGTCACACATGGGTGCCGCACATATGCCGCACATGACCTATGCTGCACCGCCAGCAGCGGTTGCCCCGGCCTATGCAGCCGCTCATTCTGAAACTGCTCCCGCTGAATCTGATATTCCCGATGGGCATATTGTTACATCACCCATGGTTGGCACATTTTATGCCTCATCTTCCCCCAAAGATCCGCCATTTGTCCGTGAAGGCGACGAAGTTCATGTTGGCGATACGGTTGCGATCGTTGAGGCCATGAAGATGATGAACGAAATCGAAACAGATATACATGGACGCGTCGTACGTATCCTGGTTCAAAATGAACAACCAGTTGAATATGGGCAACCGCTGATGATTATCGCGCCGATCTAGCGCGTTCCAAACGCTGTGGTTGACGACTATGTATATTCTGACCGTGAGCGAGATCGATGCCTATCTCCGCGAGTTGCTCAGTTCTGATCCGATTCTGTCGGATATCTGGGTCGAGGGTGAAATCTCTAATTTCCGGCGGGTGAGTTCCGGGCATTGCTATTTTAGTCTGAAAGAGAGCGATGCTGTACTCGATGCAGTGATGTGGCGCAGTGCGGCGGATCGACTTGTAGCTCTACCGTCCAACGGCGATGCGGTTCTGACGCATGGGTATGTATCGTTTTATGCACCGAATGGACGGTTGCAGCTCTATGTTGATACGATCCAGGCGGCTGGCGTGGGGCAGTTGTATGCCCGCTTTCAAGCATTGCAGACGCTCCTGGCTGCTGAAGGCCTGTTCGACCCGACCCGCAAACGCTCATTGCCGCCCCTGCCCCGCCGTGTGGGCCTGGTGACATCAAGCCAGGCCGCGGCTCTCCAGGATATCTTGACAGTGATCACCCGACGCTGCCCTATGACCGAAGTGGTGCTGTCACCCTGTCTGGTTCAGGGCGAGCAGGCGGCTCAGAGTATTGTCGCAGCCTTGCAATCGCTCTATCAGACCGATATTGATGTGATTATTGTCGCCCGGGGCGGTGGCTCGATTGAAGATCTGTGGGTCTTTAATGAAGAAGTGGTCGCACGGGCGCTGTTTGCCAGCCCGGTTCCGCTGGTTACTGGTATCGGCCATGAAACTGATACAACTATTGCCGACTATGTGGCCGATGTACGGGCACCTACGCCGTCTGCTGCGGCTGAGCTGGTTGTACCGGATCAATCGGAACTGCATCGGGCGTTGGAACGCAGTCGGCAGCAACTGACTATGGCTTTGCAACAACAGATCGCCACGCAGCGCTACCAGGTTGACGTAGCCAGCGCAGGTCTGCAACGCTATAATCCAGCCAGGCTGGTTGCACATGCTCGCCAGGATGTCGATGATCAGCTGCGCCGGGCTACCCATAGTGTAGCGCATGCGCTCTCGCTGCGTCAGGTGCGTATGCAAAGCCTGGAATCTCGGCTTACAACGTTGAGTCCCCGCGCAACGCTTGCACGCGGGTATGCCGTCATACGCCGTTCTGCTGATGGCAGCGTAGTTTCTCAGGCTTCTCAGCTTGCCCCCGATGATACGCTGGATATTACGCTTACATCGGGCCGGGTGATCGCCGATGTGGTAACGATCGAACTGGATGCCTGACTAAAACGGTGTATAGTATCCATATGCTATAAAATGCCTGTTGCGCTGTTTTGCCGCTAATTCAGGCTCTGGAGTATATCAGGAAGGGCTGTTCATGCCAGATGAGACGCCTGTCGCAACCTATGAGAGTCTTTTCGCTCAACTTCAAGATATTGTTACCCGCCTGGAAACAGGTGAGTTGCCGCTGGCAGAGTCCCTGCGTCTCTATGAGCATGGTGTGCAACTGGCGGCACAGTGCCAACAGTTGCTGGATACAGCTGAACTGCGCATTCAAGAGCTACAAATCGGTCATACTGCATCTGCCGATTGGAAAGAGTAGCCTATGTTGACGTCCGAGACTGTCCATCGTTATCCCCGCTTGCTTATCTGGACAATTGAGCTGTTCTGTGCCATATTAGTACTACTGGCTATCGTTAACTTCGGGGCATTGATGCTGCGGTTCCTCTGGTCTATCTTTGGTTTAGATCTCACGCTGACGATGTGGATTCCCTTTCTGCCCGATATCGTCGGCTGGATTCAGGGTCTCGCTCGAAATACGACGGTGACGGGGCTAACCAGTTTGCTTCCGGCACTCGCATGGATGGCCCTTGCCCTGCTGCTGGCTATTGTGCTACGGAACGCCTTCCCGGTTGTGCGTACCAGTTCACGTGGCCTGCTGGTTGAATTCACGGGCGACTGGCTGCCTATTCCCTGGGAGGGCTTGCATACGATCAAGGTGACAACCGATGTCACGGGTGAGCGATATGTGTTGCTGGTACAAACGCATGGGCCACGTTTGACTGGCTGGCATCGGCTGTATAGTTTGATCTATGCCCTGGGTATGACACGCGGCTTCTGGATAACATCGAATATTAGTGAGTTTGAGCAACTGGTGCGCACCGTTGTCACCGAGTCTGAACGAACAGCACGCGCCGAGGAACATGTGAAAGCGGTACGCCTCGATGAGAGTGCCCAATCACCTCTGTTTCGTCTGTTGCTCAGCCCGACGTCGTTCTTTAGTAGCCGTGCGCCTGAAGATGAGGCGCTGGCTGCCGGGCAGTCTGCTACTGTGTCACCCGGTGTCAGTGATGGCTCGGTGAGTGGTACGTATCCTTTGCGTATCTCTGCAATCCTGACCTGGAGTGGCGTGCTGCTGATTGTGCTGATGGCCTGGCGCTACCTGACGTACTGGTTCCAGTTTCTGGTACTGGAAATACCAGCATTACGCCAGAATGGTTTTTTGCTTAACTCGTTGTCTGCTACCGCGCAAAATGATCTCCAAACATATTATGCAACCAGCCCGATGCCTTTTTTTGGCACCCCGGCGCTGCCCAGTTTGCCTGCGCCGTTCTGGCTGCTGGTGGCGGCGCATGTGATGGTAGTGCTTGTGCTGGGTATCGTTGCTGTAGTACGTAATGTGCTGCCTATGCTGGAAGCACGTGCCGAGGGCCTGGCAATACGGGTGCAGTCTGGCTTGCTATCTGCGAATAAAACCTGGCGCGTGGTTCCCTGGGAAGGCATAACGACTGTCAAGGCAACCGAGTTTTCTGAAGAGAGCCAGGTTATTCTGTTACAAATACAGGATAAGTATCTGCCTTTTAGTTATCGCTTGAATAGTTTCTTCTACGATGGCAGTTTTGTGCCAGGTATCTTTGTCACTTCCGCAATGAGTAATTTTGAAGCTGTTATGCAGCAGATTTTGCTTGAAGTGCTGCGGCTGCAGGATGCCCGTGAAGAGGCGGCTGAGGCTCGTGGATTGCGCCCACCGCCCGCGATGATTCAGCAAGAAGCCCAATCCTGGCTCTTGCGTATGTTGTTCAAACCAGCAATGACCATCCAGGCACTGGTTGAGTGGGTCTGTGCTGAAACCGAAGGACGCCAGCTTGATAGTGCGCAGATACGTAGCGCGGCTGGACGCATGTTCTGGATTGCGCTTCTGCCAGCCCTGTTCTTGCTGTTCAACCTTGTGCTGGTGCAGAGTAGCACACCAGGATTCGGCGTACTGATAGGTGTCGCGATGCTCTGGATTATCAGTATGCTGGAGTGGCCGCTGGTGTCTTTGCTGTCTATGCTGCTGGATGATTCTACCGGTGGGGGCGAAGAGGGGTATCGTGCGCTATATATCTATCCAACTGTGCAATTACCACGTTTGTTGCCTATGCTGGGTGCTCTGATTCTGCTGCTGGTAGGCCTGCCAGTTTTGTCTGTGCTGGGCTGGATGGGGGCAATCGGTTTTTCCGTCTTTCTCAGTGCCGGTTTATGGGAAAAATTGTACAACTGGAAGGGAAGCCAGCTAGTCCTCGGTGGGTTAGTTCCGGCAATCTGGCAGTTTCTGGTATTGTTTGCCTATGTGCTGGTGCAGCGTTGAACGGGTGCGAAGGAAGGGTATGTGCCTATTCTTGTTGATCTGATCGATCCCGCTCTGCTGCAACAGCCACCTCCCCGAACATTGCCCCTGATGCTGCTACCAAATCTTCTGGGTGAATATCTGATTGAACTGCCGCTGCGGGCCTATTTTGATCGCGTGATCATCGCTCTCCTGGCTGGCGCAGTCTTGTTCATGTGGCTTGATGCTGGCCAGTGGGCATGGATTGGGCTGAGTCTGATGCTCGTACTCCGGCTGGGCCTCCTGATCTGGAACATACGCCGACGTGCCCGGGAAGATATGGCTTTGCTAAAGCATGGGGTTATTATCCAGGCCTATGTGCTCCGCGTACGCCCCGTGCCAGCGGGACGTCATAAGCCAGGAGGTTGTTATCTGGATTGCGCTATGCCCGTAGGCCCTCAGCGCACATCTATCGGCAGCGTCTGGTTGGCAGATATGCATGAGGCTCAGTGTCTGTTAAAGCAGGGGTGTGTACGTGTGATCTGCTTGCCACGTGCGCCAGGTAGCTGGCGGCTGATTGAAGGAAAAGCATTGGCGGCATGTCACTATGAGCCGCCTGGTCAGGGTCAGAGTGAAAATGGACGTTAATGGTAGACAAGAAACGATAGACGACAGATTTACAGGAGTCGTTCGAGCGGCAAAGTCGCATACATCTAAATCCGTCGTGCCTCCGTGGTGAATGGGTTACATCTACGGGTTGACGGAATTACCAAAACCATTCTATCATTATAGTATCGTCGTATCGTTCCCTAAGGTAAGGTTCATGTTTACTGTACCATTTAAGCGGGGGCCGAAGGCCCCCGTAAAAAAAATGTTTTCGGTGTGGTGTGGCGGCAAAGCCGCCACACCACACCGAAAACATTATAATCTCGGCGGGGCGCAGCCTCGCCGGTCTCCGTGGAAGACGGGAAACTACCTGCTCTACCGCATCCGGATGCGGTATGATTGTGGATAGTGATACGCCCTGAGGGAGAGGGAGCCGAGAAGTGGGGTGACTCACGTGACTCATTCGTCTGTGAATGGTACAGGAACGTTGACTAGTCTGAAACCTTGTCTAACAGAAAGATAGATTATGACACATACTCAATCTTACGAAATCGCCACTCTGGGTGGTGGATGCTTCTGGTGCCTTGAACCAGTTTTTCTCGATCTCAAGGGCATTACCCTGGTCGAATCTGGCTATGCGGGCGGATCAGTGATCAATCCATCCTATGAGCAAGTCTGCTCGGGCAAAACCGGCCATGCGGAAGTCATTCAAATAACATTTGATCCCCAGGTCATCTCATTCAAAACAATTCTCGAAATCTTCTTCACGATGCATGATCCAACTACGTTGAATCGTCAGGGCAATGATGTTGGTACACAATATCGTTCAGTCGTTTTATATCATACAGACGAGCAAAAGGCTATGGCTGAAACAGTTATTGCCGAAATGAATGCAGCAAAGATCTGGAAAAAGCCGATTGTCACCGAGGTCTCCCCTTTTACGATGTTTTATCGGGCGGAAGACTATCACCAGCAGTACTATCAGCACAATAGCTGGCAGCCCTATTGCCAGCTTATTATTGCGCCCAAGCTAGAGAAGTTCCGTAAGCAGTATGCGCAGCAGATCAAGGGGTAAAAGTAACAGGCGTTACACCGTCACCTATCTACAGGCCTTGACTTTCTTCTTTCAAAACCGCCAGGGGGACATTGTTCTCGATCAAATATGTATGGTAGATCAGCATCGCTTACAAAAACGCCTGGGACAGCTAGATCGAGAGACCCAATATGCTGTTCTCGATGCATTAGCGGGTAACCGTTCAGGTGGGGTGGTCGGGAGGGGCGTTGCCCTCCCGGAGTCTCTTCTTGTCGGCCCGTTGTGGCGGCTTTGCCGCCACAACGGGCCGACAAGAATGTTAGTTTCCTGGAGCGTGCTGAACGCTCTCCTTCTTTTGAAGTTCTTTTTGATCTTGCTCGTGTGTTAGAAGTACCTATTACGGCGCTCGTCGAAGACCCGTCTAGCGATACCGATCTATCAACTACGCTGGGAATTGCGCCTATTTCCTATCCCATTCCGGAACCCGTCGTCAATGCTCCTGAGGCTAAAACCCTACAAGGATCGGATATTGAACGGCTCCATGATGCGTTTAAAGGTATCCGCGAAGCTCAAAAATTGGCCGATGAATTACGGTACAAGGACACGAGATATGTCTGCTTTAGGAAAATCGTCTTTTGACAACCACCAGATTGTGTTGACAGAGTCTTTAGCGCGCAATTTTCGCTTATTTACCCACTCAATTGGAGAAGGTAGTTTCGCCGGGTTATGCCAGAAGAACTCTTCCGCTAACCGAAACTGTAAATCATCACATAGACGGATAAGGATACGATAGTTATACAGAGAACGAACTGGTCTACCTTTTTGATATGCCCCACCCAGGTCAATAACAAAACTTCCACGTGGCGTAAGAACACGATGTACTTTTTTGCAAAATGCGAATAACCAATCAACATACACGGCTTGATCAACATTTCCATAACTTTTTTCTCGTTGTAACGCAAATGGTGGCGACGTAATAACTATTCTGGATACCCCACCCCCCTACCCTGGAAGGGGAGGGGGAGAACATTCGGCGGTGTCACGCGGCGGCTGTGCCGCCGCGTGACACCGCCAGGTCGATACCCCTCTCCCCGCTGGGGAGAGGGGGGCAGGGGGGCGAGGGGCGGTATCTCACAGGGGTAGGTTTTTCAATGGATGGCATTCCAACGCCATCCGTAGGGACAGGCGTCTGCCTGTCCGTGCGGATTTTTCCGCATCAGGACGCCCTGCGGACGCGCTTCTGCGCGTCCCGACGGAAAAAACCTACCCGTGTGAGCTACCCGATCTTACCCGATCTCTGGCTTATGCCCCCGCCGGGGCGGTATGCCCGGCCAGCAACTGGCGCAGCACATACTGTAAAATGCCCCCGTGCCGATAATATTCAACCTCCTGGGGCGTGTCAATTCGCGCCGTTACGTCAAACTCCAGCACAGAGCCATCCGGGCGCGTCGCACGTACCTTCAGTATGCGTCCCTGGGCAAAATTGCTGGCTATCGCATCGGTCAACCCCAGGATATCAAACGTTTCATGCCCGGTCAGTCCCAGCGTCTCTACGGTATCTTCTGACAGGAACTGCAGCGGTAGTACACCCATGCCAACCAGGTTAGACCGATGAATACGCTCGTAGCTCTGGGCAATCACCGCACGCACCCCCAGCAAATAAGGCCCCTTGGCTGCCCAATCGCGGCTAGAGCCAGAGCCATACTCTTTGCCAGCCAGAATCACCAGCGGCGTCGCGTCGGCTTTATACTGCATTGACGCATCAAAGATGGTTGTCACCTCACCGGTTGGTAGATAGGTGGTAAACCCACCCTCGGTGCCAGGCGCAAGCTGGTTGCGCAATCGTACATTGGCAAATGTCCCCCGCATCATCACCTCGTGATTGCCCCGACGTGAGCCATACGAGTTAAAGTCTTTGGGTGCAACACCATGCTCGATCAAGTATTTTCCAGCCGGCGACCCGGCCTTGATGCTGCCAGCAGGCGAAATATGGTCGGTTGTCACACTATCGCCCAGAACTGCCAGCACCCGTGCGCCCGTGATCTCGCCAACTGTCTCTGGTGCAGAGGCGGGCATGCCCTCGAAATAGGGCGGGTTCTTCACATAGGTCGACGTATCTTCCCAGGCAAAACGGTCGCCCTCTGGTACATCAAGCGAGTTCCAGTGTTGATCCCCATCATAGACATGCGCATAGGTCGTATTAAACATGTCCGACTTGATCGACTGCTGAATAACCTGCTGCACCTCTTGCTGATTCGGCCAGATTTCACGCAGATAGACCGCATTGCCCTGCGTATCAGTGCCAATCGGGTCGTTTTGCAGATCAATATCAATCCGCCCGGCCAGGGCATAAGCCACAACCAGCGGCGGCGACATCAGATAATTAGCTTTCACATCCGAATTGATGCGCCCTTCAAAGTTACGGTTGCCCGAAAGCACCGAACATGCCACCAGGCCACCCTGTTCAATTGCCTGCGAAATCTCTTCCGCCAGCGGCCCGGAGTTGCCAATACAGGTTGTGCATCCATACCCAACCGTATGAAAACGCAACTTTTCCAGGTACGAGATCAGGCCAGCCTCTTGCAAATACTCTGTAACCACCTTTGACCCGGGGGCAAGCGATGTCTTGACCCAGGGGCGCGTCTGCAAGCCGCGCTCGACGGCCTTCCTGGCCAGAATGCCAGCCGCCACCATCACCGACGGATTAGACGTATTGGTACAACTAGTTATCGCAGCAATCACCACCGAGCCATGATGCAGCACATGCTCGGCATCGTCCAATGTCAGGCTGATAGCCGAAGCATCCTGCGCCAGATCAACCAGGTCGTGCCCATTCGCACCGCCGTTGTTGGCTGTTCCCCCTTCGCTCTCCCAGCGTCGCACCTGTCCTGGCGGATTGATCGGGGCGCTATGGCCGAGAATAGCGGGCAGCGCCGCCTGAAACGAGCGGTTAACCTCTGAGAGGCGCACCCGATCCTGGGGACGTTTCGGGCCGGCCAGGCTCGGCTCAATGGTACTTAGATCCAGGCTCAGGGTATCCGAATACTCGGCTTCAGGGCTATTGGGCGTATGGAACAGCCCCTGTGCCTTCATATACGCCTCCACCAGGGCAATTCGTTCGGGCGGGCGACCGCTCAGGCGCAGATATGCCAGCGTTTCGGCATCAACCGGGAAGATACCACAGGTTGCGCCATACTCAGGGGCCATATTGCTGATTGTGGCCCGATCGGCCAGTGGCAATGTTGACAGGCCGGGGCCATAAAACTCGACAAACTTGCCCACAACACCCTTCTTACGCAACATCTCGGTGACAGTCAATACCAGGTCGGTAGCGGTAGCCCCTTCGGGCAGTACGCCCGTCAGGCGGAAACCCACCACCTGGGGAATCAGCATCGAGACAGGCTGGCCCAGCATGGCTGCCTCAGCCTCGATGCCACCAACGCCCCAGCCCAGCACGCCCAACCCGTTAATCATCGTCGTATGCGAGTCCGTACCGACCAGCGTATCCGGATAGGCCAGCGGTGTACCACTCTGACCAGCCTGTTCATCAGTCGAGAAGACCACTCGCGCCAGATATTCCAGATTAACCTGGTGAACAATACCCGTATCAGGAGGAACCACCTTGAAATTCTGGAACGCCCGCTGCCCCCAGCGCAGAAAAGCGTATCGTTCGCGGTTGCGCTGAAACTCCAGGTCGGCATTGATCAGCAAGGCCGCTTCCGAGCCATAAGCATCTACCTGAACCGAGTGATCAATCACCAGTTCAGCTGGCTGCAATGGATTGATCAGGGTTGGATCACCCCCCAGGGTAGCAATCGCATCACGCATAGCCGCCAGGTCTACAATAGCTGGCACGCCGGTAAAATCCTGCAACAGCACACGTGCTGGCGAAAAGGCAATCTCCCGGTCTGGTATGGCCCCGGCCTGCCAGCGCGCCAGATAGGTAATATCCTCGGCTGTCACCATGCGCCCATCTTCGGTACGCAATAGATTCTCCAGCAGGATACGTAGTGAGAAGGGCAGGCGGGTGATGTTGAAGCCCTGCTGTTCTAGAGCTTCAAGGCGAAAGAAATCATACATACGCTCGCCGACGCGCAATGTCGAACGAGCTTGAAAACTGTTTCCCATCATTAGCTCCTTTTTAGTTCAATTTGCATAGCGAGAAAACCCGTGCCACGCGCCTTCGTGATACACCAGACCCCAGATCGCATATTTACAGGCACACCCGCGTATTTCCCGTGAATTATAGCACGTTCATAGATTACAGCGTGTTAGAGCCTGTTTGAAAGGGGGG
>RRYU01009360.1_pt1 | contig 30040 bp, 23 predicted proteins | sample 2162651 | NCBI WGS metagenome assembly RRYU01 (sample SAMN10267283, study PRJNA491782) | microbial mat metagenome | isolation source: biomat in the production well | place: Japan: Minami-Kanto gas field, natural gas well KTG3 | collected 2017-06 | reverse complement strand
TGGGATTATTCATGACGATCCAGCAACAGGTAGGCTTACACTGAAGGTACTGCCCTCGTTGGGTGTACTCTCCACCCAGATACGTCCATGGTGCGCCTCCACCAGCCGCCGCACGATAGACAACCCTAGCCCGGTTCCGCGCCGCCGTAGCCGCTTGTCATGCACCTGCACAAACTCTTCAAAGATCTCGTGCTGGCGGTTGGTGGGAATGCCGATTCCAGTATCGCGGATGCTCATTACCACCATCGGTTGGGTTGCCTCTTGGGTGAGGTAGGCGCTTACCGTAATGGTTCCACGCTCAGTGAATTTTACCGCATTCGAGAGCAGGTTGAACAAGATCTGGCGCAGACGATTCGCATCCGCATGGATGGGTGGGAGATCAGCGGGTAGGTTCTGGTTCAGGCTCACCTGACCCTCGCGTAACAGGCTGTGCATCGTATCCACCACTTCGTTGACGATAGGGGCAAGATCGACCGATCCGAGATCCAGATCGAGGTGACCCGCCTCAATACGGGCGAGATCGAGCAACTCGTTGATCAGGTGAAGGAGGAAACGCCCATTGCGGTGAATGCTCTGGGCATCTTCGCGCTGCATTGGCGAGAGCGGGCCATCGAGTTCATCAATCAGAACGCTAGAAAAACCGATAATTGCGTTGAGCGGGGTGCGCAGTTCGTGTGAAATCCCGGTCAAAAAGTCACTCTTGCGCCGATCTGCCAGTTGCGCCTGCTTCAACGCAGCACGCAACTCTTCGGTACGCTGGGCTACCTGGTGTTCAAGGTCGTGGTAGAGTTGCACATTCTGAATGGTTAGCCCAACCATACTGGCAAACATGAGCAACTGACTGGCATCCTGGGGCTGGATGCGCCGCTGGTGCATGTAGTAGTCGGCGGAGAGTACACCAATCACCCGCTCCTCGCGCCCAAAGATGGGAACCTGCACATACGAGTGGCCACCCGCAATCCCCTGCTTGCGCTGGTCTACCCGTGGGTGGTTCCACGGCTCCTCCACAATCACCGCCTTGCCACTACGTACCACATCGGCCTCTACGGTGCCATCATCTAAGCGTAATGGTTGGGCATTGACGGCCTGGATGAAGTGGGCGGCTTGTGCGCTATTGCCAGCGCCAAAAGATGCACTGGCGACCTGTAGCTCCTTACCTTCCACGAGGTAGAGTACCGCCCGATCAAACCCGAAGCGTTCACATATGACGGTTGGGATGCTTGCAAGGAGCGCGTCAAGATCGAGGATACCCTTCAGTTCATTCGAGACGGTATTGAGCGTTGCGAGTTGTTCCGCGTGCATCTCCAGTTCGGCCACCTTGCTCTGGAGCGCAGCCGTCATGGTATTGAAGGCATTCACCAACTCGCCAATCTCGTCCACCCCTGCACTCGGTAGGCGTTCGTCCAACTTCCCACTGGCTACAGCCCGTACTCCATGTTGCAGCGCCCGAATCGGGCGCGTAAAGGTGAGGGAGAGGTAGACACTACCGCCCCCAATCGCTAGGGCTACAACTGCCAGCAGTATGGTGAGTTGGCGTTGGAGCCGATCCTGACTCTCACCAATCCGCTGGCCAGTGTTGAGGGCAGGTTGAATGATGGTATCGGCGGGGATGACCATACCCACACTCCAACCCGCAACATTGATCGGGGCGTAGGCGATGTAGCTCACTTGCTGCTCATACGTAATCTGCGCAATCCCTGTCTCTTGTTGAAGCATCGCATCCACAACCATGCGCAGTTGCTCGCTCGGTGAGTTGCGCAGGTTCTCGGTCTGGAATGGCTCATCCCAGTTGGTGTTGGCTGCGCTCATGTCGGGGCGGACAATCACATCCCCCACCCGATTGATCATCAGGGCGTAGCCGTCTTGGCCAATATCAATCGTGAGCAGATCTTGTTGTATCGTGCTGAGCAGCAGATCGAAGGCCACCACGCCGATCAGTTGCCCCTGCGAACCATAGACCGGCGTAGCACAGGTGGTGGCAAGGGCACCAGTGTTGGCATCTACGTAGGCATCTGTCCAGATCGTATGGCCAGCCTCGCGAGCCGCGATATACCATGGTCGCTGCCGGGGGTCGAAGGGCTGAATCTCAAGCAGTTTATCTATCACTGCCTGATCATTAAAGGCAATGATCCCTCCCTGCTCCATGGCAATATAGCCAATACTGAAGAGGGTGTTATGATCAATCACCGATTGCAGCAGCGGAATCATCTGCTGGGCGTAGGCGACCTGTGTGGGGTAACTCGCTAAGAGTTCAGGGCTGGGTGCAGGCGCAACCCAGACTCGATCTGCGGTGCGGGCGGGCACCGGCTCGGCAGCCTGATGGGCAGCATAGCTGCCTACTCCCTCCACCTGCTGCTGTATCGCGGTCAGGGTGATGTTGTAGAACTGGGCGCGCTCTAGTGCCCGGTTAGCAAGGGACTCTTCGGCTTGGCTGCGTAGGGCGTTGATGCCCTCTTCTACCGCGGTGTTGCGCGCTAACCCTAGCCCCGTAATTCCCAACCAACCCACGATGATCAGTGGGGGTAACGCGAGACTCAGAAGTAGGAGTAGGATCTTCTGCTGAATGCGCGAACGGAAACGGTACATGGATGCTGCGCTTTCGCCTTGGTTGAAATTTGGTTCATGCGCATCGTACCAGGAGTTACGTGCCGATGCAATCGGTAAACATTAAGAGAGGTTTACACTTTCTCTAGTATGTATGTTTTGACGCAAAGATGTAACGTCTTGTCCTAGCTACCAGCCGTTGGCTTCGGCAAGCTCAGCCAACGGCAGGGCATGTGCAAAGTCACCTCCGGTGGGGGTGGCTTCGCCACCCCCCGAAGATCTTTGTTGTTGTTGTTTTGCGGCTTCGCCGCAAAACAACAACAACAAGTGGGGCTTGGGGCGTCGCCCCAAGGACTTTGCCCATGCCCTGCAGCCAACGGCTTCCTAATTTGCATCCCCCCGTGAAGGGTTTTATACTGGCAAGCACGATTGCTCTCTTTGCGGATACCAGGGATTTCCCATGAAATATACGCTCGAACGCTTTACTGATGAGGTACGCTCGGTCATCGCTGCTACCGGACGGATCGCGCCGGAATTGATCGAGACTGCGACACCCAAACCCAACATTCCTGCCGATCTGGCCTTCCCGGTCTTCCGCGCTGCGAAGGCGTTGGGTCTTCCGCCGCCCCAGTTGGCCACCGAACTTGCCGCCAGCATCACCCTGCCTCCCGATTCGCTCATCGGCGAGGTCAGTGCCGCTGGCCCGTTCCTCAACTTCAGCCTACATCCGCAACGTATGGCCCAGGCGGTCATGGCCGAGATTGCCCAGCAGGATGTGGCTTATGGAACCCGGCATGATGGTGCTGGCCAGATGATTGTCGTGGATTACTCGGCGCCCAATATCGCGAAGCGCATGCATGTTGGCCATATCCGTAGCACGATCATTGGTCAGAGTCTGGTCAATATCTTCCGCGCTCTCGGCTATACGGTGGTGGGCGATAACCACGTCGGTGATTGGGGTAAGCAGTTTGGCGTCGTGTTGGCCGCGATTGAGCTCTATGGCCGCCCTGATGTGGAGGGTGAGGCTGCCCTGGAGGCGCTTGAGTCCCAGTATGCGCGCTATGCCGCTGCGGCTAAGGATCAGCCCGATCTTGATGAAGCTGCCCGCCAGTGGTCGCTACGCCTTGAACAGGGTGATCCCCATGCGCGTGACCTCTGGCAGTGGTGTGTTGATCTCACGATGCGTGCTGCGCAGCGGAACTATGACCGCCTCGGTGTCCATATTGACCACGCCTATGGCGAGAGTTTCTATGAGCATATGCTCCCCGGTGTGATCGCTGAGGCGCTCGATACGGGTGTCGCTCAGCGGGAAGAGGGTGGTGCGGTGGTCATTACCGATCTGGAGAAGTTGCCCACCTTCCTCCTCCAGCGTAGTGATGGTGGGACGCTCTACATGACCCGCGACCTCGCGACGGTGCTCTTCCGCCTTGAGGAGTTTGCCCCCACTCGCATCGTCTATGTGATCGGCGAACCCCAGGCGCTCCACTTGCGCCAGCTCTTCGCGCTAACCCGCGCTATGGGCCATGCCCGCGAGATTGATCTGGTACACGTCTCGTTCGGTACGGTCTTTGATGCTAGTGGCCAGCCACTCTCTACCCGACGCGGTAATATGGTCTACCTAGAGAGCCTGCTCGATGAGGCGGTGGCGCGTGCCTTGGCGGTGGTGGAACAGAAGAGTCCCGATCTGCCCACCGAGGAGAAGCAGGCGGTGGCCGAGGCGGTTGGGGTGGGTGCGGTGGTCTATAACGATCTCTACCAGGATACCAAGCGCAATATCACCCTGGATTGGGATCGTATGCTGGCCACCGAGGGCAATAGCGCCACCTACCTGCAATACTCGCATGCCCGCTGCTGCTCCATCCTGCGCCGCGCTGAGGCTGATGGACAAGACATAACCCACGTGGCGCTGCTCACCCACCCCTCCGAGGTACGCCTGATTAAGCACCTGGCGCATCTGCCCGATGCCCTGCGCGAGGCCGGGTCGCGCTATGCGCCCTTCGTGATTGCCGATTGGTGCTACACTACCGCCCGTGAGTTTGGTGTCTTCTTCGAGCAGTGTCCAGTATTGAAGGCCGAACAACCAGAGTTGCGCAGCGCACGTCTGGCACTCGTGGCCGCTACGGCTCACGCCCTTAAGGTTGGTCTCGATCTGTTGGGTATTCGTGCTCCGGAACGGATGTAGTATGCTGAATCTTGCAACCATACGCGGCGTCCTCTTCGATATGGATGGCGTGCTCTATCGCGGTCGCCAGGTCTTGCCGGGGGTCTCCGAGTTGCTGGCCTTCCTCGATACCCAAGGCATCGGCTATGCCTGCATCACCAATAATGCCTCGATGTCGCCCGCGCAGTATGAGGAGAAGTTGCAGGCGATGGGCATCGCTATGCCCGCAGAGCGGGTGATTACCTCGGCGCTGATTACCGGGCGCTATTTGCGTACCACCTACCCCGCCGGTACGCGGGCGCTAGTGGTGGGGATGCGTGGCTTGCGTGAGACAGTCTTTGGCGATGGGTATTTTGTTGAAGATCGCCTCACCCCCGATCTGGTCGTGCAGGGTGTGGACTTTGAAACTACCTACGCTACACTGAAGGAAGCAACCCTGGCCATTCGGCGCGGGGCAGACTATATCGTCACCAATCCGGATCGCTCCTTCCCATCCGAGGAGGGCCTGATCCCCGGTTCGGGCGCGATCATGGCCGCGCTGGTCGCAGCTACTGATGCGACCCCGTTGGTGATCGGTAAGCCCGCACCAACCATGTTCCGGGTCGCAGCCGAGATGTTGGCTTTGCCACCTTCCACCATGCTCATGATTGGTGATCGACTCGATACCGATATTGCCGGTGCCCACGCGGCGCAGATGGCTGCGGCTGTCGTGCTGACCGGGGTTACGCGCCGGGAGGATCTTGGTGCTGATCCTGTGCCCGATCTGGTTGTTGAAGATTTGCCTACCCTACTCGCCCTCTGGCGTGAGGCTCGCCGATGAGTACGCTCGCTCCTGACCAACCGCTGCTGGTTGCCTATGATAGCGGACGGGTGCGTGAGATGCTGCGCGATATGACTGCGCAGGCGCTCTATGACTCGCTCCGTCATGGTACCTTTGGGGCAAATTTGACCCCCGCCGAACGTGCTGAGTTGGAGTCCCTGCTTATGGCATGGATTCAGCGTGCGCTGGGCTATGTCTTTCTGCGTGATGCGCTGCTGGTTGATCCCCAACGTGGCCCGCGTGTCTATAGCCTGATCTGTGCCGATATGACCACAGCACAGGTTACGTTGAATCCCGATCTGGCTGCTGCGCTGCGTGGACGTGATCTGACAACCCTCTCACCTTCTGAACTCGCGGCGCTCCATATTCACGATGCGGCGATCTACCAGCTTGCCGAACGTGTCACCCACACGAGTCAGAGTCTCGTGCTGCTCGAACAGCCCGGTTCCTTCCCCCTGCCTACCGATCTCCACCGCTTGCTGCCCACGATTCCCCTCCACCTGCCCCACGCCGATGATTACTTTGTCCCGCCAACCGGTCTGCGGCGCTGGGTAGCGGTGACGTTGGCGTTGATAGGCGTGTTGCTGCTGCTCGTGCCTGTTATGGGGGGCACGATTCCCAAACATCCGGCCGGGTTGCCCCTGGCGCTGATCACCCTGGCGCTTATGGTGGGCATTAAGGCCGGTTGGGCCGGCTACTGCGGGGCACTCTGCCTCTGGTTGGTTCCCAACCTACCCGGTTTCCGTGCTGATCGCCACCTGGCCGAACTCCTGCCCTACGTGCCACTCGTGCTTGGTGGTGTCACCCTGCTCATCTACGACCGGCGTGTGCGCGCCCTCTGGGCATGGGTGCGTGGCCAGTTTGGCTTGGGGTTGTAGTTCGTCTTTGCACCAAATGGAGTTGTTTGTGAGTGATATTAATGAACTGCTGACTCGTGGCGTTGCAGAAGTGATCATCGAAGCGGAGTTGCGCCAGCGGCTCGCCGCAGGCCAGCCGCTGCGCCTCAAGCAGGGCTTTGACCCCACGAAGCCCGATATGCACATCGGCCATGCGGTGGGACTGCGTAAGTTGCGTAAGTTCCAGGATGCCGGCCACCAGGTGGTGCTGATTGTGGGTGACTGGACGGCGCAGATTGGTGATCCGAGTGGCCGCGATGAGACCCGCCCGCGTCTTGATGCGGCAACCGTGCGCAGTAACGCCGAGACCTACATGGAGCAGTTCTTCCGCGTGGTGGATCGCGAGCGTACCGAGGTGCGCTGGCAGAGTGAGTGGTATGGCGACTTTAAGCTGGAGCAGGCGCTCGATCTGGCTGGCCGCTTTACCCTTGGCCAGATGCTCTCCCACGAGACCTTCCGCCGCCGTTATGAGGAAGGGGCAAAACTGACCATCCTCGAACTCATGTACCCGATGCTCCAGGCGTATGACTCGGTGGCGATCACGTCTGATGTGGAGTTTGGTGGTACCGACCAGAAGTTCAACAATCTGGCTGGGCGTGAACTGATGAGCCAACTCGGCATGCGCCCCCAACACGTCCTGCTCGTACCGCTCATCCCCGGTACCGATGGGCGTAAAATGGGCAAAACCTTCAATAATACCGTGGATATTACCTTGCCTCCCGCAGACATGTTGGGTAAGATCATGTCAATGAGTGATGAGGTACTACCACTCTACTTTGAGGTACTGACCGATGTGCCGCTCGCGGAGTTGGCCGAGATCCGGGCAGCAATGGCGTCGGGAACGATCAACCCACGTGACCTAAAGATGCGCCTTGCCCGTGAGGTGGTGAGCCAGTTCTACAGCCCGGCTGATGCGGTGGTGGCAGAAGAGGCGTTTGTGCGTCAGTTTGTGCAGCGCGAACTACCCACCGACATTCCAGAGTATAGTTTGGAAGCGTCCACCGCGATCATTGATCTGATGGTAGTGGCCAAGCTCGCGGCATCCAAAGGCGAGGCGCGCCGCCTGATTGATGGTGGGGGCGTGCGTGTGGATGGCGAACGTATTGAGGGGTATGATCTGCGCCTCGAACCCGGTGCGGGGGTGGTAGTGCAGGTGGGGCGCAGGAAGTTTGTACGGGTTATCTAAAGATTGGCATGAACACCCATGGCAACAGAACCCCAAACCATTCTTCTGACCGGAGCGACCAGCGGCATTGGGCGCGAGATGGCGTGCAGCCTAGCCCAGCGCGGCGGACACCTCGTGCTGGCATGCCGTAACCTTGCGAAGGCCGAGTCCCTTGCGGCGGAGTTGCGCCGCACCACGGCTAATCCTCGCGTTACCCCGATGATGCTCGATCTGGCATGCCTCGATTCGGTGCGCGAATTCTGTGCCCAGTTTCGCGCCCGCTACCCCCAACTGCATGTCCTGATCAACAATGCCGGTACCTTCAACCTGCATCGCCGTGAGACGACCGATGGCCTGGAGTTGACGATGGGTACCAACTTTTTTGGCCCCTTCTTGCTTACCTGCGAACTAGCTCCGCTCCTCGCAGCTACGCCAGGTGCCAGAATTGTCAATGTTGGCTCGGCTGCCTATCGCTATGGTCACATCGATCTCAACGATCTCCAACTTACCCATACCTATGATGGCTTCCCGGCCTATGCTACCTCCAAGCTGGCGGTGCAGTTCTGGACACAGGAACTGGCCGCCCGTCTTGCCCCAACCGGAGTCACGGTGAATGTTGCCCATCCGGGCCACGTCAAGACCGCGATCTGGGATCTGTGGCCCCAGCCCAACTGGTATCAGCGCATCTTCCTCGATCTGCTCTCCGCCTTCATGATTAGTGCCGAGGCTGGTGCGCAGACCCCGCTCTACCTCGCCACCTCACCCGATGTGGCCGGGGTGACGGGGGGCTATTTCGCGAAGCAGCAGCAGCGTCCGGTGGCCAAACTGGCGCAGAATCTGGTTCTGCAACGTGCGTTGTGGGCGTTGGCTGAACGTGTCACTGGGGCACGTTGGAAAGGGCTATAGTCGTGGATTCGCAAACGCTCGCCGCCTATGAGCAGCAAGCCGCCAAGATCGCCGCTCGCCACCGTTCGGTCTTCCCAGATCGAACCCACGCCCTCATCCAGCGTTTCTTCCAACCCGGCCAACGCACCGCCGATCTCGGCTGTGGCAGCGGCCGCGATGCTGATTGGCTCTCTCAGCAGGGGTTTGATGTGGTTGGCTATGATGCCTCGCCCGCGATGATCGCCGAGGCGCAACGTGCCTACCCCCACATCCCCTTCCACTATGCCAGTCTGCCCGATCTCGAAGAGATTCAGGATGTAACCTATACCAACATGCTCTGCAATGCGGTGCTGATGCACCTGCCCGCTGAATCCCTACCCGCTGCAACCCAGGCAATCGCCCGTGTGCTCGTACCCGGCGGGCGCATCGTCCTCAGCTACCGGGGCAGTGTCACCGGCGCAGATCGTGAAGAGGATGGCCGCCTCTTTACGTCCATCCCTCCCGCTGACCTCATCCACCACTTTGCGCTTGCGGGGATGTCATGTTTGCAACACGAACTCCAACCCGATGCCCAACGCCCTACGGTGGTGTGGCAGGTGATGGCGTTGGAACGTGCTGTGTGAGAAATAGGAACGGCGTGCCCCCCTTGATGGAGCCACGCCGTGGGGCATACGTCTTATGGTGAGCCGCGTAGACCGGGTAGGCAGGACGAAGCTCTCATTCAGCGGCGGTAACGACGGCGTAGACGCTCAACATCATCAATCCGTACCGGAACACGTGCTGGTTCGACATTGAGCAGCGACGTAACGACCATGGCGGCCAGTAACAGAACGACGGCGATGGTGATGATGAGGATCATGGCGGTTTCCTTTCCGCAGATGGGGCCTACGCTGGGCTCGACATGGTAGGTCAATGCTAGTGATATATATAGTATAACGAAAAATATGGGTCGCGTCCATAGCATTTTAGTCATATGTTGACGCTATGCCCCCTATCGGCTACAATCGAAATCCCGGAAGCCCACCACCATTCTGGAAGTGCCATGTCCCACTTTCTTGTTACTGTTACCCCCCGCGAACTACCCACCACGGGGGAGTCTGTCCATACGCTCTATCTCCTCTCTGGTGCCGATCTTGCGCCCGCCGATGTGGCGCGGATGACCGCCGAGTTGTTGCACGATCCAGTTGTGCAGCAGGCGCATTGGTGTGCGTTGTCGCAGGCGGCGCTTGATGCCGAGGATCTGGAGTTGCACGCCGCTAGTCTGTTGGAGATTGCCTATCGCCCTGGTGTCACCGATAACCCCGGCGAGAGTGCCGCTGAGGGTGCGCGCCGCTTGGGGATCACTACGGTGGAGCAGGCGCGGGCGTTGAGCCGCTACTTGCTCCCGGCAGGGGTTGATGCGCAGCAGCGCGCCCGTGAGTTGGCGATTGATCTGGTGCAGACGACGCTGATCTATCACCCCGGTGCGGATCAGGCCCAGCGTCTGGACTTCTACCACATGCTGGTTGCTCCACCCCCACCGGCAACTCCGGTCATTACCCACGTGCCGTTGCGCACCGCCGATGATGAGGAGCTATTGCGCATTAGCCGCGCTGGTGTCTTGGCGCTCGATCTCGATGAAATGCGTGCGGTGCGCGACTACTTCGCCCAGTTGGGCCGCGATCCGAGTGATGGCGAATTGGAGACGATTGCCCAGACATGGAGCGAGCATTGTAGCCATAAGACTTTTAAGGCCAAGGTGCGCTATCGCCAACAGGCCGCTTCTGCGCTGCCCGCTGATGCCGCACTCTACCCGATGCTGCATCTGCTCGAACGCGGCCAGGATGAGGTCGTCGAGATTGATAGCATGATCAAGACTTTCCTTATGCGCGCCACGCAGAAGGTTCTGAATGACCGGGGCGAGGCGGATTGGGTACTCTCGGCCTTTGTGGACAATGCCGGTATCATTGCCTTCGGCCCCGATCACGAGGTTTCGTTTAAGGTTGAAACCCACAACCACCCCAGCGCACTAGAGCCGTTTGGCGGCGCGAATACGGGTGTGGGCGGCGTCATCCGTGATGTGCTGGGCGTTTCGGCGCGCCCGATTGCCAACACCGACATCCTCTGTTTCGGGATGCCCGATGGCAGCGCCCCCGATGGTGTCCTGGCTCCCCAGCGTATCGCCACCGGGGTGGTGGCGGGTGTGCGCGACTACGGGAATAAGCTGGGTATCCCCACCGTGAATGGTGCAGTGCTGTTCGATCCCGGCTACACCGCCAATCCGCTGGTCTACTGCGGGACGCTGGGGATTGCCCCGCGCAACGCCAACCCCCACAACATTCAGCCCGGTGATGCGGTGGTGGTGCTGGGCGGGCGTACCGGGCGCGATGGTATTCACGGGGCCACGTTTAGTAGTATTGAATTGACCCACAGTACCGCCGCTGAGGTGGGTAGCGCCGTCCAGATCGGTGACCCGATCACCGAGAAGAAGCTGCTCGATGTGCTGCTCCAGGCGCGTGACATGGGTCTCTACAGCGCGATCACCGACTGTGGCGCGGGCGGCCTCTCTTCTGCGGTGGGTGAGATGGGAGCCGAGATCGGGGCGACGGTGGAACTTGAGCAGGTACCGCTCAAGTATGCGGGCTTGCAGCCGTGGGAAGTGTGGCTCTCCGAGGCTCAGGAGCGTATGGTGCTGGCCGTACCACCCGCCAACCTCGCCGCCTTCTTGACCTTGTGCGCCAGTGAAGATGTCGAAGCCTGCGCGATTGGCCACTTCACCGACGACAAACACCTGCGCGTGACGCATGGCGGGCAGACCCTGGTAGACATTGATATGGCGTTCCTGCACGATGGTCGCCCGCAGCGCGTCTTGGAGGCGCACTGGCAGCCCGGACAGGTGGCGAGTGCAGCGGCGTTGCCCGATCCAACCGCATCCGAATTGTTGCTGCGCCTCATGGCGCACCCCAACATCGCCTCCAAAGAGCGCATCATCCGCAGCTACGACCACGAAGTGGGCGGGGCGACGGTGGTCAAACCGCTGGTGGGGGTGAAGAGCGACGGGCCGGGCGATGCGGCGGTGCTCCAGCCTCTGCCACGCAGCAGCGAGGGCTTGGCACTGGCATGTGGGATCAACCCGCGCTACGGCTTCGCCGACCCCTACTGGATGACGCTGGCGGCGGTGGATGAGGCGTTGCGCAACGTCGTAGCTGTCGGGGGCGACCCCAACCGCACTGTGATCCTCGACAACTTCTGCTGGGGCGACCCGCGCCAGCCGGATCGTATGGCGGGGCTTGTTCGTTCTTGTGCCGCCTGCTACGATGCTGCGGTCGCCTTTGGCACGCCCTTCATTAGCGGCAAGGACAGCCTGAACAACGAATACCGTGACGCCTCCGGGCAACGTGTCGCCATTCCGCCCACGCTGCTCATCTCGGCACTCGCGCATGTCCCCGATGTGCGCCGCTGTGTCACCATGGATCTCAAAGCGGCGGGGAACCGGCTCTACCTGGTGGGGGCGACGGGCGAAGATCTGGATGGCTCGCACCTCCAGGCATTGGGGGTAGAAGTGGGGGCGAGCGGGTTGCCACGGGTAGATCTGGCCGTAGCACGAGCCACGTTCACCAAGCTGCATGCAGCGATCAGCGCCGGGACAATCGCGTCATGCCACGATCTGAGCGAGGGCGGTTTGGCGGTAGCAGCAGCAGAAATGGCGCTTGCCGGTGGACTCGGCCTAGAGTTAGATATTGCCGCCATCCCCGGCGACGCCAGCCGCACGGCGCGGCTCTTCGGCGAAAGCCCCAGCCGCTTCTTGGTTGAGGTGGCCCCCGAACAGGAGGCCGCGTTCACCACACAGATGACGGGCATCACCGTCGCGATGCTGGGGAACGTGACAGAGACGGGGCAAGTGGTGCTGCGCGAGGGGGCGGAGAGCTTGGTAGACCTCAACGTGGCCACGCTGAAGGATGCATGGCAATCCGGGTTGGCTCCGCTGAGTTTGTAGGGGATGAAAGGTAGCACCGGCTCCCAGCCGCCACCGACCGGCTAAAAACCGGTGCTACCTTCGTGTAAAGATACCCTTGCCCATGCCCTGGGAGTAGAGTGACTATGCACATTGTGGCGATTCTGCTCTTATTGATCTGCTACGCAGCCGCAGGCTACCTCGTGTGGCAGCAGCGCAACCCAATCTACCTGTTGACGATCCTTGCTGGGCATGTAGCAGCAATCCTACTGCCCCTCTGGCATCTTCTCTATGCCGGTGAGGCTCGCTTCAGCCTTGGCGCACTCTGGGCAACCATCAGCCAGTGGCCGCCTCTTACCAGCATCCTCGTTGCGGGTTGGCCACATGCACTGCCCGCGCTGATCGTCCTCTTCCTCTACCTGATCCGCTGGTGGTTTCCTGGCGGCCTCACAGGAGTACTGACCTACGGTTCCTTCCTCTTCTACCACCTACTGATCGAACTGATCGGCCTCCAACCTGGTCTTTGGCAGTTACCCTACAACCCCTTACCCCTGCGTATCCCCACGTCACTGCTCTCGGCGCTTATGGCGGCGCTCGTCTCATATGCGCTACTCTACCTTCTCCTCTTGGTCTACCGTTATGCATGGACAAGCATGGTGCTGGTACTCATCCCCGCGATACTCCTGCTCAACCTGCTTATCTATGGCCTCCTTGGCGCTCCGATCTGGATCGCACTGACCCTCGATGGTGTCCCCTGGGCAGTAGGGTTAGGTACTGCAAGTGCCCTGGCGCTCTTCCTCTGGGCCATCCAGATTGTCACTGGCGGCATCCAGCGTATGGAATAGGAGCAGATCGGCGTGGCGCAGCAACAGACCCTCACCCCGGCCATGCTGATCGCCGCCTATCGTAGTGGCATCTTCCCGATGGCCGACGAGCATGACCAGATTGGCTGGTACGAACCGCGTATCCGAGCGATCATCCCGTTAGATGACGGCTTCCATGTGCCCAGCCGCTTAGCGCGCACAGTGCGCAGCGGGCGCTTTGAGGTACGGGTAGATAGTGCCTTTACGGAGGTTGTGCGGGCGTGTGCCGAACCAGCACCGGGGCGCGAGACGACCTGGATCTCAGCGGAGATCGTGCGAGCCTATAGCGAACTGCACCATATGGGTATTGCGCACAGTGTTGAGTGTTGGCGAGAGGAGAAGTTGGTGGGAGGGCTGTACGGGGTAGCCCAGGGGGGGCTATTTGCAGGTGAGAGCATGTTCCACCGTGAGCGCGATGCGAGCAAAGTGGCGTTGGTACATCTGGTCAAGCGGCTACGCCGAGGCGGCTTCGTGCTGCTCGACTCGCAATTCATCGTAGGGGAACACATGCTCCAGTTCGGCACCATCGAGATCTCGCGTGCCGAGTACCACCGCCGCTTGAATATCGCGTTGCAGGTTGAGGCGCGGTGGTAGGGGTGCAGGGCATGTGCAAAGTCTTTGGGGCTGCGCCCCAATCCCCACTTTTGTTGTTTTTTGGCGGCGTAGCCGCCAAAAAACAACAAAAAAATATCTTCGGGGGCGGCGCAGCCGCCCCCGAACCCCCATCGGAGGTGACTTTGCACATGCCCTAGGTAGGGGTGCGGCGCGGTGGCTGAGCTTGTCGAAGCCATCGCGCCGCCAAACCAGAACCATCAGAAAATCCTACTTCTTCTTCTTGCGCTCGCGGCGCGCCTCGCGGCGACCCGTGGTAGCCACCGGGCGTGGCGTGGGCGGTGGCTGATCGGCATTAGCGACGGCTGCGCGCTGCTGCTGCGCACGCACCGGGCGCTTGCCGACATTCGCCTTCTCTAGGCCAGGCAGAATTTTGCGCACATAGAACGTAATATAGCCAACTGCGGCCAGATCAACCAGGAGCAAGATCCAGAACCAGAGCCGCTGACTAATGACCGGAACCCCGATCAGACGCAGGATTGCCGCTAACAACCCCACCCCACCCAGGATCAGCAACGCCAGACCAACCTGGCGGAAGAAGGTGTAGCGAACCATGTTCCGCTCGGTATGGGCATAGTAGAAGTAGGCTCCCGCAACCACACCAAAGAGTTGGAGTAAGAAGAAAATCCAAGCAAGCGTACCGAACCCAGCCTCAGGGCTTGATGCCGTCATGTACTCAATGAAACCCATTGCGCGAAAGCCTCCCAATTATGGTGTGGATGCTGAGACGGCGGCGATTATAGCAGTCTGATCCAGCAGCGTCAACTTTTAGGATGGACATTCGGTAAAAGAGGGGTAAAATAGCCCATAGGACTACGAGTCTCTCCATGCTCGCTTGATGACAATGTATATGCGTGACACCGATGAGTCGGCTCTGAAGATAATACCGGCTATGAGCCAAATTCCACACCACTCCGATGTACCAATGAGATGGCTACAGCTTGTAGCTGAAGTGGCCCAAGCGCAGAATGCAACTGAACTTGGGCAGCGTATCGCCTTGGTGTTCGAGCATGTCATGCCCAGAACCGACTACCAATTGGTCTGGGCGGATGAGTATGACCAGAACCAGCTTGACCCGGCGGTGCGTAAGGAGTTGCTTGCTGGTAGGCATGTATGTAGCCAAGACGGAGCACCGGGCTACATTCCCATCATGTGTAGGCAGCACTTGGCGGGTTGGTTACGCCTGATTCCTGGTGCGTGGGATGCCCAGCAGGATGCGGCACTCTCCCTCGTCGCTGCGGTTCTTGGCCTGATCTCCACCGATCTGCGCGTACCGACCGATACTGTCAGTTTGCACCACTACCAATTGCGGGCTGACTTACTGGCGATCCGGGATACTCGCAACTTCGATCACCTGCTGGTGCAAATTGCCCGCATTGTGGAACAGACCTTTGGCCACATCACCTTTATGATCGCCCTGCGCTACCAGCAGAGCAGTTGGGTCGAGATGGTCTACTTCTCGATTGATGGTGGGCGGTTGGATCGTACCGTCTTTTGGGAAGATTACGCAGGTCTGAGTGGCTATATCCTCAAACACCATCTGCCGATCTTCACCAACAACTACCTTGAGGAGTGTCGGCAGCGCCATATTACCCCGCTCTATGTGACGCCGGATGTACGTTGGTATGCATGGATGGGTGCTCCACTCTGGGATGGAGATCGGGTCTTTGGGGTGATCAGTTGCTCAACCCTTGGCCCAGATATGTGCTTCTCTCCAGAACAGCATGATCTCTTGCTTATGTTGGCTAAGGAATTGGCTCACCCGATCCGCAATGCCCAATTGCTACGCCGAGCCGAAGAGCAAGCCCAGCAGATGCAGGCACTCAATCAGATTGCGCGGGCGATTACATCCACCCTCGATCAGAATCAGGTACCAGCACTGATTATCGAGCGTGCCCAGGAACTCTTCAACGCCGAAGAGGGTTCCTTATTGTTGCTTGATGAGCAGACCGGCGAGTTGGTCTTTAGCTATGCGGGGGGGCCGGCGGGCTACCAACTACTCGGCCAGCGTCTCCCCCGTGGGGCGGGCGTGGCTGGCCATGTGGTAGCGAGTGGACAGCCCTCTGTGGTCAATAATGTCCGCAGCGATGGCCGCTTCTACAGCCTACCCGATGGAGATACCGGCTTTGCGACCCGTTCGTTGATGGCGGTGCCGCTACGCGGGATTGATGGCTTCAAGGGCGTGATTGAGATCCTCAATCGCCGCGATAATGCCCCCTTCACCGATCAGGATCGGCTCTTGCTCGAAGCCATCGCCGATCACGCCATGATCGCCCTGGAGAATGCGAACCGCTTTGCCCAGGTCGATCAGACCCTGGCGCGCCGTGCGCAAGATCTTGATCGCAGTAATGACCGGCTGCGACGGATTTTGCGTGTCTCTAATGCGTTGCGTGCTGAACGCAACCGTGACGAGTTGCTGCAAGAGATTGTCTATACCCTGGCTGAGAGTTCGGGCTTCCAGACGACAATGCTGGCGCTGGTTCAACCCCATACAACCGGGGAAGGTCAGTTGCACTATGTCATGGCAACAGGGCCGGGTGCGCACGTATTTGAACGTCTACAGACGGTTCAGGTGCCGATCTCACGCATTGAGGCGATCTTGCGCCCCGAATTTCGCCGCAGTACCTCCACCTTCCTGATTGATCGGCGTTTTAGCGACTATATCGATCTCTGGCAGGGGGCTTTGCGTCGCCCACCCTATGATGGGCACGTGATTGCCGATGGAGTCTGGCATCCCTATGATGTCATCTTTAGCCTGCTGCGCAACATGCATGGTGAGATCCTGGGCATAATCACCGTGGGTGATCCCGAAGATGGGATGATGCCCGACCATGACCAGATCCAGATCCTGGACATCTTCGCCAACCAGGCATCGGTGGCACTAGAGAATGCCCAACTCTACCACGAGTTGCAACATAGCCTGCGCAGCCTGACGGCGCTGAATGGCTTGGGGATGGCACTCAATACCAGCCTGCGCTCTTCGCAGGAGATCTACCACATGACCGTGGCGGGGATGATGGCCCACGGGGATGCGTGTTGGGGCATGGCGCTGCTCGATCAGCCCACATCTGCATACGGAGCCTTGAGCATGGCGGCACACGTAGGCGAACCTGCCCGGAATCAGCCACAAGTAGAAGCTCTTGCCCATGAGGCTATTCGGCTCCGTCGCCCGCAGATGCTCCATCCCACAGTTGATGGAACCGAGGCGGTGGTTGCCATCCCTCTACGTGCCACACGTGGGGTTCTGGGAGCCATCTGTATGGGCTATGCGGGCGATCTGCCCCGCCATGCCGAGATTGAGAGCCTCAGCCTCTTTGCAGGCCAGGCAGCAGTCGCCGCTGAAAGCCTGCAACTCTTTACTGCCGTGCGCCAAGGCCGTGACCAACTCGCCTCGATTATGGCCTCCACCCGTGAGGGTATGCTCTTGGTGGATGAGCATGGGATCATCGCGGTGGCGAACGATGCGTTCCACGATCTAGCTGATGTTGTCTCATGGCCCAGTTCGGCAACCAATGATGAGTTGGCTGGTCAGATGATCTATACGGTGCTGACCAACTGGGAAGCGGCGAATATCTACCCGGCGAGTAGCTTGGATCAGATGTGTACCAGCATCACCCAGGTTGCTGATGGCCGTCAGCGATTCCTCCATGGCCAGTTGTTACCCCCCAAGCCCAACCATGTGGCTCTGGAGTGGGTGGTGCTGCCCGCCTTGCCCGAAGGCAGCCACGATCTTAACCATGAACATCTCGGTTCCCGTTGGCCCATCTTGCTCACCTTCCGCGATATTACCGATGCCATCCAGGCTGAACGCCTGCGCCAGGATATGACCAGCATGATGGTGCATGATCTGCGTAGCCCGCTAACGAGCATCATGACCTCGATTGATATGATCTTTCGGGGCACGGCTGGTGAGGCCAATTCGTTGCAGCGCGAGATCCTCAACATTGCCTATTCGAGCACCCACCATCTGCTCGATATGGTCAATCTGCTGCTCGATATTAGCCGCTTGGAGAGCCGTCAGATGCCGCTCGATTGTCGGGCGGTGGATCTCTGTGTATTGGCTGAGGCAATGATCGAACGTATGACGATGATTGCCCAGAAGCAGCAGGTGACGATCACACTGCAATTAGAGACACGGCCTATCTATGCGTATGCCGATCATGATATGATCATGCGAGTACTGCAAAACCTGCTCGATAACGCAGTCAAGTTTAGTCCAGTCAACCAACAGATAATCCTCTCGATCCAGATGCTACCGCAATCCAATCTAGTGCGGGTAGCAGTGCAAGACTTTGGCGCCGGCATTAAAGCCATAGACATGGATAAGATCTTCACCAAGTTTGGCCAGATTGGCAATCGCCGTAGTAGTGGAAGTGGGTTAGGATTGACCTTCTGCAAGTTGGTGGTGGAGGCACATGCCGGGACAATAGGGGTTGAGAGTACTCCCGGCCAAGGCAGTACCTTCTTCTTTACCCTGCCAATCGTTACACAGCCGTGATTGTTGGTAGGGCTAGAAACGAGGCCGACAATGATGACGGCACATACGGAACCAAATGCCCAACACATGGCGCTACTCTGTAAAGCATTGGGGAACCCGGTACGTATCCAGATGCTCCACTATATTTTGCACCACCCCAATTGTATTGCTACCCAGATCCTACTCCATATGCCCGATGGTGCGCCCCATGCGCAGAGTACGATCTCGCAACATTTGCGCGTGTTGCGTGATGCTGGCTTGGTTGAGGGGTATCATGAAGGTGCGGCCACCTGTTACCAGGTTAATCGGAATCAGGTAGGATGGCTTGTAGAGCAGTTGCAACAGCTATAGGAGGGGCCTATGCGCCTGAGTGAGGATAAGGTACGTCGGATTGCTGAACGTCTGCATGACGAGTTGGCGCAACGGGGTCTGTTGCAGTATAAAGATCGCGCCGGTGTGCGTGCCAGTGAAGGGCGGGTGGGGCGGGTGAAGGCGCTCTATACGTTTATTGTTGACGATCTGCGCCATGAGGATGAGATTGATGCCGAGGTGGAGAAGGTGTTAGCCTCCTATAGCCGTGAGATTAAGGGCACCGAGCGCGATATTCTCTTCCGTAAGCATAAAGAGGAGATTGCGCGTAAGCGGGGGTATATTCTCTAGGAAGAAACGGTGGCGGTGGCGGTCGAAGCCACCACACCGCTGCCTTCGACAGGCTCAGGCAGCGGTGCGGTCAAAGCCACCGCGCCGCTGCCAAGCATCTATTTACCGCCAGCCACGTGTCACCGCGATCTGATTGCCGAGTAACCCCAGCAACACCCGCCCATTATGATCCTCGAAGCGGGCACGCTCGAACCACTGTACGGTAATGAATACCCCCGGTTCTACCTCTTCAACCTGTGCAGCCGAGAGCGGTAGCCCAAAGAGTGCGAGATTCTCGGCAATATCCTTGCGGGCGCGTCCATCAAACTCAAGCCCGTTACTGCGCCAATAGCTCAGGAACGGATCGCAGATGGACTGATCCGTCTCAGGAAAATAGAGACACCCCACCGTCTTGCCGCTCTTGGGGAAGGTGAACCAATCGCGGCCAGTGGCGCGCAGGGTATCATCGCCAATACGAGTGAGGAGGACATTATAGGGCGGGGCCAGTTCGGGGTGAAACTCGAAGCGGTGACGCTCGAAGTACTGCACGGTATAGGTCTGGCCATCACTGCCAACCTCGCTAAACTCCTCGCTGATCGGGAAGCCAAAGATCGAGAGACCCCCATGCATCTCCCAGTACTGCCGGAACCCTCCGCCCAGGCTGTGCATGGTTTCGGGGAAGTAGAGCTTATCCGCACCCACACTCTCCGGGGGGATGGGCGCGAAGGCAGGTGGTGTACCACCAATAGGTGGTGGCGGGGCTGGAGTAGGATCGGGGTTGGGATTCGGTGCGGGTGTATTGAGCGGGCAACCCATATAGTTTTGGGCTAGTTGGAGCGAGCGTAGCAGATTCAGCCGCCCCCAGCCATACTCATCATCACGTCCGGGTGCTCCCTTATCATCGGCTCCCGCCTCAAGGATGCAGCGTATATCGGTGATGGGGAGATCGGGACGCAGACTCATGGCCAGGCCCGCCGCTGCGGCGATGTAGGGGCTGGCGAAGGATGTGCCGCTGGTGGAACGATACTGATTGCCCGGTGTGGTTGTGGCCAGATGTACCCCCGGCGCGGTCAGATCTAGGTATGCCCCGGTGTTCGAGAAGTTGGTGACAACATCGTCCGTGTCGGTGGCTCCCACGGCGATGACACTCTCGTAGGCGGCGGGGTAGCTGGTAGGATTACCTTCGCTACGCTCATTGCCGGAGGCGGCAATCATGAGTACACCACGCGAAGCTGCGTAGTCTACTGCGTCGCGCAGAGTCTGGCCCTCATTACTTCCACCCAAGCTCATGTTGATCACCCGCGCACCATTGTCTACTGCCCAGCGAATACCCGCAGAGAGTATCGCATCATTACCACTCCCCTGGGAATCGAGAACCTTGACCGGTAGGATCTTGCATCCCCAGCAGATCCCTGCAACGCCTATGCCATTGTCAGTGTTGGCCGCAATGATCCCAGAGACTCCTGTACCATGGCCGTTGTCGTCTTGGGAATCGTTGCCGCCGGTAAAAGCGTTGTAGCCACTCAAAATCTGTCCCTGGAGGTCGGAATGTTGGGCGTCCACCCCCGTATCGAGCACCGCAATGACAATTGCTGATCCGGTGGTAATGTCCCACGCTTCGTAGGCTTGGATGGTGCGCAGGCTCCATTGTTGGTCGAGGATGGGATCGTTGGGAGTGCGCAGCAACACCCGACGGTAGTTCGGCTCCGCATAGACCACCAGCGGGTCGCGGGCAAGTTGCTGCGCTACAACCGTTGGACTGATCTGCTGGTGGAACCTGATCCGGTAGGTATCACTTCCCATACCAATGGAATCCACCGCATATGCCTCGATGCGTTGCAGTTCGCGGTTGAATGTATGGGTGTTGCCTATGCCCAGAATCGCGACCTGTTGGGTCTGCTCTACTATTTGGATACCAGGCTGTAGGCGAACCAACACCTCACCAGGAACAACCGATGTCGTACCCGCTTGGGTTGTGCTCGGTACAGCGACGACGAGGATGGTCAGAAGGATCGTCAGCGCAAGAAGGTATGGTTTCATGATCTTCTTCCGGATTATGAGGGCTGATGGGGTATGTTAGAGAGAATTATAACAGTCTCTTGCCAATTTTGCTCACGATTGTTCTGAAGCATTAGCCCCTATCTTCGTGTATACTGCTTGCGCTCTCTCTCCTACCCTGTGTGGTGATGATGCGAACCAGGCTGATCTTCAATCCTACGGCGGGAAATGCCGAGCAGTATGAGGCCGATTTGATGGCGGCGGCACTTGTTTGGCGTGAACGGGGTTGGTCGGTCGATCTGACCCCAACCACCGCGCCAGGTGATGCGAGCCGTCTGGCGCGTGAGGCGGCTACCCAGCACTATGATCTCGTGGTTGCTGCCGGTGGTGATGGGACGATCAATGAGGTGATTAACGGGTTGGTCGGCTCGACAACCGCTCTTGCAACGCTGCCGCTGGGTACGATGAATGTCTGGGCGCGGGAGTTGCATCTGCCACTCCAGCCACGCTTGGCGGCGCAGGCGATGCTCAGTTGGAACGTGCAGCCCATTGATCTCGGTCAGGCCGGGGATCGCTACTTCCTCCTTATGGCCGGGATCGGCTTTGATGCCGCGATTACTGCCGGTATCCGCGCCGATGAGAAGCGCCGCTTCGGGGCTTTGGCTTATGTGTTGCGCGGTATTGAGCAGGCGATCCGTATCCGTGGGGCGCGCTCGCGCATCAGGATTGATGGCCGTACCATCTCTGGCCGGGTCTTGATGGTGGTGATCGGCAATAGCCAACTCTATGGCGGTCTGGTGAAGATTACTCACCGCGCCAGTATTGATGATGGCCTGTTGGATGTGTGTGTCATTCGGGGGGATAACGGGGTGAGTGCGGTGCGCCACCTCTTCGCGATTCTGCGCCGCCGCTATAGCCACGATCCAGAGATCGAATACTACCGCGCCCGTACTATTCAGGTGACAACCACCCCGCGCCTGCCGGTACAGGTGGATGGCGATGCGATTGGACAGACCCCGATGCTCTTTCGGGTGGCTCCCCGTGCCCTCTATGCGCTCTTGCCTCCCGATCTGCCCGATGATCTCACCCAGCAGCCCGCAACATTCAATCGCCCCCGGCGCACGGTGCCGCGCCTCTTGCGTTGGTTGTTGGGGCGGAGTTGAGGGGGTATGGAAAAGTTCCGCATTCCCGCTGCTCTGTGGGCGTTGCTTGCCTACTGTACACTCAGTATCGTTCTTACGTGGCCCCTTGCGCCGATGATCCGGGTGATGCCGGATCATGGCGATGCGCTCTTCCAAGCTTGGGTACTGGCTTGGGATGCCCACGCACTGACGACAGATCCGGGCCAACTTTGGCATGCGCCGATCTTCTACCCTTACCCGTATAGCCTCGCCTTTAGCGATAGCCTCTTGCCCTTGGCACTGCTGGCACTCCCGTTTTTGCTCCTCTTTGGCCCGGTTGTGAGCTATAACCTGCTTACACTCCTCAGCCTGACCATGAGTGCATGGGCGGTCTTTCTGTTGGCATGCGATACGCTTGCCGATACGCGGCTTCCTGCCGCGCCGGTGGCGTGGTCGGCGGGGGTGGCGGGCTTGGCTTTCGCCTCCTCGGCCTACCTGATGAGCCACCTCTTCCATTTGCAACTCCTTCAGACCTACTGGCTCATCCTGGCGCTCTGGGCGCTGCGGCGCTTGTTGCATCCCCAACCACGTCCGCGTCTGCGCTATGCACTACTGGTGGGTCTATTTACCGGGGTACAGGCGGCAACAACGCTCTACTATGCCTTTTTTGCTGCGCTGACCCTTGCGGGCTATGCCGTGCTCTGGGTGGTGTTGGGGGTGTGGCGGCGGTGGCGCGGGGCAGAACGTTTCCGCTGGGGGCAGTTGGTATGGGGGGCAGGGGCGGCGCTGATCGCTGGGGTGGTGGCGCTGCCGTTCCTTCTTCCCTACAGCCAGGTCTATGCGACACTCGGTATTGTGCGTTCGCTGCGCGAGTTGGACAATTGGAGTGCCCCGCTGAGTGCCTACCTGGCACTCCCGCCAACCAATCGCAGCTATGTTGCCGCCGGTCAACTCTTTGTGGGTACAACAGAAGCCGCACTCTTCCCCGGTGCGCTCGTTCTGTTGCTCGCCATGTTCGGCTTGGGGCGGGTCATCCTGCGGCTGCGCCACTATCTGCGTGTGCCTCCATTGGCGCTCGATCTCTGTTTCTGGCCGCTGCTGGCGCTGGGTGCCTTCGTGCTCTCGTTGGGTACTGCCATCCGCTTGACGCCTGAGCATGCACCGCTGCCGATCCCTTCGCCCTATGCCCTGCTCTGGGCGCACCTGCCAGGATTTGGTGCCTTGCGTGTTCCATCGCGCTGGGGCTGGCTGGTGACTCTGGCGCTGGTGTTGGCCGCAGCGGCAGGTTTGGCCTTCATTCTGGCGCGTATGCGCCCGCGTGGCCGTGTGGTGCTGGTGGGGGCTGTGGCATTCCTGATGCTGGCCGAGCAACTGGTGGCTCCACTCCATCTGCCCGATCCGACGCTGTTGCAGCCAACTCCGGTGGTGCAGTGGCTGGCCGAACCCGCCCAGGCCGATCTTCAGGTGGTGCTCGAATTGCCGCTACCTTCGGTGCTGCGCGGTGAACACCTCAATACAATCATTCGCCGTCAGTGGCTCGCGCAGTACCACTGGCGCAGTCTGCCCGTCGCCTATAGCGGGGCTATCCCGTTTGGGACGAACGACATCCTGGCACGGGCACAGGCGCTACCCTCCGATACGGCGCTCAGTTTCTTCCAACTGATTGGTGTGGATGCGCTGCTGGTACAACGTGACGAGATGCCCCCGGAGGCGGCGCAGGCTATGATCACTGGTTTGCAGGCATCGCCACGGGTGCGCCATCGCGCCGATGTGGGCACGAGTAGTATCTTTGAACTCCTACCCGACCCGCGCATCACCCAGATCCGCGCCGCTGCTGCGGGTGGCTCGATCTTCCTCTCGGCGGATGAGCGTATTCCTGGGCTGATCCCGCTGGCGCTGATTCCTGTCCTGGAGCAGTCCGGTATCCCGATCTATGGCCCCGGACGGAACCGCTACTACCCCCCACAAATGGCCTTGCCCATCGGGATGGTTCCCGCTGCGGCGCTGCTCTCGGATGCCGAAAACCCACTCGATTATGGCTACCCCCCCTCGGCGCTGGTGTGGCAGGGGGATGGTGTGGCGCTCTACCAACGCCCCGCGACCACCCTGGCCAGCCTCAGTCTGGCTCAGCCCGTGGTGGGGCAGTTCCACCGTGCCTTTCCTGCATACCTCGACATCACTCCCAGCCCCGGCCAGGTGCAGGTGGGGGAGCAGGTACTGGATCTCGACACGACTACCCCGCTCGTGATCGAGCTAGATTGTGTCCAACTCGTACCTGGGTCGCTCCAGATCGGCGAGCAGAGCCTCGATCTGCCCGCTGGCCTCAGTCGGGTGCGGGTGCCGCTGACAGTGGCGACAACGCTACGCGGCTCCCCCGACCTGACCGCGCTGCTGCGGGTGCGTATCGTTACGGAGAGTCTCGATCTGCCAGAGGTGCTGTCCGAAGCGGCACTGGTGGCCACGGCCCAGACCAGCTTCGCTGGAGGTGATCTGAACCTGCGGCTGCGGGCGGCGGGACGCACTGCGATCTTGGTAGATGTGTGGGGCGCGGCCAGCCTGGATGACCGCCCCATCCATTTGCTGGCAGGTGAAGTGGCGCTCGATCCTGACGGGATGCTCGATCTGACAGTGTCGCTACTCGATCCTGTGGGGGCGTGGCTGACCGAGCATGCAGAACCCCAGGATGGGCGCTACATTCTCTACATCAAAGATCCTGCCCACCCCGATGGGCCGGGGCAGCCGGTGGCGAAGTTCTTTATCCGCGCTGGTCAGGTGGTGCAGCCGGAGCCGGTGCCGCTGCCCTTGACGCTGGTGCGGTAGGATGGCTGGGTTATGCTGCAAAGATGCAACGGTTTTAACGCGATGACGCAAAGGCGCAAAGACGCAAAGAGAGAAACCTTTGCGTCTTTGCGCCTTTGCGTCATGACCATGATGCTGCTCATCCTCGCTGGCTGTGGTGGCGGCACTCCACCACCCCACGTAGCTACACCGGTGGGGGATGCCACGGGGCTACCAGAGCGCTTGCTCTTTGTCCGTAATGGGGTCATCTGGGAGTGGCGTGGGGAGGAGGCTACCCCCCTCGTTGGTGATGGTCATGCATGGCAGCCCGCGCTCTCCCCCGATGGCCGCCGGATTGCCTATGTCTACCGCGATAATTCGTTTAGTGAGATCGTGTTGGCCGATGCAAGCGGGGCATCACTGGGGCAACTCACCACCAACGGCTCACGCCAGCCCCCCAATAGCCTCGCACGGGTCTACGAGAGTACCTGGGCCTTCTATCCGACCTGGTCGCCCACGGGGGAGAGCCTCGTGGTGGTGGGGCAGACGGTTCCTCCGAGTGGGGAGCCGCCGGTTGATGCGAACCTGGGCTTGCTAGAGTTACCCGTAGCGGGTGGCTACCAACCCCTGCTCTATGCCGCACCCGACGCCCAGTGTGGGCGTAGCATCTACCTTCCCGATGGTCAGCGCCTGCTCTTTGTGCGTAGCCCCAACAACGCCGATGGCCAGCAGCAACTCTACCAACTCGATCTGAATACGGGGGTGGCAACACCCTTTGCGGCTGCGCCAACACCCAGTTACGATCCGGCCATTTCGCCCGATGGGCGCTGGCTCGCCTTTGCGACCCACGATGGTGATGGTACCGATCTCTTCGCCCTGCCCCTGGCGGGTGGCGGTACGCCGCTGCGCCTAAGCGACATCGGCAGTGCGCGTGCGCCCACCTTTTCGCCCGATGGGCGGCAGATCGCTTTCCTCGCCATCGCGCCCGGTGAGGGCGGCTTTGATCTCTGGGTAGCCGATCTGATCGTGGAGGAGGGAGGGATTCGTGCTACCACACCGCGCCGCCTCACCACCTCGTGGCGCCTCGATGCCGATTCGGGGCTGGTGTGGGGGAGGTAGTTGAAGGTAGCACCGGCTTCCAGCCGGTCACGATGCACCACTGACCGGCTGGAAGCCAGTGCTACCTTCGGGCTTAACCGAACGCCTATGGCACTGCGCCCCCCCGATCCTGTGGGCAAAACCCACGGGATCGGGAGGGCTTTCAGGTATAGACGTTTTAGCCGCATGGCTTTAGGACACCATACACCCTCACCTCCCTAGCCTCCCGCGTGCGGGAGAGTGAGGATATATCATTCCTGATGGTGCTGCGCACGCTTCGCGTGCACAGCACCATCAGGAATTTCTCGCCCCCTCCCCGCAGCGTGGGTACGCACGCAAAAAGTCTATACCTGAAAGGGGGGTAAGGGTCATTGTGCCCAAAATATCTTTGCAAAGTATTGACAAAGCATGTTCAATGCGCTATACTCGTATTTACCAGTTGGTAAGAAGGTCTTGACAAGTGGTTTGCAAAGATCTACAATCTTTCTTACCGTTCGGTAAATATTGAAAGCCTGAACCCTATGCACGAGCAACTCATTCAACCCACCCAAGCCCCCACCGCCGTCAAGATCATCGAGGCGGCGATGCCACTCTTTATGCAGCGGGGCTACACCTCCGTCTCGATCACAGACGTGATCAAAGCGGCGGAGATCACCAAGCCGACGCTCTACTACTACTTCAGCGACAAGGAAGAGCTGTTTGTACAGATGGGGTTGCACCTGATGGTGATGATGGGGTCGCAGTTGCAGGATGCGGCGCAGAGTGATACGACGGCTGAGCGGCTGACGTCGCTGGCACGGGTGTTGCTGGCCGAGCGCAACGCCGATATGCGCCTGATGCGCCACGAGATGTTTGAGCATGTTGGCCCCGCCAACCGCGATCTCTTGGTGCGTGCCTTCTATGAGCATCTCTTCGCCCCTATAGAGGCGGTGATGACCGAGGGGTTGGCGCAGGGGACGTTGGCGCGCTACCCCGCCGGGATCTTGACGGCGATGTTCCTGGGGATGAGCGACTCGTTCCACGAGTTTGGCCAACAAGCTCGCCTCGCCCAGTGGTCTATTGGTACTGTTGGCCATTTCGCTAATCCCATTTTGGGTGCGGAGACGATGGTAGACCTCTTTTTGAATGGTGTCCGTGGTGGGTAGTCTCACGCAAAGACGTGTTAATGCGCCGCATGGCTTCGACAAGCTCAGCCAGCGGCGCGGTGGCTGAGCTTGTCGAAGCCACCGCACGGCATTTGAGTTTTTCCAAGGCTTTTTCGTTTCATAAGGAGTAGATAGATATGACCAGCATCCCTCAGCCCCGTTCTACGGGCCGTATGTGGCGGATACCACTGGCAGCGATTGTGGCCGGTATTCTGGTGGTGGCGCTGATTGCTACGGTGGTGTGGCGTACCTTGGCCGCCCAACCCAGTGATCCGCTGGCGGGCGCGAGTGTGGTGACGGTCAGCCGGGGTGATTTGCAACTTGGTGTGGCCGCGACCGGAAGTGTCGAGCCACGCACGCAGGCTGAGTTGGCCTTTAGTGGCGTGAGTGGCCGGGTGGCTGAGGTGCGCGTCGCGGAGGGCGATCAGGTGGCGGCGGAGGCGGTCTTGCTGACGCTGGATAGCCGCCAACTCGCGGCTGAGGTGGCAGCAGCCCAGGCTAACCTGGCGGTGGCGCAGGCCGATCTTCAGGCACTGCGCGATGGGGCTACCCCGCAGCAGATCGCCGAGGCCCAAGCCCAGGTGCGTGCCGCCCAGGGGAGCCTGACGCAGACGGCGGGCAGTGTCACCGATGCCGATCTGCGCGCTGCCCGCGCACAGATTGAGCAGGCGCGGGCGGCACTGGCTGCGCTGGAGGCTGGCCCCAAGACTGATGCGCGTACACAGGCCCAGAGTGCTGTTACCGAAGCCCAGGCCGAACTGGATCGCCAGCGTAATGCGCTCGCAGCCGCTAAGGAGAATGCGCGGGCCACGGTTGAGCAGCGCGCCAATGCGCTGCGTGATGCGCAGGCTGCCTATAGCAGCGCCTATTGGGATTATGAGCATGTCAAGCAGTATGAGACCGATCCGCGCACCGGGCGCACGCTGAATGATGCGCAGATGCGTGACTTTGCCGATGCCTTGAACCGGGCGACGTTGAATCTGGCCGATGCGGAGTCGGCGCTGAACCAGGCCCAGATCGCCTACGATACTGCCATCCAGAACGAGGTGAGTGGGCTGGCCACGGCCCAGGCGCGGGTGACGAGCGCCCAGGCTAACCTCGATCAGCTCTTGGCGGGGGCCGAGGTGGACGATCTGGCCCGTGCTCGTGCCGATGTGGCTCGTGCTGAGGCCGAATTGGCCCGCCTGACCGGGGCGCAGCGCAGTGGCACCATTGCTGCCCAGCAGGCCAACCTCGATGCAGCCCAGGCACGCCTGCAACAACTGACCGGCGACCCCACTAGTAGCGATCTTGCCCGTGCTGAGGCACGGGTCGCCCAGGCCCAGGCCCAGCTTGATCAGACCCAGATCCGCCTCGATGATGCGACCCTGCGCGCCCCCTTCGCCGGCACTATCGCTGCCGTTACGGTCGCCCCCGGTGAGACGATCAGTGCCCAGCAGGCTCCGATCACTCTGATTGACACCAGCCGCTATCTGGTCAAGGTGACGGTGGATGAGGTGGATATTGGCAAAGTGGCGGTGGGCCAGCCGGTGCAGGTGCTGATTGATGCCTTGGGTGCGCCCAGCCTCGCCGGTCAGGTGTTGCGGGTGGAGCCGCTGCCCAAGGACGATAGCGCGGTGACGGCCTATCTGGTGACGCTGGAGGTTGACCCGGCGGAGCGCAACTTGAAACCGGGGATGACCGCGAGTGCGACGATCATTGCCGAGCAGCGCAGCGCAGTGCTGCATATTCCCGCCGCCGCTGTGCGCGGCAGCGGTGAGCAAACCAGCGTCCAGGTGGCGACCACGGACGCCGATGGCAAGGTGACACTCACCGAGCGCCCGGTGCAGGTCGGGTTGCGCACAGCGGATCAGGTGGAAATCTTGAGTGGTCTGAGTGCAGGCGAGCAGGTGGTGGTGCGGTAGATAGCCGCCCCCGGCGGGAGTAAGGTAGCACCGGCTTCCAGCCGGTCGCTGGGGCATCGTGACCGGCTGGAAGCCGGTGCTACCTTGGCAAGCATCATTACCCTAGAAAGAGATAGCCATGAGCATCGAATATATCACCCAGCCGATTGTGCAGATCGAAGGACTAAGCAAAGAATTTACGGTCGGGGAGAGCAGCTTTCTAGCACTTGACGAGGTCTCGGTGGCCATCCATCCAGGTGAAATGGTAGCGATCATGGGGCCATCGGGAAGTGGCAAGAGCACCCTGATGACGATGATCGGTCTGCTCGACCAGCCCAGCGCGGGGCGCTACCTGCTCGATGGCCAGGATGTGGGGCAACTCAGCCGCGAGGAGCAGGCGCGGGTGCGCAATCAAAAGCTCGGCTTCGTCTTTCAGAACTTCAACCTGCTGCCGCGCCTGAGCGCCCAAAAGAATGTCGAACTGCCCTTGGTGTACGGGCGCATCAGCGGGGGTGAGCGAGCCGAACGGGCGCGCACGGCACTGGAAGCGGTGGGGCTGGGCCATAAGGTGAACAGCCTGCCCAACACCCTCTCTGGCGGCCAGAAGCAGCGCGTGGCAATTGCACGGGCACTCGTCCACAACCCTAGCCTGCTCTTGGCCGATGAGCCAACCGGGGCGCTCGATACGCGCACGGGAGCCGAGATCATGGCGCTCTTCCGCCAACTCAACCGCGAAGAGGGGCGCACGATCATCATCGTCACCCACGACCCGGAGATTGGTAAGCAGATGGATCGCGTGATCGGCCTGCGTGACGGACGTTTGGCCGAGAACATCCTGCGTGAGTACTATGGCGTGGATGTCTACGAGCCAGTGGAAGAAAGGGTCAAGGTGGCGGCATAATGTTCAAAGAGCAAGTCATCATGGCCCTAGAGAGCCTGGGAGCCAACAAATTCCGCTCCCTGCTCACCATGCTGGGCATCATTATTGGCGCAGGTACGTTGGTGGCGGTGCTCTCGCTGG
>RRYU01016651.1_pt1 | contig 30086 bp, 22 predicted proteins | sample 2162651 | NCBI WGS metagenome assembly RRYU01 (sample SAMN10267283, study PRJNA491782) | microbial mat metagenome | isolation source: biomat in the production well | place: Japan: Minami-Kanto gas field, natural gas well KTG3 | collected 2017-06 | reverse complement strand
CCGGGCGAACAGCTCGCTTCGGCCCAGGCTGTCCAGGCCCAGGTCGTGCTCCAGACGGCTGTCAAGCCGGATTTCCGGCAATCGCTGGCCTTCCTGTGGAGTGGACAGGAGCAGATCGCGGATCAGCAGCAGCAGGGTACGGGAATCAGACTTGACGTCGCGTGTCAGGGATGCGTTTGGATTCGTATCGGGCATGGATGAGGGTGCTTATCGTTCTGGCAGGATTCCAGCAGGGGAGGGTTTGCTCACCGTCACCCAAAGGAAGACTTCACCACCTATGTCCCGGTAGACCTCTGCCTCGATGTCAAAACCGATATGTGTCAGATCTATGCGCAAGGCGGCGGCTGACTTGTGGCCATAGTACAGTTGCCTGCCCATGAATTCCTTGTGGCCGTCGAATTCAAGACTACCCGTATACTGTTCGCCAGCGTAGGTGAACAGGGCCCGGCCTCCAGGCTTTAACCAGTGAAAGACTTTTTCCAGTACGGCCTTCTGATCACAGGTGGGGATGTGGAACAAGGCATAGATGATGGTGACCGCATCGAATTGCTCGGCTGCAAATTCCACTTCGCGCATGTCAGCTTCGATAGCAGTCATGCCGGAGGCATAGTGTCCCGCCAGCTCCAGCATCTTAGCGGAAAAGTCCACACCCACCACAGACCAGCCATGTTTGAGAAAGGTTGCGGCGAAGGGCTCGCCGGCCCCGCAGCCCAGGTCCAGGGCCGCCCCGGGCTTTGTGTCGAAGCCCTGATAGAAAGTATCGAACACCTCGGTCATGTCGAACAGGCCGCGGTTGGAATGGTAGCTGGCGGCGAATTCGTCGTAGATCCGGACAAGGTTCATGGGTATGGCATCTTTCGCTACTGAAGCACGACATACTATACAGCCGAAATCGAAGCGAGGGGTTATGTGCGGCCAGTCCTTACGGGCGACTGGGCATTCGGGCAAGTGGTCATATCATGAAATGGACCCAGCCGTCTCCGTGTTACTGTGAGCCCTTTTCACCCGCCTGCTTGCGTGTGGCCTCGATGATATCCAGCAATGACAGAACCTTGGTGGGCCTGGGTTTGAGCACTTCGGAGATGGTCTCGGGCGAGTAGTTCGCCTCCATGAAGCCCGTGATATCCAGTTTTTCCCACCAGCAATCGTAGATCTTGCCGCATGGCAGCTCGCGGCCAGGCTGGCGGCAGTATGAGAAAGCGAGGTCGTGCCCCAGCATGGGACAACGCTTCATTCGCTGGTCGTGTTCGTCAATCATGATTGTTTCCGCCCCTGTGATACCTATAGGTATCGGCAACTTACATATACTATTTCAGCACCTGCTCAAGAGGGCGAGTGTTTTCTCTCGTCTCAGCTTGAACACCTGCGCTTGACATCGCTCTTCTATCAATCGAGTCCCTCTACACGCCTGCCGTGCCACAGTGAGTAATATCTTACGCTGGCCGGAGCGTGGGCGATGACCCCTGAAATGACGATGACGGCGAGAAACAGCGGCAGCTGCAGATGGGTCAGCACGGGCATCATACCCAGCAGTGCGAGCTTCAGCAGTATCGCTTGGCCCCTTAGCTGGATCAGGAAGATGCCGTTCGAATAGATAAAAAGCAGACTCATGGCGATCCCCGATATCAGGGTGATATCCCAATACATTTGCCACTGCTCATCCGCCGCCGCATATAAAAAACCGGCCCCTAGCCCCGATACCCCGATGAGGTGCAGTGTGCGTAGACTGATATTAATCCAGCGATGACCCGGAAGATAGCGGGGTTCATGGGGGAAAAACAGGCGTTTGAGTTGCATAGTATCGTCGTGTTTGCGCTGTGAGTGCAAAGTCTGTCCTTGTTTGCCAGGCAACCGATGCCTGGTCGGGCAGGCATGAAAGCCCGTTGCCGCCATGATGTTTTTCGTCATGATCAGCAGCTCAGACAGGGCCTTGGCCGGTCCCCTGCTACCCGCTATGGAATGATAAAATTCGTGACAGAGAGCTGCACCGGGTCGCAGCCTTCCAGGACGGAAAACTCTACGTCGGTGATTACCGTCAAAGCCGGGTCGTCCGCCACTACCTCGACATCGAAAGGGGCTACAGTGTTGGTCCCGTCGAATTCCACGAAATCAACACCGTCTGGCGGTTCAATCAGCAATTCCACGTGGCGCACCTCGAAGTCCGTATCACTGAACATTTCCAGGATCACCGCAAAGGTAAGGCTCTCCCCGAGAATATTGATCTTCACCTGAGGCAGATAAAGGATGCCCTCCTGGAGGTCGAACAATGGCCCCGGCAAGTCGGCGAGCACATGGTTGAGGGCATCGGGATCGAAATCCTCAGTATATGGCATGGCCTGCGGCTCAGTAGGTATCTTGTCACAGTTCGAGCCGCCACAGAGCAATCCGCGGGTTTTCGAGGCGGGAAGCCTGGTGCAGCGCCGCTGGTTGTGTTTTTTTCAGTTAGATCAACTTACCGGGCAAGAATTTCTGATATCTGTTTTCGGAGCGACGGAAGCAGTGAGTCCTCGAACCATGGATTTCGGCGTAGCCACAGGTTGTTTCTTGGGCTGGGGTGGGGAAGCGGAACAAGGCGTGGCCAGTAGACCTGCCACGCTTTTACGATTTCGGTTACGGATGATGGCCTTTCATCCAGGTGGTACGCCAGCGCGTACTGTCCGAGAACCAAAGTCAGCTCCACGTGGCGAAGTTGCTCAAGAAGTGGTTTGCGCCAAGCCGGTGCACACTCGGGGCGAGGTGGCAGATCGCCTGATTTACCGGTGCCTGGAAAGCAGAAGCCCATTGGGAGAATTGCGAATTGCTTTGGGTCATAGAACACTTCACGTGTCACTCCCAACCATTCTCGCAACCGATTGCCACTGGCGTCATCGAATGGTACACCGGATTCATGCACTTTCCTGCCTGGTGCTTGCCCGGCAAGCAAAATTCTCGATTTTGGGTGCAACTGAAGAACCGGACGTGGACCGAGTGGCAGATGAGCCGCGCAGATGGAACATGCCCGAACCTCGGCTATTAAGGTCGAGAACACCGTCATGGGTTATCTGTTGTTTGGTGGATCAAACGTCTCTCTGATCGCATGGACGGATCGAGAAACGGGCAAGCTTTTGCAATCTCCAGTGCTGTCTCCATAGAATCGGTATCAATTAGAGTGTAACCAGACATTGACGATGCGCATCCCCTTCCTTAAGCAATAAATTACAGCTTAATACAAAATAAGGCTGAATTCGGTGGCGCAGGGCTTTGGTGCTCAAGCTGGTGTCAGTTACGGTTAATACTTTACTCTCGCCAGTGCTGCGGTTCATTTAATACATCGGAGCACTGCACTTTGCCATTGACAGAACCTATGATTCCCTCTTTGAGCTCTTGGACCATCCATGCATCAGCATGTTCTTCAGGAATGGGGTGTGGCGCATCAAATCCTAATACACCTGCAGGTGTGAAGCCGCAGCGAGGGTAATAGCCTGGATGGCCAAGCACAAAAAGCAAATCAACACCGGAGTCTTTTAGTTTCTGTATGCCATGAGCAATTAGATCAGCGCCTATCCCTTTGTTCTGTGATTTAGGCAGCACTGCTAATGGCGCAAGTATTTGTGCTGATACTTCTTTGCCGGCTTGGCTAAGGCGTGCTTTTGAAAATAGGACATGTCCAACCATTTTTTCATTATCTTCGGCAACTAATGAAAGCATTGGGCATGCCGTTTTATCATCAAACATAGCATTTACGAGTTCTGCGATCTCTGGGCCTTGCTCTTTGCCAAATGCCTCAGCATGTATATGGAGTATTGCGGCCCTGTCTTTTTCAGTGGATTGTCTTATCATTCGGCTCCGAATACCTTATTTAATGCTGCCGACCGTCCATACGTCTGAGTAAACCATGCGCAATCACCTGTTCGTCCAGCTTCCCAAGGGTATTGAGTCCGTAACTTGACCAGGCATACTCGCCCTTTTGTCTTCTCCTCATGAACCACTTTACCAACGGAGGGTATGGAGAGAGTTAAGCATACTGTCCCCTGAATCTCGAAATTTGGTTTGGGATCGTTTCGACTAAGGTGCTTCGAGGTGCGAACTTCGTTGCTACTTCGGAACTGAAGCCCCGGTGGTGAAACATCGCCGCCTACAATCAGGGAGCACGGCCCTTCGCGTGGAAGAAGCGCGAGGTCGTTTGTAGCCAGATAAAAAAATACGATCACTATTTTATGCAATTAAACACAAGTAACGGCAGTATCGGGTAATTGCCACCGCCTGGGCGCCGGCCCGAGGCAGTGACAACGACTTTTGGTGGCCTTGTCAGGCCAAACTCACCGAGTTTTTTTGCGCGGCACATTCACCGTGACAGTGTTTTTAACGGATTGTCCAGTTTCATATGTACACTGTACATCTATGCTGTAGATCCGCCCCTCTCCGGCGGCTGAACGCTCCGCTCTCAAGTCCACAGAAAGATCTCCCCTTATCATCCAGTCCGGAGCGGTGTCGCGTCGTTTATCAGTACCAATAACTGGTTCATTACTAGAGACGCCAACGACCTGACAATAGGGAGTGGAGCCGTCCTCAGTCTCCACGGAGATATCCACCGGCACCATCTTGCGATGGGGGGGCCAAAGGACTTCGGGGAAAGCCGACACCTCCAAAGGAATTGGTCCGAGGTGCCAAAAGATAGTTACGGTTTCATCGCCGGGCCTGAGGGTAGCATTGCCATACAGATTACTCTGCGTGAGTGTTATCGTGCAGTAGTGGCCGGCGAGCAGGGCATCTCGTATATGTACTTGCTGCGCTATAGTGGGAGTCAACGTCTTCGCCCCGGCCGATTGGTGGGCCCAACAAGCACTATCTCCCCCGGAACGGAGAATGGCATTGCAGACGACTGAATCCATTTGGACACTCACCGCACCGTCTGAGCCACCAGTACGGGTCACCGTGACATCCAGCACCCCACTACCAGACCATCCTACCATGTCGGGATCGAATCCCAACTCACCTGGTGGATTACCATATGCTGTGGTGCACACAAAGAATAGCCCCCCGATGGTGAGTACTCGCACGAGAAATCGCACCCTTTTTCCAATACCTAAATTATCAATGTATTTCATTTGCAACCTCCTTCTATCCCTGTCCAGAAACGCCTGACCTCAACACTCTTTCGAGGTGAGAGCCAGCCCCTAATGAGCATTCATTACTCAGCTTCAATGGCAGACATAAGAATTACATCTATCACCAATATTTTTATACGACCACTTGCCATACTAAAATCCATAGGTTTATCCACCTTACCTGATGTTTCCGTATAAAATTTCTAGGAGCCCAGTACAATAAAACGGGCAGAATATTCAACCATCGTGTCCGATCCCGCTGTTTTTTCCATTTCCCCTATTCATCCCTATGGCGGACGTTGTCTATCCTGATTATGAATTCTTCCGTCTTGCCAGCCTGATACCTCACTTTATTCTGAGTGGTATGGATCAACTCACCCTTCTTATCAAAAACATTCAGATATATATCGGGTTGATGGTCGAAAAAGAGATCCTGAAAATCTTCCCTGTCGTATCCGATCTTAAAGCGACCATCCCTGTTCGTGAGAACTTCGCCTAATCGATCGTCCCAAATCAGATCCTTGTCTACCGCGTAGACCTTCAAGCCACAAAGTCCTCTTCCGGTCCTTGCAGAGACAACTCTCCCGTTGATCCAAAAACCGTGATTTTCATCAAGCCCAGGTTCAATCGGACAAAGTGCTTCAACCTCGACATCGCTTAGCGCGCCTCGGAAAATCCTCACCGAGTCGATGGCACCCCGTAAAGACCCGTTGATGCCATAGTATCCTCCCCCACCAATCACCACAGGCTTGTCGTTGAACAGAGGGGCTGGTGGATTTTGGAGGGTGCGGACCAATTGTCCATCGATGTATGCCTTGAACGCCGTTTCGCTGACACTGACGGCAAGGCAGAAAAAGCGACCCGTTGGCAAAGGCCCATTTGAAGCCAGGGACGACCAGTTACCATGAAATGTCTCATGTACGTAAGTCGCATATCCCACCATGGGATGTGCACTTCCTACGCGGCGGATGCAGAAGTTCCCGAAGCGGGTACCCTTGGAGATGATCCAATCGTCTTCCTGGCCCGGCTCTTCGAGCCTGAGGACAACGTGAATCGTGAACTCTGGCAAGTCAAACGCCTCTTCGTCGGGTAACTCGATATAGCCGTTTCCGTCGAGCAGAATGGCACTGTCTGTCACACCGTTGACATAGTCACCGATTCCGACCAACTGACCGTGATGACCATTGCCACTTTGATCGTCCAGATTGGCATCGAAGGAATACCCGCCAACTATGCCGGTCGTCTCAAAGGGCTCTATAGAAAGGTTGAAGGGCAAGGTACGCTGCATGCCGGCAGCATCGACGAGATGCGCCCAAAGCGTGTAATGTCCTGGATTATTGGGCGTGCCATTGAGGTGTATATAGTGGTTTCCATGGATGCCGACGATGTAACCGCGCGTATCGCCCGAAATCTCAGCAATCAGTCCCGGGGGCTGTCCAACAACCGTGGCGGATAGGTCGCGTAGTCCGCCGACAACATGCAGCCAGAGTTCGTAAAGGTTTCCGACAGAAGCATTAGGAAGAATATGCTGAATGGGAGTCTCAACGGGATTGGACGTCAAACCGCCCTCGATCGCGTTATCGACATCCATGTACAAGATGGGAATCTCGATGTCACCGAGATCGATGACCGAACCGGCGGCGATGTTGAGCGTGCTGGACTGAAACTCTACAAAGTTGTCCGCCTGATACCCACAGCGCATGCCTGAATAGGTGTTACTGTCAGGCGGCAGGGTTATGGATACCATGCTTCCTCTGTAACTGTTCCCATCCATATATCGCAATATGACCTGACCAGGGGGGATGCCCACAAGATTGAACTCGCCAGCGCTCTGATCCTGATAAGGACCCATGCGTTCACCAGATAACCGAGCTACGACGGGATCTCCGGTGACGGCATCGACCACAGCGACATTCACACCTGAAACTGGTGTGGAGGTGCCCTGCATGAGAAGGCGGCCGCGGATGGTACCCGTTGAGTTGATCAGCGGATTGGCAATGGCAGGGTAGGCTGCGGAGAGAGACGCAATATCGTCCTGAGTCGGATATCGGCTGCTCCCTGCACTGCGCCAGTGCATGACAGGTCGAGTACCATCTGGAAATACCTCGCTGACCGTACTGTGCATCAGACCGATAGCATGACCGACCTCATGCGTGGTCACCGCCACCAGATCGACAGAACCATCTGCAACAGCGCCAAACCATGTCCCTGGCATGCCGTTCCATGGAAGCGATGCCCCACCGCTGGTAAGGTCGGCAGCATTTCCCACGATAATCAGTAATTGTTCAGGCAGTACTGCAGGCTGCGCGGCGGATTCCACAACCTGCACGATGTTGAATGCTAGGTGAGCGGTCGGTATTACTTCCCAGGAGTTCAACCCTTCCTCGATCTGGTTCAGAGCGTTTTGTTTATTTTGCTGGGTCACCCCAAGTTTGACCCAGATCACTACTTCGACTGGATTCTGCGTGACCACAGGATCAATTACGCAGGCGATCTCACCCATTGAAATATCTCCTCTGGTTTACTGGGCTTGAGAGAGTAGGGAAACAGAGGGCGGCAGACGGTACTTGAAACCCTTTTCAGGACTGTCTCTATCGCGCAAACCTGACTGCACATGAAGATAAAGCGCGCTTTCCAGCCCGGGTAAGCTGCTTTGGTACGGATGGCGACGGGCTTTTTACAAGACGATTCACCCTGCACTAACACACGCAGAGAGTGGGGTCGGGTGATGTGTACAGTTGCACTCATGCTGGCGCTTATCCGTCTTTCCCTTCGACCGACTGGGAATTCCTACCTCCTTGTTAATTTAACTATAGTATGCATGGGTAATGAATTCAAATATTAGGAACTGTTAGATGTTACTAACAAAATAGATCAATTTTTGTGATCAATAAGCGCCATAGATAATGGGGACGGTATATTAAACTTAAGGGCACCTTGAAAAAATGTGATTTTCAGCTCACTCGGCTCTATAACCCATTGAATTATTAGGAGTAGGATTTGTGGAAGCTGTATTTTACGAAGTGCCCTTAAGCGAATAGAGTTCACCGAAGCAGGAACACCGATTTCGCCCGAAGAAGCCAGGACCAACGCCGCGTAAGGACGGAGGCGAATAGAGGATTTGTTGACCAATGGAGGGTATGGAGAGAGTTAAGCATACTGTCCCCTGAACACCGTGAAAAATCCCATCCCTGTAATTTTTCACGGTGCCCTATAGCCCAAGTGCCTTATCGGCCCGGAGAGATATGCAGGTTAGCCGCTACCCAAGGGGTCGGCTCCAATGGTGCCCACCAGCTTTTCCAAGTAGGCCGGGCTGCGCAACTGTTCCAGCTTCTCCCGCGTCCTTTCCAGCCGCCCGGCAATGTCCAACCGCTGTGCCTCCTCGGCATGGCTCTCTTTCGCCAAAAACGCCAGAAGTGTCTGTTCGTGACACTCCCATAAAGCGATCTGCCGTGCCTGCAGGGTTTCCAGCCGTTTTTGATACCAGTCCGATGCCAGCAGGGACTCGCGGGTGAACAAGCTGCGAATATCCGCATGATGCACGTCTTTTCCGTCGTAACTCCCGTTGGCCATGATATGCAGCAGGGCCTGAAGCGGCGGGCAGGCGTCTTCGATACTGCCGTCGTCGAAGTAGCGCTGGGCGACCCGCTGCTGGGCCTCCACGATATTGTCCACCCCGTCCACAAAGGCGGCCATGTCCTGGGTCTCCGGGCGCAGCATGGGGCCATCGAATACCTCTTTCGGGTTGTCGAACACCTTGCCCAGGTACTGGTGCACGAAGTGCCGGGTGATGCGGTAACCCAGGCGGCTGGCCAGGACCTGTCTGCCCGCGTATTCGAAATCCTCCACCTGCTCCAGGGAGCCGGTTTCAATGAGGTGATTCGGGTCCTGCTCAAGCGGTGTCAGCCGGGACCAGATCTCCGGGATCAGCAGACTGATGTCATGGTCCACCCGCTGATTGGGGCCGACGTGTCCCGCTGCGCTGGAGTAGCCGGCGTATCCGGAAAGAATGAAGGAGACCAGTGCATTGTTGAGGTCCACGGTGGGCCGCAAGGAGTTGAACGGGCCCTTGGTCAATGCACCCTCGCTGCCGGCGCCAGTGGTGGAGGGTGATTTCCCGGTCAGGCTGCAGATGAAATCCATGAACAGCTCGGGCAGTTCCTGATAGTGCAGGGGATTGTAGACCGCCAGAGAGCGAACCCCGTCCTGGGGTGGGTTGTTGCGGCGCCCGGTAAGCACGGCGTCCACCGGGGTGCAGACCGGCTGGTCCAGGGGTAGCCGCCGATGCAGCCGGATGCCCATTTCCGCGACATAGCGGCGCATGGGTCTGGCCAGGTCCGGGCGCAGTTGCAGGTAGCGGGGATTCTTGCTCGGTTTGCCGTTCACCATGCGCGGGTGGGCGGAGGAGACCACGTACCCCTTTCCATCCGCATAAGTTGCCTTGAGCAGTGTGCTCATGGGTTGTGTGTAGTTCTGAAAGGTCACCACATCTTCGACAATCTCGGCCAGGGCGGCTCCCTGCAGGGGTTCGAAGTTGGCGATGAAGTTGCCCGGAGCGGACATGTCCGCTTCCGTCTGTTTGTCGAATCCCGGGTGAATCGCATCGTCAGGGCGTTGAAACAGCCGGAACTCGCAGTTTTGCACCAGTTTGACGCTGGGGTGCGAGGCCTGCACCTGGCAATTGGACAGGTATTGCGCCGGAACCACGATGGAGGCGCTGATATCGTCCTCCATCTGTACCTTTTCCGTGGGGATGAAATCCTGCCGGCTCTTGAAGATACGCCAGGAGTCGTTCTCGTGCAGTCCGACCCTCAGGTAGGAGGCTACTATCTTTCTGCCGTCCAGCTTCAACTCGTGACCCTCTTCACCGTTGACAATGTCCACCGAGACGTGCCGGCGCCAATTCTCCCCCCACCAGGGTTTGTAGTTGCGTTTGATAATGAAGGCCAGGGTGCGGATACGGTAGGGAACCGTGTCCAGCCAGGCGTTGTAGTCGTCAGTATAGATCTGCGATGGCGTCAGCAGTTTGATCACCGAACCCAGGCTGCGGCTGGGGTTCAGCAGGGTGCCCGTGAACTGGGTCCCATTGAAGCCCGGCTTGAGATAATTGCTGTAGTCACGGGTGTATATATGCTCTACCTGGTCCAGGTCATCCTGCAGTTCGCTGATGAACAGGGGGCCGTAGACCACCGCATCCTCGATGGACTTGGAGATCTCCGATTTGCCCCCGCCGGAGACCGTGCAGGGTTTGTGGCAGAAGGTGCCCTCGGGGTCCGTGCCCACCAGGCGCCAGGCTTTGGAACCGGGGTGTTTGCACATTTCTATCTTATAGCCGTTGGGCTGGATATAGACCCTGTCGGGCTGCAGCTTGAGGCTCTGGCTCTGTCCGTCCCAGTGCCAGCTGATCAACTGATTGTCCAGATCCATGTGCAGTTCTTCCGGTACATAGATCAATGTCGGGTGGCGCTTGTCCACGGCGTAGCCCTCGGCCTTGACCTCCATGACATCGGCGTACAATTCCACCATCTCGGAAAAGGTGTGGTCGGTGGTCCGGGTTTGGCTGTCCACCACGAACTCCTCGCTGTGGTTGCGGCGCTGGAAGGCCAGCGCCCCGCCGGAGTGTTCCTCTTCCGCCAGACCGAAGAGATTGGCGGAGTAGCTGATCTGAGTCTTGACCTCTTTCTTGCAATATCCGAAGTAGTTGTCCGCCAGCAGGGTGATAATCACGCCGGACTCGTCCCGCGCCGTTACTTTGAAGGCCTGCCCATCGTTGTAGAGTTCGTCAGGCTTGGTCCAGTACATGCCTTCGGAGCGCTGCCGCTCGTTGGCCTGGTCCGCATGGGGCAGCCCCACCGCCTTCTTGGTCAGCTCCTTAAGGTGGGGAGCGAGAATCACGCAGCCACTGTGTCCGGTCCAGTGTTCCACATCCAGTGCCGCATTGTTTTCCGCCAGGTTGGGGTTGCCCCCATTGCCGAATATGCTCTCCACGAAATCCAGATTGCTGACCAGATTGCCCGGGGCGAAGAAACGGATCTCCATGTTTTTGGCAGGTTCGAAATCGGGCACTGCCGGGCACACCAGGGGCCGCAGCAGCAGAGAGACGAAGATCGCGGCGGGATCCGGCTGGTTGGCTGTATAGGGGAGTTTGAGCAGTTCTTCCGGTGGATTCAGGGCCGCCCTCAGCAGGGCGGAGAAGGTGGCCTTGGGCACCGCCTTTTTGTCGCCGGGTATAGGTAGCCCACCTTCGGCAATGTGAAACGATCCGGCCGTGGTGCGGCGGTCGCTGGCCGGGTTGTGCAGCACCCCCTGGCGAATGCGATAGCTGGTGACGATATCCGACTCAAAGCGGTCCTCCCCCGCGGGAAGCGACAGCTCCCTCGCCACCCCGTGGCGGTCCAGAATCAGGGTGTTGTTGGGCAACTGGGGTACGTCGCCACACTCTTCCAGGTAGCGATTGAGAAACTGCTGCACCCGCCAGTCCGCCTGGGCATAGTAGTCGGCCAACAAGCGGGATTTTTCCCGGTAACTCTGCAACAGGTCCTGAGCCACCGACAAAAACTTGTCGCCGCCCTGATTCCGACTGCCTGGCTGGCCCGATGCTGCAAGCTTTAGATTAATGAGCAGACGTAGGTGTTGCTGGTTTGTCTCCTCGTCGGAGGCGTCTGTATGAAGCCCCAGCCTCTGTTCCTGATCCATATATTGTCCTCCAACTTATAATGGGTCCGCGGCAGTAGCCGCGGGTTTTTTATTATCAGATGCGTGCTGTTATCAATGGATGTGCGTGTATGTCAGAAAAGCATCCGGCATGGCTGATCTGCAATCGGCAGGATCCATTCCCGGTATTCCTGGGACAGTATATTAAACCTAATTGAATAGAGTTCACCGATGCAGGAACTGAAATGGCCCGAATCGCTCGGATTGCCAGTCCCGCAGACTATTGCACACTGAGTCTGGAACATCCCTTGCGGTTTCTCCATTTGCGCTGATAGCGCATTGAACTCAAAGGCTGTTTTTTTCCTGTGGATTAAGTTCGTCGCAGTACTGGATGGGGCCGTGGCCACCCCTCTCATTTTTGTCGCGGTCAATGTGAACACCGTATCAGCTCCGGGCAGATCAGCATGCTATCGTCAAATTCACATTTCGAAGGCAGACCCCGGGCACGCCGTAGAGAATTAAGGAGAGTGACTGCGATGATCACAAGACGACTCGTGCCCCGCCTGTTGTGGTTTCTGCTGGCGGTCGTCGCTCTGCACAATGGCAACGTCGTGCTGGCCAATCCGGGCGATGCCTGGTGGCATGCTGACTGGCCATACCGAATCCCGGTTACGCTCAGCGGCGACGGCATCGCCGAGGCAGCGGTGGATTTCACCCAGGCCTTCTCCCAGCTCGGGGTTCCGGGGGCGCTGCTGGATGTGCGCTCGATCCGGGTCGTTCCCTATCAGGGTGGGGCGGCCTTGACTCCCATTCCATACCAGGAGAACTACAGTATCTTGCTGGAAGATGCCGAATCGCCCCAGATCGGGTGGCACGCCAGTGGTGTGTACTGGCGGGTGAATGATGGTTCGGCCAGTGCGGACCAGACCCGCGCCAGTTCCGGCCAGGGCTCCCTGAAGGCGGTGGTGGAGAATCTGCCCGGAGGCTACGGCTATCCAGGTGTGGAACTGAAGATTGCATCCGATGACCCGCTCACCGATTGGCGGCGGTTCGAGAGCTTTATTTATGATGTCTGGCCCGAGGTCAACCAGAGCGCCCTGGATCAGGCGCCGGACCTCTACTCATTCAAACTCTACAACACCGAAGGCTGTATTCAGAGCAATATCACCCAGGGTGGGCCACCTCTGGCGCTGAATGGCTGGAATCCGGTCAGTGTCTCGCTGCGGCCCCTGCATACCTGCACCACGCCTAATCTGAGCAACATCACCCGCATGGAGTTCCATACCCGGGATAACGAGACGGTCAAAGGGAACAGCGGACTGTGGGACGATGGCGACCGCCTGACTCTCTGGTTCGACGAGCTGCGCCTGGTGGACCAGGATCAGGGCAGCCTGCGGTGGCAGGCGGGAGGCGGAATACAGAACTACTACATCTATTTCGACACACTGGTCCATTCCGGACATCCCCCGCCCGGGAAGGATACCTTCCCGGGCGGCACTCTTTCGGTTCAGGCCGGTCCCCCGGAGTCGGGTGGCTACTATCATCTGCCACTGGGTGCCGGCGGCAGTGGTCCGGCAGTCTGGAGTGCGCCGGTGGTGGAAAAGATCCTGCAGAGTGAGACCGCGCCGGTCGCCCAGGCCCCTGTGCAAATCTCAGCGGCCCGGGGGGAGCTGGAGTCCTTTCAGCTGGTGTTGCGCGGCGCCTCCGCTCAATCCCTTGCAGTGAATATCAGCCCCTTCATTAACGGCGGCAGCCAGATTGACACCGGAAACATCGAGTTGTTCCGGGTGGATTATGTCCCCCTGACCCAGTTGAGCGACGCCTTCGGCCGCATCGGCAACTGGCCCGATCCACTCTATCCTCTGGCCTTGGGGTCAAGTGTCGACCTGCTGCCGAACACCAGCCAGCCGCTCTGGTTTACGGTCGAGGTGCCCGAAGATACCCCCGCGGGCCTGTATCAGGCCACGGTCAGTCTTGGCGGGCTCACTGTCCCTGTGCAATTGGAGGTGTTCGATTTCACCCTGCCGCCGCGGCAACTGCTGGCGGGGGAGTGGGGTTTCGGCTGGAGTCAGCTGGTCGAGCGCTACAAGGGCACGGTGGGCGGCAGCGTTCAGGCCTGCTACTGGGATCTGGTGGATTCCCTATACGAACAGTTTGCCCGTGACCGGCTGGTACCCAAGGGCGTCGGCTGGCCCGCCGGCCTCAATTATCCCGGCGGCGTGGAATACGACTGCAACGGCAACCTGGATCCGGACGCCTGGGGCGACTGGGACTTCGAAACCCTGGCCGGCAACTACCTGCAGGGCGCGGCACTGGACAGGGGGGCGGGATTTGACAGCTTCATGATCAAAGGTCCGGCCAGCAACTGGCCGCCGGGCAGCCGCCCGTCCTCTTTTTGCGGCCAGAGCCGAGGCAACGAGCCACCCGGAAGCAGTGGCTACAACAATAAATGGTTCCAGTACTGGGGCGCGGTCAGCGATTATCTGTGGGCCAACCCGGACTACGCCGAAAAGGGCTACTACCATATCGTCAACGAGCCCCAGACCTTCGATGACTACAACATAGTCGCCTACCTGGCACAGGAGACCAAACAGCATGCACCTGACGTGCGCATACTGGTAAGCGAGCAGGTGGAGCCTGCGATCTACGCCAACAGCAGCTACCCCGGGGCTGAGATCGATATCTGGATGCCCACCATCAGCAATTACCAGCCACAACGGGCGCAGGCGCGGCAGCGCGACGAGGGGGAATCGGTCTGGTGGTACTTTCTCTACGGTGACCGGCCGCCGCTGCCCAACCCCACGATCATTGACCGTCCCGGCATCGAGGCGCGCGCCATTCCCTGGCTGGCCTGGCTGGAGCGGGTGGACGGCCTGCTGTATTACTCCACGACCGACTGGTCGCCGGACCCATGGAATCAGCCCTGGATCAATCAGGCCAACGGGGACGGCTTCATGTTCTATCCGCCCAAGGACGGCAGCCTGGCCTTTGATGCCTGCGATCCGCACAGCAACCGCCTGGTGCCCTCGATCCGCTGGGAACTGTTGCGCGAGGGCATGGAGGACTACGCCTACCTCTGGCTGCTCAACGACGGCGCGCCTGCTATCGGCCAGTCCAATCAGGCAGATGCCATCGCCCGGCAATTCATCGCCTCCCGGACCCGCTTCGACCGCATACCCACCCACCTCGCCCTCGCCCGAGCCGAACTGGCCGCCGCCATAAGCGGCACATTCGACTGTTCCGGAAATGTGGTCAGTGTCTCCGGCCATAACTTTTCCACGGGCAGCACGACCACCTGCAACGCACAGACATCGATCACTGTCGGCCCCGACGTGGTGGTGGAAACAGACGCCGAACTGGAATTGGTTTCCCCGGTATGCCGGCTACAGTCCGAGTTTCATGTGCATGAGGGAGGCGTGCTCAGGGTGAAGCTGCCATAAGCATGCTCCTCAGTTGACCGCTTCGTGCTCATGGCGGGTTCACCTGTTGGGTGAGGCCGCTACTGGGTGGATTGCACGCTTGCGGTGGCACATGGCTGCGTTGCAACTCCTTGCAATAGCCGGCTATTACGCTTCGTGTTCATGCAACTGCGTCGATTCACTAGCATAAGCTGATGCCCTCCCAGGGTAATTTCGAGATCTATGACAACACCATCCTGGAAGACGGGGCTGAGGGGATTCGCTATACGGGCGGCCTGATACAACCGGTGCCGTACGTTTCACCTGAGTCCGATGCGTATGTGGCGGATGTCATCGGCAATGCAGAGGATCAGACAAGGCAGGTATCCTGACAATGAAAACACCAGCCACCAGGTGTGTGAAGCCGCAAAACAGGCGCTTGCGAGGCAAGAGTCCCTGGTCAGAAAGCTTGAGACCGATTTCAGGGCGCTTGCAACTGAGCGGACGATTGCATTCATCGTCGCAACAACGACTGCGGATGCCGCGGTTGTGGCTACTCGTCAACTTCGACGATCAAGCTGCCTCCCGCCTCGTGCTTGTTCTCGATGGCGACCACCTTGCCTAAAATCCGGTGACGGCCTGCATGGACGATAAAGTCCGGATTCTCTTTGGTTGCCGTGACCTCGATTTCATCGATGAAGTCTTTGAGCAGTTGCGGTTCTGCTTCAATGATATGCATGACAGTTAATCCTTCAGATGTCGATATCCAAGCTTACTGAAAAATGCTGTTGATTCGCTATTCTACATGCAAAGGGTACAGGGGGGGCGTTTGCTGGAAGAGATGACTAAGGCAGGCCATAATATCGAAAAGGTCTCTGTCAAGATCGCAGTGTTCCAGCGGTGGTGCGACCAACCAGGCGTGGAACCCAACGGCGAGTCACGCTCTGCTTACGCGGCTTGGAAGCCGGGGCAGCGCGAACACTGAATCGATCACCGGCTACTTGGTGTCTGCATCGACTATCCGTTTCCCAACGGACGCACGTCCTTGTGCCGTACACATTGAATCTATCTACAAATAATTCAATCACGCCACTGGCTGAACACCTAGTCGCTTTGTAGGCCTGGACCATCATGAGCAGGTAATCCAGCGCGTACTTGTCCCCATAGCGGCGCACGAGAATGTTGTCGATCAGGGCGCTGACAATGGAGATACTGGTCAACAGGCTCAGTAAGTTCTTGATGATTCGGGATACTCCAACGCGGTCTAGAGACAAAAAGGAGGAATAGTGCCCATCAGAAACCCTGGACACCTTGAATGGAAAACACATAGGACGGCTTCACATGGGGATAGTCGCCTGGATAAACCTGCAGACACGCTGAGGCATACCCGACACTATAAAATTTAGCTCAACCGCACCCACCTGCCAACCGCCCCGAAGTTCTATCGTCTCGTTTCAACTCATGGGCTGTTTGTTCCCGTTAGCGTCACGCGCAAGCAATGGTTCGCAGTTGCTAGGGCCTTGGAGTATGCTGCCGTGACTATGTGGGGTTTGGTGCCGGATGAATAAAAATGCCTGACAAACTAAATTGTATTGAACTCTGCTCGCTGCTGGATATGGCTTCACCTGCCGAGCACTGGCCGGACATTACCGGTGTCAGTACCGTCGATGAGGCAACGGGTTTCGATCTGTGTTTTGTGGAGTCGGCGGAGCAAAGCGATGCCGTTGCGGAATGCAAAGCGGCCCTGGTGTTGGTGCCGATGGATTTTCCCGATGTTGCCGGCAGGCGGGTGGCGCGGGTTTCGCAGCCGCGCCAAGCCTTCTTCGCCATCGCGGATCATTTTCGACCGTCATCGGACTATCGCGGTGTTCATGAAGATACAAGCATCGATTCCGATGCCAGTTTGGGCCAGGATGTCACTGTGGCGCCGGGTGCCGTTATCGCTGCTGGAGTACGAGTGGCCGATGGGACCTATATCGGTCCTGGCGTGTATCTGGGGCCCGGGGTTGAAATCGGGCGGGATTGCCATATTCACGCTAATGTCACGGTACAGCGGGATAGCCGTATCGGTGAGCGGTGCATCGTCCATTCCGGAACCAACATCGGTGGAGACGGCTTTGGCTACGAGTGGGATGGTTCACGGCATAAGAAGGTGCCACAGCTGGGCCGTGTCGTCATAGGCGACGATGTGGAAATCGGCAGTAATGTCTGCGTGGACCGGGCGACCTTGGGAACCACCACTATCGGGCATGGCAGCAAGATAGACAATCTCGTACAGATCGCGCATAACGTGGCTGTTGGGGAGCACGTCATTCTGGTGAGCCAGTGTGGTGTGGCCGGCAGTTCGCGCATCGGCACGGGCTGCGTCATCGCCGGTCAGGCGGCGATCTCGGATCACCTGAAGATCGGTCCGGGGGCACGCATCGGCGGTCAGGCTGGCGTGACCAAGGATGTCAATCCCGGTGAAGTGCTCACAGGTACTCCCGCGCGAAAATTGGGCCGCACCCTGCGCGAACAGGCCAGCCTGGCGAAACTGCCGGAAATGCAGCGCCAGATGAAACGCCAGCAGCGGGTCATCGAGGACCTGGAGGCGCGGCTGGCACGGCTGGAAGACGGGTAATCCTATAACCCTAAACTCCGCAGTTGGCTGACTCATGCCTGAGTGACTGCTGAATCCACAGCTGCCGCTCGCGGCTAGAAGTAGGTTTCATGCGGCTGTTGCCAACACTTGGTCTCCGAGGGCTACGTGCGGTCTTTCGATATGTCCACCTCACGGGCAAGCTTACGAAAAGTACATGGTACTGTCGCTTTTCAAGAACTAATTGACACGCTTTTTCACATAGCGGCCCGGTGCGGACTCTATGGGTTTGAATTGTTCATTGCCCAGTGTTTTTGGTGCGGCTTTGAGCGAGCCACCCTGTGCTTTTAACCACTCGGCCCAGTGTGGCCACCAGCTGCCCGGTTTTTGTTCTGCCGTTTCAAGCCAGCGTTCTGGATCAGGCGTCTGTTCTCCATTAAACCAGTAGTGACGCTTGTTTTTACGTGCTGGATTGATCACGCCGGCAATGTGGCCGCTCGCGCCAAGCACATACTCGACTGGTCCTGCAAACAAATCCTTGGTTTTGAATGTAGCTTTCCAAGGGGCAATATGGTCTTCGATGGTGCATAGAAAATAGCACGGCACGTCAATCTGGCTTAAATCAATCTTTTCTCCGCACAGCGTAAGGGCTCCGGGTTGAATCAGCTTGTTCTCAAGATACATGTTTTCGATGTAGGCGACATACATGCTGGCCGGCAAGTTTGTGGGATCACTGTTCCAGTAGAGAATATCGAAAGGCATGGGCTGTTTGCCTTTGAGATAATTGTTTACCACATACGACCAGATCAGGTCGTTCGCGCGCAGCATGGAGAAGATCAATGCCAGATCCTGGCCGGGCAGCATGCCTGCTTTTTTTACCTGATCCTGTCGTTCTGCGATCTGCTCGGCATCGATAAAAACACCGAGTTCGCCGGGCTCCGAAAAATCCAGTAATGTGGTAAAGAAGGTTGCGGATGCGATGGATTTGTCGTTGCGGGCATGCAAAACAGCCAATGTGGTCGCCAGCAATGTCCCCCCCACACACCAGGCGACAGCATTGAGTTGCTTCGACCGGGTGATTTTCTTCGTCACTTCAACGGCCTTGAGCAGGCCACTCTCGATATAATCATCCCATTGCAACTCACTCTTATCTGCATCCGGGTTGGCCCAGGAAATGATAAAAACGCTATTGCCCTGCTCCAGGCAATAGCGCACAAAGGAGTTTTCCGGCTGCAAATCCAGGATGTAAAACTTATTGATAAATGGCGGAACAATGATGACGGGCCGGTTGGAGACTTTCTCGGTTAACGGTCTATATTGAATCAACTGAAACAATTCATTCTCGTAAACAACTTCACCTTCAGTGCTGGCGATATTCTCCCCCAGGGTAAATGCCGCCTCATCGGTCATGCTGATCCGGCCTTTCTCCAGGTCAGCCATCAGATTCTTCATTCCGTCGACCAGGCTTTGCCCTTTGCTGTCGATGGCTTGTTGGATTACCTCGGGGTTCGTTGCGACAAAGTTGGACGGCGACATGGCGTCGACCGCCTGGCGCGTATAGAACTTGAGCCTGTCCTTTTCTTTCTCTTCAAACGTCGTCGCATCGGCGCAGTCGTACAGCATACTGGACGCCAGCAAGTAGGATTGCTTGATGTAATCAAACAGAGGATTCTCTTTCCATTCTTTACCGTGGAAGCGACGGTCACCGCGCAAGGGTTCTACAACCGGCGACGGTTTATCCCCATCGGCGCGAAAGAAACTGAGCCATAGATCAGCCTGCTGTTTCTGATAACCGGCGAAGCGCTCTGTCCACTCCTGCGGGTTCTGGAACATTTCGGCCGACATGTTCCCCCAGGCCTTTACAAACTCTTTGCTTATCTCCTGCATCGTCGAACCTGCTACGCCTTGCATCCATTGCGTCATGCGTTCCTGATAAAGTTCTAAGGCTTTTTCGGGGCTTGTTGGGATTTCTGTTGCCATTGTAAGATCCTGTTAAGCAGTGGATTGTTTGTGCCGGTATTTCGACTGCACCATTATTGCCGAGATCATGGTCGGCGTATCGTTAATTCCCCATCCGGCATCGATGAACCGGCCCCGTCTGCACTCATCGGTGGGGCCAAATGAGATACATCACGAACAGGCCTGCCACCGCCAAAACCACGAGCCCCACGGTAATAGTCCGCTGCAGGCCGCGGATTTCCTGTACGACGCCTCGATCGTATTGCTGCGCGAAGAGATGATCAATGCGCAGGCGCGGCAACGTCGACCAGCTTGCCGAGACGACGCGAGGACCAAAGGCACCAAGCCGCTACCAGCAATACAAATCCGACTGCCCACAGCGCAGCGCCATATTTCGTCGGTGCGAGATAATCACGCAGGGTGTTAAGCTCGTGGAACATGGTCTCGCTATTCCCGCCAACCGGGTTGACTGCATTGGCACCTACAAGTACGTGACGATCAGATAAACGATCAGCGCGACGCACAACAATATGCACGATATCTACGCCTGTAGGCTGGGTGGTGCAAGGTCCATTTCACACCCTTGACCTGTATGTTAAGGTGCCTCGGACCTGGCCAGGTCCTGGTCAATGAGTGGTTCCCCTCCCTCCAAAAAGAGACAGCGCATGCCTAGGGTTTTTCTACTGTCGCTCCTGCTGGCGTTCAGCGCCCCTGCATCGGCCGATGTTGCGAACTATGTCGGAAGCGGGCGTTGTGCCCAGTGCCACCAGAAAGAGCATGATCTCTGGCGCGGTTCCCATCACGACCTGGCCATGGCGGAGGCGAACGAGCAGACAGTGCTTGGCGATTTCGACGATGCACGGATCGAGGTGCACGGAGTAAGCTCCCGTTTCTTCAGACGGGACGGCGGATTTTGGGTGAGCACCGACGGGCCGGATGGTGCAATGCAGGAGTATGCCATCCGTTACACCTTCGGATGGTATCCGCTGCAGCAGTATCTGATCGAATTCCCCCGTGGTCACGTGCAGAGCCTGGGATTGGCCTGGGACACCCGGCCGCGGGCTGAGGGCGGTCAGCGCTGGTTTCATTTGTACCCGAATGAGGACCTGAAACCCGGCGACCCGCTGCATTGGACCAGCCGCGACCAGACCTGGAATTATCAATGCGCCGAATGCCATTCCACCAATCTGAAAAAGAACTACGATCTGGCAACGGACAGCTACAAGACCATATGGAACGAGATCAACGTAGCCTGCGAAGCCTGTCATGGACCAGGCTCAATGCATGCGGCCTGGGCCGATGCCAGGGCGAAAGGCGAGGAAATCCAAGTCGATGGCCGCTTTGGCCTGGTGGTGGACCTGGCGGACCGGGACTACGCGACCTGGGTGATCGATGAAACCACTGGAAAGCCCCGCCGTACCCGACCGCGACAATCCCGCAAACAGATCGAGCTGTGCGCCCGTTGTCATTCGCGCCGGGGCCAGATCTGGGACGAGTACGGCTATGGCAAGCCCCTGCACGAAACCCATCGTCTGGCCCTGCTGGATGATCATCTGTATTTCCCCGACGGCCAGATCAAAGACGAGGTTTATGTCTACGGCTCTTTCATCCAAAGCAGAATGTATGAGGCCGGCGTGACCTGCAAAGACTGCCATGAGACGCACAGCCTGAAACTGCGTGCCGAGGGCAATGCCTTGTGTGCCCGCTGTCATCTGCCGGAACGTTACGACAACAAGACGCACCACCGGCATCCCCAGGATTCAACCGGCGCCCTTTGCACGACCTGCCACATGCCGCAGCGTACCTATATGGTCAACGACGATCGGGCCGACCACAGCATGCGGGTGCCGCGACCGGATCTGAGCCTGTCCCTGGGCACACCCAATGCCTGCAACGCCTGCCATGCCGACCAGACCGCCCAATGGGCGGCGGACACCGTGCGGCAGTGGTATCCGGACAGTGCGTATCGCGGTGAGCACTTCGGCCATGCCTTGTGGGCAGCACAATCCGGTGCCGGCGATGCCGCAAAGCGGCTGCTGGCTTTGGCGGGGGACGGGTCGCAGCCGGGCATTGCCCGGGCCACTGCGCTGGAACGTTTGGGCGAGAGGCCTGCATCCCAGCACCTGTTTACGGTCCAGCGACTGCTGTCGGACAGCGATCCCCTGGTGCGCGCGGCGGCGGTGCGGTATCTGGCGCAAACAGATCTGCGCACGCAGATCGATCAGGGCTGGCCTTTGCTGGAAGATCCGGCGCGTACCGTGCGCCTGGAGGCATCGCGGGTGCTGGCCCCGGTCATGCGCCAGCGTTTGCCGGAAAAATACCGCGCGCAAATGCAGGCGGCTCTGGCGGAATACGCCAAGGCGCAGGCCGTCAATGCGGAGCGCCCGGAAAGTCATCTCAATATGGGGCTGGTGTATCTTGCCCAAGGTATGATTCCGGAAGCCGAACAGGCCTATTTAACCGCCTTGCGGCTGGATCCGGGATTTGTGCCGGGCTATATCAATCTGTCCGATCTGTACCGTCAAACCAACAGGGACGGGGAGGGTGAAGGCCTGCTGCGTAAAGCCTTGAGCGTAACGGCCGAAGACCCAGGCCTGCATCATGCACTGGGGTTGCTCCTGGTGCGGCAGAAGCGCATGCAGGAGTCCATCGAACAGTTGAAGCGGGCCGCCGAGTTGGCGCCGGACCGGTCACGATACGCCTATGTCTATGCCCTGGCCTTGCACGGCGCGGGTGAGACAGCACAGGCCCTGCGCCTGCTGGAACTGACATCGATGGGTGACCCGGACAACCGCGACATTCGTTTGGCCCTGGTGAGCCTGTACCGGGAGACGGGCAATATGGACTCGGCGAGACGTCACGCCGAGTTATTGCAGCGGCAGTATCCCGGCGATGCCGGAATCCAGAGCTTGTTGGAAAACCTGAAAATGTAATGAGTGGTAAAAGCTGGAACTTGGGCTTGCAGTCAAGATTTCCAGCTGCGACCTTATCTGACTCTTATCCCGAACCAGTCAGATGCGGACATGGGGAAAACCAGGTAAAGCGAATGCAGATCCAAAGTCGGTGAGCAGGAAGCTCTGGAACGCACGCTGACTCGAAACTGGCGGTCGCTGGTCTTTGGCATCGGGTGGTAACTGATCCCCCTTCGCATGCCAGGCATTCGAGAAAACACACCTGCGGTGGCCTTTTACAAACATCGCGGCGATCCATTTCTCCCTTTCCCGGCTAGCCACTGAAACATCCCATGGCATTGTCGTGTTTCCGTTTGACGACGGCACTGAAAGGTACGATATTCAGGTGAAATTCCTGCGGTCACTATCCGATGAAGTCGTCCTCCCGCATTATTATTCTTTCGTTGCTGGTCGTTGCAGTGTCCGTGCTTGGATGGCAGATCTACGCCCGGTTCGATTCGCTGCAGGAGGGGTCTAAACGTAACCATGAAGACGCCCGTCCAGCCCCCGTGGTTACAGCCCCCATTGAAATATCCTCGATTGCCTTGGAACGTTCGTTCAGCGGGACACTGGAGGCCCATGCCGAGTTTGTTGCCGCCCCGAAGATTGGAGGTATCATCGAGCGTTTGTCCGTGAACCTGGGCGACCGTGTGACTCGCGGCCAGATGATCGCCAAACTGGACAACGCGGAATTCGTGCAGGCCGTTGCACTGGCGGAGGCGGATCTGAAAGTGGCCAAAGCCAATTGGGGTGAAGCCAACAGCTTGCTGAAAATAGCAGAACGCGAACTCAAGCGTATTGATCAGCTGAGCGCACGCGGGGTCAGTTCGGCTTCCCAGCGAGACGCCGCCCAGGCGGACCAACTGGCAAAGCAGGCGCATGTACAAGTCACTTTGGCCCAGGTGGCGCGAGCAAATGCGCAACTGGAAACGGCGCATATACGACTGGGATATACCGAAGTGAGGGCGGACTGGCATAGCGATGACGAACATCGCGTGGTTGCAGAACGTTATGTGGATGAAGGCGAAACCGCCAGCGCCAATACGCCCCTCCTGAAGATAGTAAAGCTCAATCCGATCACTGCAGTGATCTTTGTGACGGAAAAGGAATATGCGGGCCTGCATACAGGTCAGCAGGTGTCGCTTGTCACAGATGCCTATCCCAATGGGGTCTACGCCGGTGTGATTGAACGAATTGCCCCGGTATTTCGCGAGACCACCCGCCAGGCACGGATCGAAGTACAGGTGGATAACGCCGACAAGCAACTAAAACCCGGTATGTTCGTGCGCGCTAAAGTGGTACTTGCCAATCTGGACAAAGCGATTGTCATACCGATACAGGCACTGACCCGCCGTAATGATGAGGAGGGCGTGTTTGTTGTGTCCGAAGACGGTCAAAGTGTGGTGTGGCGCAGGGTTCGACCAGGTATTCGCCAGAACGAACGCCTTCAGGTAGTCGGTGAGGGACTGCAGGGGGAAGTGGTGATACTGGGTCAGCAATTGCTCAACGATGGTTCAGCCGTTCTGCTTTCCGAGCAGAACAAAACCCCATGAGCCTCGCCCGTGCCAGCGTCTGTCGTCCGGTATTCGCCAGCATGGTGACGCTGGTGATCGTAGTGCTGGGAAGCGTGTCGCTGAGCCGCCTGCAGATCGATCTGCTGCCTGCCATCGAACTGCCCACCCTGACGGTGCGAACACAGTACGAGGGGGCCGACCCCATCGTCATGGAGCAACTGGTCACCCAGATCGTTGAAGAAATCGTCGCCACAGTGCCCGGTGTGGAAGAGCTCAGCTCCTCGTCCTATGAGGGCAACAGCAGTGTCAAGGTCAGTTTCAGCTGGGGAACATCGATCGATGCCGTGGCCGTGGATGTGCGTGCCACGCTGGAAGACGAAATCAGTGAATTACCGGATGACGTCGTAGGTCCGAGGGTCAGTAAGTTCGACGTGGATACTTTTCCTGTGGTGATTCTGGGTATTTCCAGCAAGCTCGATCCGGTGGAACTGACCCAGATCGTGGAGAACCAGATCCGCTATCGTTTTGCACGTATTGCCGGTGTCGCCCAGGTGGATCCATGGGGAGGGTTCAATCGCGAACTGCGGATTGAACTCGATCCTGCCAAAATCAACGCCTTCGGCCTCGCGCTGGATACTGTTCTGGATGCCGTACGCGACGCCAACCTGGATCGCCCAGCCGGTAAGATTCAGCAGGGGAGCTATGAGGTTACCCTGCGTGCCCCGGCAGAATACACCACTCTCGAACAGATACGCGATACGGTGATCGCACGGCATGATGGCGCCATGGTGACACTCGGCCAGATTGCCCGGATCAGGGACACCTACGAAAAGCTGAGCCGCATCATCCGCGTCAACGGTGAACCCGGACTGCGCGTTGCCATACGCAAGCAGCCGGAGGCCAATACGGTGGAGGTCGCCAAACGGGTGCTGGCGGAGGTGGAGGCGGTCAATCGCGCATTTCCGCAAATCAATGTCGTCCCGGTCACCAACCAGGGCAACTTCATCCAGCGTTCCATTGCCAATGTCTCCCAGTCGGTGTTCTATGGTGGTGCGCTGGCGGTGCTGGTGCTGCTGTTTTTCCTGCGTAACCTGCGCAGTACCCTGGTCATATCCCTGTCGATTCCCATATCCATCGTCGCCACTTTCGCTCTGCTCTACTTCAATGGCTTCACCCTCAACTTGATGACCTTGGGTGGCCTGGCCCTGGGGGTGGGCATGATGGTGGACAGCTCCGTGGTGGTACTCGAGAACATCTTCAGACGCCAGCAGGAACACAACGAGTCACCAGGTCTGGCCGCTGTCGAAGGCACCCGTGAAGTTGCGCCCGCCGTTATTGCCGGTACTCTCACCACCCTGGTGATCTTTCTGCCGCTGATCTTCGTGCAGGGAGTCACCGGCGAACTGTTCAAGGAGCTGGCCTATGTGATCATGTTTTCACTGCTGTGCGCCCTCCTGGTTGCCCTTGGCCTGTTGCCGATGCTGGCATCGAAACTGTTGGCCGCGGCCGGCGCATTATCGGCAGAACAGCGCCGAACGGAAACAACGCCCCCGTCAGCATCAGCAGGAGGGGCACCAGGGGCGACCAGGGCTGGAGCCATGCTGGATGCCCTCACCAACGCCTATCATGGCCTGTTGGTGAGCGTCCTGAAACACCGCCTCGTGACGGTTGCCGCATCCCTTTCGATCTTTGCCTCGGTGTTGTTATTGACCCCTTTCATTGGCAGCGAGTTTCTGCCGCCAAGCGATGAAGGTGAAGTGCGCATCAGTGGCGAAATGGAGGTGGGTACGCGCCTGGACCTGATCGACAAACAGGCGCGGATATTGGAAATGATGACCTATCCGCTGATACCCGAGGCTGTCTCCTCGGTGGTCAGTGTCATGGCCTCCGGCACCCGGGGAAGCAGCAAGGCGCGCGTGGAAATCAATATATCCCTGCTGCCCGCCGCGCAGCGTACCCGTTCCAACAAGGCCATTGCAGAAGATTTGCGCAGGCGTCTGGACAGCAGAGTGCCGGGCATGAAGATACGTACCCGTGCGCCACAGGGTCAGTTTCTGCTGGAACGCCTGCTCACCACCAGCGAAGGAGTGACGGTGGAGGTGCGTGGTTTCGATCTGGATACGCTGAACCTATTGGCCGGCCAGGTTGCTGACAGTATCGGTGATATCGAGGGTGTCACCGACGTGGAACTGAGTCGGGAGGCCGGTATCCCGCAACAGGAGATCCATATCGATCGCGCCAAGGCCGCCGATCTCGGCCTGAGCGTGCGCGATATACTCACTGTCATCGAAACGGCCGTGGCAGGTTCCAAGGCGGGTGAGTACCGGGTTGAGGGCAACTCCTATCGTATTCTGGTCCAGCTGGAGGACGCCGAGCATCGTTCCATCGATGAAATTCTCGATCTCTCGGTTCAGGCACCCTCCAATGAAAACATCGCCCTGCGCAATCTGGTAACGACCGAGAGCAACTACGGCCCGGTCACCATCGAACGTAAGGACCGGCAACGCGTGGTTACGGTGCTGGCGAATGTGTCGGAGCGGGACCTGGGTTCGGTGGCTGCGGATGTTCAACAACGCCTGGATCGCATTGCACGACCGCCGGGCTTCGATCTGGTTATCTCCGGCAGTTATGAAGAACAGAGGAAGGCTTTCGAAGAATTGGTCGTTTCGCTGCTATTGGCGCTGTTGCTGGTCTATATGGTGCTTGCGGCACAGTATGAATCTCTGCGTGACCCGATGATCGTCATGCTCTCGGTGCCGTTCGCGGCCATCGGCGTCATCCTGACACTGTTTCTGACCGACACCACTCTCAATCTGCAGTCGGCTATCGGCTGCATCATGTTGGGTGGTATTGTCGTCAACAACGCCATTCTACTCGTGGACCAGGCGGGTCAACTGCGCCATACCGGCCTGAATACCCATGATGCACTGGCAGAAGCAGGGCGTCGTCGTCTGAGGCCGATTCTGATGACCACGCTGACCACCATACTGGCGCTGCTGCCCCTGGCACTGGGTATTGGCGAGGGAGCGGATGCCCAGGCACCCCTCGCGCGGGTGGTTATTGGCGGACTCGCCGTCTCCACATTGATCACCTTGGTGCTGGTGCCGGTCGTCTATACGCTGTTTCATCCCCCGGATGCAGTACCTTGATCATTCGCCAGATCGTATCCGGGCTTCTACTGGTCGAGTGGTATTCGGCCAGGATCATGACCAATCCCCGTACAGCCAGCCTGTTTTTTTCATTCCAAGGTAAGACATAGAACTCAAGATTGTCGTTGCCGACTGAAGAAGTCCCTATTGCTTTGTATTGGCTATGCTTGGTACACAGGCTCTTGACACATAGCAACAGGGATATCGCATGCCTGCAGAAAGCAACAGTTCAGTGCAGGAGCAAGTAAGGGGTCCCGGTTACGGCGCGAGCCATTCCCAAATACCCCGACCATTCCGGATGGGGATTATTCTTGATCAGTGTGGCCCCGCCCTGTTGGGACTGCTGGTCTTCTACGCGCCGCGCCATGTTGCCCGCTATCTGCTTTCCACAGAGCTGGACGAGCTTGGCATAAGCTACGAAGGCATCGACACACTGGATATCAACCCCTGGTCGCGTGAACTGGAGCTTGGTCCGGTGAGTTTCGGGGCCGGACCCTCGGAACGAGGGCAGTTCGGCGAACTGGATCTCAATTTGCGCTTCAATGCCTTGCTGCAGCGCAGGGTCTCCCTGGAACGGTTGTTGATGCATGGGATCAACGTGCACGTGACCCGCAGCGATGACAATCGGATCGCCCTCAACGGCATCCCCCTTGAACAATTTCTGTCCACCACGGATGCTTCCAGTCAGACGGAAGGGAAGGGCAATGCCTGGGGTGCCGGTATCGACACCCTCGAACTGCACGACTCCCGGTTGATTTTCCAGGACAGGGAGGAGGGCGACCAGGAGGTTGAAGTAGAACGGCTGGTACTGACGCAGTTCAAGACCTGGGAACCGCAACGGCCGGGTCGAGCTGGGCCTGAAGTCCAGCAGTGATCTGTTCGATATTCAAATCGATGCCAATGAGAGACATATCAAAATTGAGCGCCTGCACAGCGAATTCGAACGGTTGCAGGTGACTTCGGGGCTGGGTCGTCTGGCGGTGAATATATCGGCTAGCAACTCGCTGGTGGCGGGAGCAGCCAAGGGGCCGCTTGGTGAGTTCACGATTGCCGGTCTCGTTAACAGGGTAGGCCGTCTGGACCTGCAGACGCAGACCGGCGAAATTTCCATGCGTGTTGAGGCGTCTGGAAAGGCCGAAGATTTTTCCAGCCTGTTATATGCAGTGGAGGACTTGCCGGATGTGCAACTCAACTCGCGCCTTTCAAAATCAACACGCGATGTTCGTCGACGGCCGGCCGACGCTCAGGCTGCTCGCCGCCCTGGAGTCGATATCAGCTCAGCGGTGAGCAATGCCATCGGCGGTGTGCTGCTCAATGTGTTTCCACCGACCATGGTCGCCTCAATGCTGGAGGGGGCATCCAAGGGCGGCGGCCCCAGCTTCGAGCCCATCGGGTTTGCACCAGGGTCCAAGGAACTCGATGCGGCCGGTATTAGCAATGCGGACGGTGTGGCGCAGTTACTGGCCGAACACCCCGGGTTGTCGCTGAAAGTGTGTGGCCGATCGACAGCGCAGGACATGGAGCATTTCATGTCCGATGCCGCCCCGGTGAGGCCGCCGGTGTCAGGCGTCATGACCCGGTCAGGCCAGTCCGAAGCCAGGCCGGCCAAACCATGCAGGAACTGGCGGTAGAGCGCATGCGCGCCGTGCGCCGTTATCTGATACAGACCAAGGGTATCAATGCCAAACGTGTCCCCGAGTGCCGTTCCATCTACGAGACCGCCGGCCAAGACGGCCCGCGCGTAGAAATTTTGTTATAGAACCAGCACTATTGAGGATGTCTGGACAGACTATGGATTCAAATCTAATCGAATGGCGGGGTGTGGCTGAAACGGGGAGGACTGACGCAGGCGAAGCCGGGGGATTGCCTGGGTAAACAGGCAGGGTGGAGGTTGCACCCGAGCCGAACCCACGATAAAGGGGGCGGTTTTTTTGCTTGAACAAGCAAGAGAAAATAATCTGTCCCCTTCCCCCTTTTTATCTCTTGAAGTTCAAACGTGCTTAGCGATAGAGGTCCGCCCTCGTGCAAGGCAGACCGGACGCCCCTTTGGAGGCATGCTTGGTCGCAACGACCTGGCAGATATGCATTGACCCATCGAAAAAACCGATCGAGACCCCTGCGAGGTATAGCGCCCACATGCGGAACTTTTCCCTCCCGACAAAGCCGATGGCTTGTTCCTTGTGGGCCATGAGATTTCGGTACCAGTGCCGGGTCGTCAGGGCGTAGTGTTCCCGCCAGGCCTCCACATCATGTACTTCGAATCCGTTGATCTCAAGCAGGTCAATGGTGTGACCGACGTTATCCAACTCACTACCGGGAAAGATGTATTTCAACAGCAGGCGGCGCTCTGGCCGGATTCTGCGGATTGCGCGTTTTGTCGGTTTAGCATGGCGGGAAATGCCATGATTTAAGAGTATGCCCCGGTCCCGCAGCAGTGAGTTTATCTTTAGGAAATACCTGGGCATATTGGCAATGCCGATATGTTCGAACATCCCCACGCTTGCGATCTTGTCATAGGTGCCGTCAAGCGTTGTGTAGTCCCGGAGTTCGATTGTCACACGGTCCTGCAAGCCAAGCCTTTTCACTTTTTCCATCGCATAGTCGAACTGTGTTTGCGACAGTGTGACGCCATGTGCCCTGACGCCATAGTGCCGGGCGGCATGACAGACAAGCCCGCCCCAACCGCAACCGATGTCGAGCAGGTTTTCATCGGGCTTCAGGCGTAATTTTTTGCATATCATGTCAAGTTCCCCCGGTGTCAGGATAGATGTCGCCTCTTGTTGATCGTGTTTGTGT
>RRYU01021791.1_pt1 | contig 30109 bp, 26 predicted proteins | sample 2162651 | NCBI WGS metagenome assembly RRYU01 (sample SAMN10267283, study PRJNA491782) | microbial mat metagenome | isolation source: biomat in the production well | place: Japan: Minami-Kanto gas field, natural gas well KTG3 | collected 2017-06 | reverse complement strand
TTTTTTGGTTGAATTCCTTAATTTGTTTATCCCATTCATCAACTTTGGTATATTGGGATGACCAATAATTTTCATCATACCATTGTGAATTCAACTCGTCCACGGTTTTCCCTTGTTGCTCAACCCATGTAAAATACTTCAAATTATGCATCCGTTTACGGTCATAATAAGTTAGTTCCATTAAATTGTCGATTCCAATCTCAAGCAATCGTCCTTTGTAATCAACAGCCGCATCGATAGCAGTATAGGCACCAATACTTTCACGAGCTTCCTCTAAACGCGATTGATACATTTCCATCGAATCGGTAGCAACCGTAAATACCACGTCGTCATCATTCATTTCATAATATTTTGCCATTTTGATGGCACCTATAATATTCGCAATTGATGAAATGCCCAAATTATCCAATTTATTGATAACATTAATATTAACACCATTTTCAGATAATATTTGATGTCCTTCAGCTTCATTAAATAATCGTAGGAAATTCATTACTTGTTCGTCATCAATAGCTGCGACAACATCAGTATTTTTCATGTTATGAATCCACGGAACATGTTTATCGCCAATACCTTCTATCCTATGTGCACCATAACCGTTATGAAGTAGGGTTGGGCATTGCAGAGCCTCTCCCGCTCCAACTTTTATAGTTGGATATTGCGTTTTAAGATAATCTCCCGAACCAAGCGTTCCTGCAGAACCTTGTGTTAGAAATAGAGCGCGTAAATTATGTTTATCATCAAATTTTGAATTGAATATTTCCTGCATAGCCGGTCCGGTCACTGCGTAATGCCAAAGTGAATTGCCGATTTCTTCAAACTGGTTTAATACTACAATTTCATCACCTCGCTGAGCTTTCAATTCTTTAACTTTATCATAGATTTCTTTAACGTTGCTTTCACCGCCGGGAGTTTTAATAACTTCCGCACCAACTTTATGCAACCAATCAAATCGTTCCTGCGACATTTCCTCAGGCAATACAGCAATTGATGGACAGCCAAGTAAATATCCATCGTACGCACCGCCGCGACAGTAATTTCCGGTTGAAGGCCATAATGCTTTTTGCGTAGTTGGATCAAATCTGCCGGTGATTAATTTTTCGACGAGCGGACCAAATGTTGCTCCAACTTTATGTGCACCGGTTGGAAAATATTTACCAATTAAAACAACGATTTTAGCTTTTACACCGGTTAATGATTCGGGTAAAACAACGTGATTGACTTCTCCAAATCCGCCACCCTTTTCAACTGCTTCATTCTTCCAAGTAATTCTAAATAAATTAATTGGATTCAAGTCCCATAAACCGATTGATTTCAATTTTTTACGAATGTTTTCAGGAATCAATTCAGGGTTGCGCATTTGAGCATAGGTCGGAATTGTAATATTATTTTCCCTACAGCGTTTTATAGTATTTTCTAAAACTTTTTTGGTATTTCTCATATAATTATTATCCAGTATAGGTCGATTTCATTGTTAGAGACATAACAGCTTTCGAAGTGTGCATGCGGTTTTCGGCCTCATCGTATATTACTGATTTTGGACCGTCGATTACTGCATCTTCAACTTCATTTCCGCGGTCAGCCGGCAAAGCGTGCATGTAGATCGCTGTATCTTTGGTGAGTGCCATTCGTTCAGCCGTGCATTTCCAATGTTTATTGGCTGCCAACAATTCGCCACCCTTGGCTTTATCAGGATTAGTTACCCAATCGCCCCAATTTTTCGGTATCACGATATCGGCATCGCGGTAAGCGGAATCCTGATCATTGGTTACTTTAAATGTACCGCCATTTTCCTCAGCATTCTTCTTCGCTTTAGCGATGACCCAATCCGGGAGTTCATAACCAACGGGATGAGCTAAGGTAACATCCATGCCATAACGCGGAAAAAGTAAAGCTTGCGAAAGCGGTACAGAAATCGGCTTCTTATGACTTGTGGCATAAGCCCAAATGATAGAAATCTTTTTACGTTTAATATTATTGAATTTCTCCTTAATGGTCAGCAGGTCGGCAATCGCTTGGAGCGGGTGGTAAAGATCACACTGCATATTGATAATTGGAGCGGTTGACCATTTTGCCATATCATTAAGATATTTGTTGCCGATTCCCCAAAAACAATTGCGGCAGGCGATGGCATGTCCATAACGTGATAAAATAATTGCAGTGTCTTTGGCAACCTCACCATGCGATATTTGCATAGTACTAGTATCGAGGAAATGTGCATGTCCGCCAAGCTGTGTAATTCCCGCTTCCATCGAATTGCGTGTACGTGTTGATTGTTCAAAGAACATTAAAAATGCAGTCTGATTTTTAACATAATCGGTAATCACACCTTCTTTAAATTTATTTTTCAGGTCGGCAGAAACTGATAAAAGTGTTTCAATTTCAGCTTTAGACCAATCTTCTAATGTTATGAAATGTTTTCCAATAAATTCTTTGTACATATTATTCCTTAAGTATTTTTAATTATTTGCTATATTTTTTGTCGTTTTAGGCATTTTACCAGCATATTTTTCTACATAAATATTTGGGATTGCTGCATATAGTGCAGCAGCTTTAACAAGTTCGTTTTTCCATGTACGCTCATTTGGAGCATGGGCTTGATCTTCGTGTCCGGGACCAAATCCGATGCAAGGAATACCGTGCATTCCCATGATTGATACTCCATTAGTGGAGAATGTCCATTTATCTACGATCGGATCCTCATTAAATACATTTTTATATGTTTCTACCACAGATTGTGTTACCGGGTGGTCTTCTTCAATTAGCCAAGTCGGAAAGTGCGTATCTGCTTGGCAATGATAGTTTGTGTATGAATATTTGTCGTATTTATATAGTTCAACTGTTGCATTTACTTTCTTTATAGACTCAAGTGATCTGATTTCTTCTAAAGCAGTATCGACTGTTTCTCCAAATGTTAATCGTCGGTCAATCGAAATGGAACACCCATCGGCAACCGCACAACGCGAGGGCGATTCAGAAAAGATTTCTGACACTGTCAATGATCCTTTACCGAGAAAATCATGCTCTTTCAAGCGGCTATTAAGCTGCGCTAATTCTAATATAATCGGTGCCATTTTATAAATTGCATTTTCACCGCGTTCAGGCGCCGAACCGTGTGCACTGACTCCGGAAGTCGTCACTTTAATTTCCATTCGTCCGCGTTGACCACGATAAATACGGCAGGAGGTAGGCTCAGTAATGACCACAAATTCAGGTCGTAAATCAGTATCTTTTAAAATATTTGTCCAACATAGTCCGTCACAATCTTCTTCCATGATTGTTGCTGTTACGACTAATGTGTAATCATCTTCTAATCCAAGGTCTTTGATGATCTTTCCGGCGTAAACCGCTGAGGCAATCCCACCTTCCTGATCAGAAGCTCCCCGACCGTAGATTAATTCATCATCTTCGTGACCTAGCAATGGGTCGCATATCCATTGTTTAGGGTCGCCGAGTCCCACGGTGTCGATGTGTCCGTCAATCGCAATCACGTGTTTCCCATTGCCAATGTACCCTAACAAGTTGCCCATTGGATCAATAACCGTCTTATCAAAACCGACTTTTTCCATTTCTTTCTTTATTCTCTGGATGACTTGCTTCTCATTCCCGCTTTCACTTGGAATGGCAATCATGTCGCGCAGGAAGGCGAAAATATCCTTACTAAAAAATTTAGCTCTATCTTTAATCTGATTATAATCTACGTTCATCGTAATTCCTTAAATATTCTGCATTTTGTTCCATAATTTATGTGATTGCACTTGCGCATTTTCTTTGATTCGTCTTTCAGACGTAACAACAAATTTACGGTTTTTTATACGATATTCCCCACGTGTAATTACATCAGTTGGTTGTTCAAATCCGAATAAAATATGCCCTGCAAAATTTTCTTTGGTAATTGCAGTTCTTGGTTGATAATCAAAAATAGCTAAATCTGCTTGATTCCCAACCGATAGATGACCAATCGGCCTGCCGAAACTTTTGGTCGCGATTGCAGGGTTATTTTTGAACAATAGCTCAAAGTAATTAATAGAAGGTTCTCCACCTTTTAGGTGTGAGCTGCGGATTAAAGTACCCTGCTGTGCTTCCTCTAACATATTGGCGCTCATTCCGTCAGTCCCTAGACCGGCTTTCATACTATTTATATGCGAATTGGGCAACATACCAACACGATTATTTGCATTAGAAGTGGGATTATGTACTAATGTTGCTCTCGCATTTTTTAGTAATTCAATATCCTCATCTGATGAATGAATTCCGTGAATAATAAAACTATGTTCATTAATTAGTTTGAATTTATTCAAACGGTCAATTACTGATTTATAACCTTTAGATTTTGCATCTTTTTCATCGGCTTTATCTTCGGCTACGTGGATATGAACTCCCCAATTATCTAATCCTTTTAGTTTATTATAAATATATTTTAATGATTCATCTGAAAGCGTAAAAGAAGCATGTAAACCGATTAATGGATGAACATATTTATCATTTTGGAATTTTTCAAATGCCTTAATATTTTCCATTAAACCGGATTTGAAAAATTCTTTTCCATTACGATCGGTGGTCTCAAAAGCTATTGAAATATTTTGTCCGAATTTTTCTGCTGTATCAACTAATAATTCTAATGAACTATCTGTAAAATTTGGACTTGAGTGGTGATCGAAAACAGTTGTTACACCATATTTCAAACATTCCAATAATCCAGTTTGAAATGATGATTTGGTAGAATCATTGTCTAGTGCCAAGTCCAGTTTCCACCAAATCTCCTGTAATTTTTCTACAAAATTCGTTGGTGCATTTTTTGGGGCAGGCATTCCGATTGCCAAAGCGGAATAAAGGTGAGTGTGGGCGTTTATCATTCCCGGTAAAATAGTTTTCCCTTCCAAGTCAATTATCTTGTCTGCAGTAATATTAGGTGCCAAATCGGCACCGATTTTTACAATAATCTCATCTTCGATGAGAATATATCCATTTTCAATATATTCGGTTTCACCAAATGGGTCAATTATGCGGGTGTTTGTTAAAAGTTTATTCATTATCAATTAACTCCAATACCTTTTCTGGTTTAATCGGTATCTCATTTATCTGTTTACCGATGGCATTGCTCACAGCGTTGGCAATCGCTGCGGCGGTGGGAATGATTGCCGGTTCACCGATACCTTTAGCGCCCCATGGTCCAAGCGGTTCGGGGTATTCTACAATTATCGTTTCGACCTCGCTAATATCTAATGCAGTAGGAAGTAAGTAAGTTGATAAATTATCGGTCAGCACTTTACCATTATGGTATTTAAAATTCTCGATAAGCGCCCAACCGATGCCCTGCGCTACTCCACCTTCAACTTGTGCTGCAATTCCATCCGGATTAATAGCTTTTCCAACATCATGGGCCGCCCAAACTTTTTCTACTTTTACTAATCCAGTGAATTTGTCAACGCGTACCTTTGCGATATGCGTAGCATAGGAATAGGTAAAATATGCTTCGCCCTGACCGATTTCAGCATTATAGTCTAACTTAGGTGTATGCCACCATCCCTGTTGGGAAATTGGAGAATTATGAGATTGAGAATTAGCAAAATCCCCTCTTGGGAGTGGTGGCTCCGACGAAGTCGGAGAGGAGGTGTGTTTATACATAAAATTAATCAACTCTGCAAAACTTACTTTTTCACCGTTTTCTAAATTGACAGCAAAATCATTTTCGATTATAATTGATTTTGGCGAACAGTTTAGTATCTCAGCAGCAGAGGAATTCAAAACAGGTAATAATTTATCAGCCGCATCACGAATTGCATTTCCTGTCATAACTACATTTCGGCTTGCAACAGATGGACCGCTATCCGGCACATTCCGCGTATCAGTTGGAAGAACAGTTATTCGTTTTGGGTCAATTCCTAAAGCATCCGCTGTCATTTGCGTAACCACTGTAATTGCCCCCTGACCCATGTCAATCAGTCCATAGGAAACTGAGACTGTGCCATCACGATTTATCTGTATATTTGCGCCTGCGCCATCCATATGCCAACCCGCTGCGCCAAGACAATTTCCATAATGACTTGCGCCAATACCGATACCATAAAGATAGCGATCATTATTTTTTGCGCCGTTCCGGCGATGCTCCCAATTTGCGGCTTCCGCAGATTTTACGATTGTTTCTTTAACGCCAACACTTGCAGTTAATTTATGGTTAGTTGTAGTGCTGTCTCCGGGTTGTAATACATTTTTTAATCGAAATTCTACCGGATCCATCCCGATTTTGGATGCAACAATATCCATTATCCGCTCATGACCAAAGGTTGCTTGCGGCGAACCGAATCCTCGGAAGGCTCCGTTAGGTGGCAGATTTGTATAATATGAAGTTGAGTGAACTTTGATATTAGGAATATCATAAGGACCCATCGCCTGCATGGTGGAACGATAAGAAACTACCGAAGACAAAGTTGCGTAAGCTCCGGCACTTTCTTCCAATTGTATTTCTGCAGCTAATAGTTTACCATCATCAGAAACACCGACTTTATAATGCATCTGAAATGGATGACGTTTGCTGGTGAGCTGAACATCATCATGGCGATTATAGATCATTTTGACCGGACGTTTTAATCGCATCGCTGCAACAGCGGAGCGAGCAGCTAACTCTGAAGGGATATCTTCTTTTCCGCCAAAACCGCCTCCGGTCGGAGATTGAATTACCACGACTTTTTCAAGAGGTAATCCTAAAACCACCGCAACAGCTTTTTGTATATAATAGGGGCATTGTAAAGAACCGTGAATTTCGATTCCATCCGACTTAGGAATTGCTATGCAACCCTGAGGTTCAAGATAATAGTGTTCTTGAACAGGTGTTATAAATTCAGCTTCAATTATATACCTCGATTTAGCAAATCCTCTATCTATACCACCTTTAATTGATCGATGTTCGCATGCGATGTTAGTAGTGTGAATAAAATTATCTGTTGCATTCTTGCTATCGTCAATCGAGAATGTTGGAGAATAATTTTTATATTCAATCTTGACTTTTTCTGCACAAAGTTTTGCGGATTGTTCAGTTTCAGCTATTGCTATCCCAATAGAATCTCCAATATAGCGCACAATTTTATCTGCCAATAACGGTTGATCCTTTATTATCACACCAACTTGATTTTCACCAGGGATGTCTTCAGCAAAAAATACTCCACTGAATCCCTGTATTTTTTTTGCTTCCGTAATATCAATTGATTTTATTTTTCCAAAAGGAATAGCAGAATATATCGGATGACCGTAAACCATATTCTCAATATTTATATCTGTTATGAATTTGGTTTTGCCGGTGGTTTTATCAGGTCCGTCAGGACGTTTGTATGATTTACCGATTACATTGAGAGATGACATGATGAATTTTACTTCTTTTTATGAACATTTATCAAATGTAGAGATAATTGTATTAATTCTTCCATTTTAGGTAAAAACTATTGAATTTCAATTAATTATATGGATGTAAAAGAGAAATTAAAGCTGGTGCCAACGAAATCCGGTGTATATTTATTTCGAGATTTTAAAGATGAAATAATATATATTGGCAAAGCAAAAAATCTACGGAATCGAGTCAGGTCGTATTTTCAAAAGAATAAGTATCAGACACCAAAGAATCAGGCATTAATTGCGAGAATTACGGATTTAGAATGGATAGTAGTAGCAAATGAAGTTGAAGCTTTGTTGACAGAAGCAAATTTAATCAAACAACATTCTCCAAAATATAATATCGATTTAAAGGATGACAAATCTTTCCCATTCATAAGAATTACTAACGAGCCCTATCCGCAGGTATTCTTGACGCGTGAAGTTGTCAAAGATGGTTCAAAATATTTTGGTCCATACACAAATGTAGCTGTATTAAGACAAAGTCTAAATGCCATAAGACGCGCATTTCCAATTCGAACTTGTTCATATTTTCTTGATGATAAAATTGTAGCTGAGAAAAAGGTTAAACTTTGCCTAGACTATCATATAAAAAAATGTGAAGGACCTTGCGATGGAATTGTAACAAGAGATGAATATGTCGAAATGATCAAACGAGTGGTTGAATTCCTAAAAGGTAACACAAATATCACCGAAGAATATATTGCGAAGCAGATGGACATCGCTTCTGAAGAGAAGCGCTATGAAGATGCCGCATTGGCGCGCGATCAATTATCAGCAATTAAGGATTTTAAAGCACGACAGCGAAAAATCACAGCCAATTTCATTGACCGCGATGTAATAGCAATTGCTCGTGAGGAAAATCTTGGAATTGTTGTGATCGTAAGAATTAGGCAGGGACGATTGTTCAGTCGAGAGAAAATATCATTTCAGGGATTGGACGAAGATTCAGCAGTGCTGAAATCTATTATAACGAGATTTTATTTGGATGCTGATTCCATTCCTCCTGAAATATCATTGCCGGAAAAACCGGACGATGAAAAAGAATTAATAATATGGTTAAGTGAAAAATTAAATAAGAAGATAAAATTTATTTATCCACAAAGGGGTGAAAAAGCACAGGAAAGCCGCATTGCCTATCAAAATGCAAAATTATTATTAGGAGAATGGGTTATCAATCGGAAAAAACGAAAGGACTTCTATCCAGCCTCGATTGCACAATTACAGGAAGATTTAAATTTAAAAGTGCCGCCAAGACGGATTGAGGCGTTTGATATTTCGCATTTGGGCGGGACAGATACGGTGGCATCAATGGTTTGCTTTGTAGATGGGAAAGCAAAAAAAAGTGAATATCGAAAATATAAGATTAAATCGATAATTGGAATTGACGATTTTGCCGCGATGCACGAAATCGTTTTACGTCGCTATAAGCGCTTAATCGAGGAAAAACTCAGTTTACCTGACCTAATACTGATCGATGGCGGAAAAGGTCAGCTTTCAGTGGCAGTATCAGCATTAAAGGAACTTAATATTAACCATATTCCAATTATTGGATTAGCCAAGCGATTGGAAGAAGTATTTTTACCGGGGAATTCCGATGCCCAATCTATATCTAAACAATCGTCCGGATTAATTTTACTAAGGCGAATACGCGATGAAGCGCATCGGTTTGCAATTACTTTTCAAAGACAAAAACGCGACAAGAAAATAACTTCCTCAATATTTGACGACATTCCTGGAATGGGAACAAAGCGGGTAAAAATTTTGCTGAATGCATTTAGCGATGTTAATGCTATTGCTAACTCAGATATTGAAGCGATTAGACAAAGGACCGGAATACCGAAAAAGATTTGTAAATTAATTATGAAAAAAGCCAAAGAACATAAGGCACAGCCACGAATACACGAATAAAAAATATGAATAAAACATTTTACGAATCACTATTAAATAGTATTATAGATCCAATTTTAGTTGCTGATAATAAACACATTGTGCGATATATGAATAAGGCTGCTATTATTCATTATGAGGAGGGGGAGAGTTTATTGGGTAGTAATCTTTTGTTTTGCCATAATGAAGAATCACAAAAAATGATGATTGATATATTAGTTAAAATGCAAGATGGTTTAGAAGAAGAATTGATAACGGACAATGAGAAACATCGGATTTTTATGCGAGCCGTCAGAGATGATGAAGGTAAGCTTATCGGATATTTTGAGAGGTATGAACCACCAAAGAGTCAGAAATGACCAAGGTAAAGATCTGCTGCATTCAATCCATTAAAGAAGCGCAGATAGCAATTGATGCAGGGGCATACGCCATAGGATTAGTTTCGGAAATGCCAAGCGGACCAGGTGTAATTTCTGAAAAAAAGATTAGAGAGATAGCAGAATGGGCACAAGATAGCATCAAAACAGTATTATTGACTTCCCTGCGTAATCCACAAGAAATAATCGAACAATATAAAAAGTGTAAAACAAATACGTTGCAGTTGGTTGATTCACAAAAACTCAGCACTTATAAAATCCTTAAAACAGAATTCCCAGATGCACAAATTATCCAAGTGATTCATGTGTTAGACGAAAGTTCCATATCAGAATCAATTATGGTATCAAAATATGTGGATATGCTATTACTTGATTCAGGAAATCCCAATTTAGAGGAAAAGGAACTTGGTGGAACAGGAAGAATCCATAATTGGAGAATCAGTAAGGAAATAGTAAAAGAAGTTAATATACCGATATTTTTGGCCGGCGGACTTACACCAGATAATGTTGCTGAAGCCATCGAAAAAGTCCAACCCTTTGGTGTGGACTTGTGCACAGGAATCCGAATGCAGGGGATGTTAGATGACGAAAAAGTAAAATTATTTATTGAAGCAGTAAAAAATGAAGAAAATTGAAAAAGAAATTAAAGAAATAGTTGATCGCGAAACAAAAGCTTGGGATACGCAGGATGTGGAATTATTAATGACCATTTTCCATCCTGATATGGTTTGGCCATGGCCAAAGGATTCTAAATCTCATAATCCCGTTGATTGGATATTTGAGCTTGGTAGGTTCGACTATGATCGTTGGAAGCAAGGTGAACAAGAATTATTTAATACTCATACTCTTATTCATAATAATCGACAGATAATTAAAATTGAAGTTTCCAAAGAAGGTGATGGAGCATTTGTTGTAGTTGATGTTGATACTCTTTGGAGAAATAAATCTACTAATGAAGATTTTCATTGGAAAGGGAGAGCATGCAAAGTTTATACTAAAGTTTCCGATGAATGGAAACTAATTATGCATACGGGATTGTTGGAGTATTAGATTAAATTAATATTTATTACATCACCCTCATAACCGGATACAACCTGTAATCTGCTTCAAAATTAGGAGAGCGTTTATATAACCAATATAGTTGTGCTCTTGCATTTTTGGCAAATTCGTTATCTTCAGCTTTTAAGTCTTCAAATTCCTTTTTCAATTCTTCACTTTCGTCTAATATCTTTTCCGCAGTTTCTTCAAATACGTAGGGTGAAAAATATTCACGCTGGTCAAGGATAGAATCAAAGAAATTCCAACGGAAAAATGAATCGCGTGCCTGTGGTTCCAAAGTTTCGATTAGATATTTGTTACCGATTTGGTTCATTGGGATGAGCAAATCACCTGTATAAAATTGACGGGATTTATGAATTTTCTTTAGTTCAATGTTAGAATGTGGAAAATGACCATTGTAAGGTTCCGGTGGATTGGATACGTTTTCAATGATATGCATTTCTCCGCTCATTACCGTATCTTTAGCGAGTTTATGATATTTTATATTGTTTAAATCCAACCGCTCAATCACTTCTTTCCATGCTTGCGGCAACACATAATAAGCCGGTTTGGTTACTTGTATCATAGGCGTAAAGTAATTATAAACATAAATTTGCTTTGTCCATGGTTTGTCCCGATCATAATATAGTCTGTCAAATCCGGTGACCATAGACTTTTTGTAACCTGCTTCATACCCACTAAAATTGATCATATCGAATTTCGATGTGTCAGTTTCCCAAGACAGTGTAAATACATCTTGATTTATTAATTCCTCATCAGCTTTTTTCCGCAAAGCGAGAATTTTCTCCGAATTACTTTTTGAGTAATCGATTATCGCATTTAAAAATGCGATGGTTGCCTCAACTCGTTCTTCGTAGGTTTTGAACATGTGCGCTTCAGAAATAAAGCTGAATGTGTTAAATAGCGGCCCAAAGCCATTAGAATAACGTGGTGATGCAACTCCTGATCGTAATCCTGAATCAGGAGTTCCTTTGACCGGAGTCACATACGGTACAGTTGGAAAATCTGCTATTTCCATTGCTTTATACAACTCAGGCAAAAGATCCTTTTTGACAAATTTCTGCAATATCGGAGGAAAATTAAGCGGATGGGGACTTATAAGTGTCATGACATGTTGATAATCAGCACCGTTTGTCGTGTGTGTATCAATGAAGAAATCAGGATTCCATTCGTGGAAAATCTTGGTTAAAGACTTTGCATTCTCAGAGTCCAATTTGATGAAATCACGGTTCAGGTCAAGATTCTGTGCATTGCCACGGAAACCATATTCCTGCGGACCATTTTGATTAGCCCGCGTGGTTGAATTCCGATTTAAAACTCCTCCAATATTATAAGCCGGAATAATACCAATAATAACGTTTTTAGGAATATTATTTTCGCGTAGTATAACATCTGCAATCTTAATGGAAGCATCAACTCCGCATGGTTCACCGGGATGAATTGCATTATTAATCATGACCATACATTTACCTTTTTTGCGGTAGGTCTTAGGATTAAAATCCTTATCATCCGATATTACAAATAAATGCAGCGGTTTACCGATATCGGTTTTACCGTACTCAATTAATTTAGCTTTTTTGTACTTTTGGTCAAGTTGTTTATACCAATCAATAGCTTCATCATAAGTTGGGGTTATATTTTCATGATATCTTAGAGGAATTTGACCAATTAAAATTGTAGTGAAAAGGACTATATTAATTATTGAGCGCATTTTTAACTCCTTAAATTTTTAAATATACCGGACCGGTTTGACTAGCCTCATCCGTCATCTTGTTTTAATAATTTTTTAATAATCTCAACCATTTCATTGAATTCGTCCATATTAAATAGACGTGTTAAGTGGGCAATGTTTCCTTTTTTATCGATGATAACATTGCGAGTAACACCACTTTGTTTGTCGGCAAATAATCCGAATATCTCTGCACCGGGGTCTAACGCCAAGGGATATGTAATTTCCATGTCTTCAGCAAATTTAAGTACTTTCTCTGCCGGTTCATCTCGATCAATTCCGATAACCACTAGATTTTCACATTGCAGATCCTGCCATATCTTTTGCTCTATGTGAGGCATTTCCTGTCTGCAAACTGAACACCAACTTGCAGTGAATTGGAGCATTATCACCTTACCTTTTAATTCAGAAAATGACGTGGAATCGCCATTCGGAAAAAATAAGGTAAACTCAGGGCTTGGGTCACCAACTTTTACGTAAAAGCCGGTGCTGTCAGTCCATTGCTGAGCCATAACAGACGATATAATGAATACAAGATTTAATAAACGCATCATATAATATAATATATTTTAATTCTAATTATTTTCCCACCATCTTTTATTGGGGAATTCTTTGTTAATATTGAATGTTTGACCAATTAGTGGAGTAACAATTTTTAATTCTCTTTCATCTGCTTCTTTAGTAAATCTATCAATTGGCTCGTACCAACTGTGGAAACTCAGACTGAATTTGCCCCAATGAATTGGTAGCGCAACTTTGGCTCGTGCGTCAAAACTGACTTGGACGGCCTGCTCAGGAAATAAATGTATCTTTTCCCATCTTGGATTATATGCTCCATTTTCAATAAAAATTATATCAAATGGTCCGTAGGCTTCACCAATCTTTTTGAATTCCGGAGAATATCCGCCATCGCCGCTAATATAAAGATTATTCGATTTGGATTTTATTATCCAGCCACCCCACAAAGTTGAAAAACGATCTCGCAATGCTCTGCCACTAAAATGTCTAGTCGGGGTGAAAATAAAATCTATTTCATAAAAGAGATAATTATCGTACCAATCATGTTCAACAATTTTATTTTTTGGTACTCCCCATTTCAGCAGATGTGCTTTTACTCCTAATGGCACGAGAAATATTCCTACATTTTGATGAATTTTCTTAATGGTTTTATGGTCAAGATGATCATAATGGTCATGGGTTATTAGAACCACATCAATGTTGTCCGGCAGGTCCTTGACTGTTAAGTCGTTTTCGTACTTAAAAGGTGTGGGTCCAATTAAAGGAAAAGGAGAGGCATTACTAAATACCGGATCAACAATAATTATTTTATTTTCAATTTTAAATAAGATGGTCGAATGCCCAAACCACGTTACAGAATTGCCCTGACTATTCTCAAATTTTGATTTATCGAATTTAACGGTAGGGAGTGGTGAGATCGGTTTTTTACCGTAAGATTTATCAGCAATATATTCTGCATTAACATCCTTGCCTTTGCTAAAACCAAACTTTGTCGTGACAAGATTGTGAAATTTACCATCCTTAAAATTCGGTGATTTCTCAATTTGGGTAAGTAATTGACCGCTTGGTTTACTGCCAAAAACAGGAGCAAAATTCACAAAAAGAATAAGGAATACAATAAATGTTATTATAATGTAGAAAATCACTTTGATGCTCGTTATTATATGTCCAATTTCCAATTAATAGAATTTATTTAGTCGTTTTTTCTAATAGATCTATATATGCCACATCAATTAATTCTGATTTTAAAATATTGAATTTCTCCATTAACTCAAAAGCAATATCCTCTCCATCCTGTACAGATTGATTATCATTTAGCACCACTTCCAATTCGATAAATTTGCCGAGTTCTTCAACATCGTCTAAATGAATGCGGGTTTGTTTATATTTATACAGTATGCGCTTTTTATTTACGATTCCACGAATGCCATTAGATTTTGACATTAATGTTTTTAAAGTTTCAGGATTATTTGTGAAAGATATTGCAATATCAGATTGAGATGGTTCGACTGAATCAGCGCGATTATAATAAATTAAAGCAGTGTCATTATCAGTTTCACGGAGTTTTAATCGCCCGTACGGAGTATTGAAAAAAGTATCGACTTGTTTAAGTGATTCAATAGGTTTGTTGCATAGATTTTCAACAAGTATTTTTACTTTTTCAAAGTCCGTGATTCGAGCTTTGATTTCTATGTTTTTTAATATCATCTATTTAGCCACAGAGTACACAGAGAAAATTATTAATTCAAAAAAAAACTTAGCATTCAACAGTTCTAAAGAAACCCTTTTTCTTTCATCCAATCATCCGAAACAAATTTGCTTAAATAATTGCGAATGCTATCCGGTAAAAGCACAAGACATTTTTGACCCTTTTTCAATTTTTTTGCCACTTTCAAGGCCGCCCAAACTGCTGAACCGCTTGAACCTCCAACCAATAATCCTTCCTCTTTGATTAATCTGCGAGCCATTAAAAACGATTCTTTATCAGCAGTTTTTACCCATTCGTCAACTAATGCAGGGTCGAATACATCGGGAAAAAAGTCGTAACCGATTCCTTCCACATAATAATCAAATACTTCATCACCACCCGCTAAAATTGAACCATATGGATCAACTCCAACAACAATAATATTAGGAATTGCTTCCTTTAACCGTTTTGCAACACCTGTGATTGTACCGCCTGTTCCAACACCAATTACAACCATGTCCAAATCCTTGCCAAAGTCGGCTAAAATTTCTTCGGCAGTATCGTAATAATGGGCATCAGGATTGGCGGGATTAATATACTGATCCAAAATATGTGAATTAGGTATTTCACGATGCAATCGCTCGGCGGTACCCATCATGCTATCGGGATGATCATGCGGTAATTCGGTTTTTGTCCGCACGATTTCCGTCCCCAATGCCTTGAGTACGACTTCCTTTTCCATGCTCATTTTTTCCGGCATGGTAACGATCAATTTATATCCGTTCACAGCACAGGCAAGCGCTAAACCGATACCTGTATTTCCGGATGTAGCTTCAATAATAGTGTCACCCTTTTTGATACGGCCTTCTTTTTCCGCATCGGCGATCATGCGGACTCCGATGCGGTCTTTAAGCGAACCGCCGGCGTTCAGAAATTCGCATTTTGCGTATAATTCACAATCTAATTCCTTGCCAATTGAATTGAGCTTAACGGTTGGAGTGTTCTTGATTGTATCTAAAATATTTTTGAATATCATTGTTTTCCTAAAATATGTAATGTGAATTTTACCACGAAGTAAGTAAGACAGGGAAGATAAAATAATATGTCATTCCCGCGTAGGCGGGAATCCAATTTAATAATATAGATTCCGCATCAAGTGCGGAATGACAGAATAAATGACATTCGCTTATATAATGTAAAATTGTATACTATTAATTTATTAGTCCTTTACGCAGCGTATTGAATAACCAAAATCTTCATCACCTAACCTTGATAGACGAGGCCACCACTGTCCATTTACTTCATTGCAAACACCGGAAAATACTCTATTAACTACATAAAATTGATATATATATGGTGAAAATGAATTATCATTTTTGACATCGTACGACCAAAAAAATGTATCAATTCCAATAGCTCCAAAACCGCGGTTACCACCCCATCTAGAATTATCATAGTTGCATAAATAGCCGGCAGGTAAAGCAGTAAATCCAGTTGTATTAGTTCTTCTTTGAGCTTTATAATTTTGCCATAAATAATATGGATTTGCGTCCAAATATTGCCATGCATTATTCGTTGTATGTCCACCATTATGGTTTATCATGATTTCCCATTCATCGCGACTAGGAATATGCCACCCATCTGGAGCAATGCCTTGGACCTGCATCCCACTTTGTTGATAATTCATCATTTCTCCCCATGTGTATAAACCTCCATATATACCACCTAATGCCGGATCATTATCATAATAATATTTTTCAACTGTTCCATTATCAGTCATATCTTGATCACCGGAAATTTGTGTACCATAATTGAGGTTTTCTGCCATCCACCATTGATTTCCAATTTTAACTGTTTTATATGAACGCCCATCCCTTGAATCTATTAAAGTACCAGTGGTGTTGCCCTGAAAGACTACTAGCGTTTTTGTTTCTGTATCGGTTTTTCCGCCGGTATCTTTTACTTGTAAAGTAATCTCATGGCTTCCAATAGGAAAGGTACGGCTTATTTTTTTTTCATAACTATAATATGTATCATAAAAACCATCATTATCAAAGTCCCACTGTACTAAAAGGGCATTTGTTGAGTCATTTGGATCGGTGCTGTAGGACGCATCAAGTATGAACGGTGAACTACTCGGACCAGTCATTGGACTAATATAAAACATAGCTTTTGGTTTAAGGTTAGGCTCAAGATTTACTATAAGTGTTTTAGAAGATTGACTGGTCAAATCATTAGTGTTCTTGACTTCAAGGATTGGATGATAAGTTCCAATTTCGGCATATTTATGACTTTTAGTTTTAGCGTTTGAAAAATCTGTATCAAAGATTCCGTCTCCTTCCCAGTCCCATCTCACAAGGAGTGCGCTAACTGCATCAACATTATCTAGGCAATCAGAAGCGTCAAATCTAAAATTGGTGTCTCTTGTTCCATCGTCTGGATTTATGTCGAATAACGCCATTGGTGGATCATCACCTGTCCCACTGGCAGAAGCAATCAATATTTTTTCGTCAAATAAATTTGCGTTAAACAGAGTTATTTCCTTTATAAAAATACTAAGATCAATTCCTAGGTCAGCACTTAATCCACCATACAAAGACCACCAGGGAGTGGCTCCTAATTCAGCTTCAACTAGTCCGTAAAGTTGAGTGGATAAATTTGGAGATACAACACCATAGAACTTCATGTCGATTTGGGGTTTGATATATGCTTTAGCAGTAGCAGTGTTGGAAAGAATCGGCCCATTTCGACCGAAGCTAGGATCAAAGCTAAAAAATGGATCCCAATTTCCACCTGAATACATGATACCACAAGTTGTAGTAAGTTCCTGACTGACTCCCACTGATAGTTTAGATTCTAGTTCAAGATTTGCTCCCAAGTATAGGCTGAATACAGGAACTACAGTTACAGGAGGTACTGTAATTGGTGGAAAAGTAAATTGAGCAACTTTGACTTCTTTTTCCAATTCATAAGATGCAAGTGTTGTACTCATGTTGAGCTCAAATAATTCATGTAAACCAAATTCCATTCTCAAAGAATTAAGATTATAATTACTGATATCTACTTCACCACTAATACTTGGGGTTATAGTTAGATCACCTGATACTTTAAAATGGTCATCAATTGGTATTTCAAGAGATATTGAAATGTCCACACTGACATCATTTTGTTGATTGGTTTTTAATATTACACCAGGAGCTAGATAATCAATCTTTGCCTGAGATAATCTTGAGGACAGGTTTTCTTTAAAGCTGAAATGTATCTTTTCAAAGGCTTCAGTCATTGCTGCCTGTGAAGTCGTTACAATTAATCTGTCTCCTGAGTTATCAATATTATTAATTTTTCTCAAAATACCTTCACCAACTGTGGATAGTAAAATATTACCTACCGCAAGAGAATAATCATTAAGAATTGTTGGATCCATAGAAAAAGTATAGTTGCTGTCAACCATAAATACTTTATCCAGCCAATCTTCAGTTTCAATTATACGAGTTCGAGGATCAATAATTGTCTCTGCTGTATTATTAGATTCATTATTATTAATTAGTTTACAGGTTAAAAGAGACAGTGATAATCCAATGGAAAATAATAGGATGATACATTTATTAAACATATTTCTCATCTCCTTGATTTGAAATACATCATTATGCAACATTTTAATACTACGTTTACAATCGGCAATTGATTGATGTAAAATCTACTATAAATTTAAGATAGTTAATCCTCGAGAGTAAATAGGAATATTTTAATAAAATTTAGAAAATGTTAAAAATAAAAAAACCCCGCAGATGCGGGGTTTTTTTATTCAATTCAATCGAATTTATGATACCTTGATTTCAATTTCCTTTGGTTTTACTTCTTCGGCTTTTGGTACATTTACAGTAAGCACACCATCTTTGAAAGAAGCAGTGATTTTATCGGCAATTACTTTGTCGGTCAATTGAAAACTACGTTTGAAAGCGCCATAGCGTCTTTCGGTACGACAGTAATTTTTACCTTCATCTTTAATATCGCTTTTTCTTTCGCCACTAATTGTAAGCATATTTTCTTTAATGTTGATGCTGATATCTTTCTTGGTCAAACCCGGTAGATCAGCTGTAACAACAAAAGCATCTTTATCTTCTACAATATCCACTGAAGGTGTCCAGTCGGTTAATTCAGTATCTTCTAAACGATCACCAAAGAAATCGCTCATTAAGCGATCCCATTCGTGCACTGTTGGCATCATTCTTTGTCTCATTGGATTCCATCTTACTAAAGTCATGTTATGTTCTCCTTATATTTTGTTAAAAAATCAAATTCACTTTTATTATTACAATTGCTATGCCAATAATTAAAAAATGAAAAAATTACAGACGCGAACGCCATATTGACACAATGTTATATTTGATGCATAATTAACTGCCATTATGTCAGTGTAATGTAGTATCTTTATCAATAGAGTGAATTATAATATTGAATGATTCTTTTTATTCAAAAGATAAAATAAGTAATTTAGCTGCTTATTTAAGGAAAAATAATGAGCAAATTAGCAATTTTTGGCGGTGAACCTGTTCGAACTAAGCCGTTTCCAAGTTGGCCTAACTTTTCAGAAGAGTTAAAAGCTCAACTTATTCAAACAATGGAAAAGGATACATGGGGCGTCGGAAGTAATATAATTAAACAATTTGAAGAGAAATATGCGGAATATCATGATGCAAAATATGCATTAAGTACAAGTTCAGGTACCACTGCTTTGTGGGTCTGTCTGAAAGCGGCCGGTGTTAAAGCCGGTGACGAAGTAATTCTTCCGCCGTACACATTTATTGCAACCGGTTCATCAATTTTAATGGCCAATGCCGTTCCTGTCTTTGTAGATGTCGATCCTGAAACATTTAATTTGGATCCGACAAAATTAGAAGCAGCGATTACAAAAAAGACAAAAGTTATCATGCCGGTTCATATCGCAGGAAATCCGGCGGACATGGATGCGATCTTGAATATTGCTAATAAACATAATATTAAGGTCATAGAAGATGCCGCTCAGGCGCACGGTGCCGAATGGGACGGTAAAAAAGTTGGCGCACTCGGCTTAGGAGGCATTTTTAGTTTCCAAACCTCTAAAAATCTATCAGCAGGAGAGGGCGGAGCTATAGTTTCAAATGATAAGGAATTCATCGATGCCTGCTATTCCTATGCTAATTGCGGTCGGATACGCGGTGGCGAATGGTATGAACATCAGCATTTGGGAGGTAATTTCCGATTGAACTCGATGGCGGCAAGTTTGCTTTTAACCCAACTCGATACCTTAGAAAAAGATATGTTATTGAGAGATAAGAACCAGAAAATCTTGGATGATGCAATATCAAAATTCGATGGATTGACAACAACAAAAATGTATCCGAAAGCTACGCGCAGTGCTAATCATTTATATTTATTAAGGTATAATAAAGCTAAGTTCAACAACATTCCCCGCGAAAAATTCTTTAAAGCAATGCAAGCCGAAGGAGTTTATACTTACGGAGGTTATGTTCCATTATACCGTGAGAGATTATTTGCCGTTGATTCAAAAGAATATCCATGGTTGGAAGGAATAAATTATAAAGATATGAATTTTCCGGTGACTGAAAAACTTTGTACAGAAGAAGCAGTTTGGCTGAAGCAGAATCATTTGCTTGGCAATGAAGATGATGTAAATGATATTATAAATGCCTTTGAAAAAGTAACATCGGCCATGAAAAATGAACCGGAATTGTTTTTTAAATAATTAAGAAAGAAAAATAGAATGACACAATATTTACAGAAATTATTAAGCGGGATTGATGTTCCAGCAGAATGGATTGGACTGCGCGAAGTTGACGAACGAACAACTGTTCGATTCATTCGCGATGGGAATCCACAAACGAATGTGCGCGTAAAAACACATGGCATCATGGTTGAGGTGCTTGTAGACGGACAATTTGGCTACGTTGGCACAAATGATATCAGCCAAAGGGGCATTCAGGATGCTGCAAAACAGGCATATCAACAAGCCAAATTAGCTGCAAAATATGCAATCTATTCGTTTACTGATGCCGCAAGACCGAAAACGGTTGGTTCATATGCTTCGCCATTCAAAATGGCATTTACTGATTCTTCACCGGGTGAACTAAATAGCCTGATGGTCAAGGCAAGTAAAGAATTAAAAGTCACTGATAAAGTAATTAGCACCAATGCCTTTGCCCAAATTGTTGAATCTAAACATAGGTTTGTAAGTTCAAATGGCAGTGATATATCGCAAGATTTCCTTATGGTCACATTTGATTTAGTTGCCACCGCGCAGGATGGAACTAATATCAATACTCGTTCCGCCGGCGGTTTAAGAGGTCTGTCACGACAGATTGGAGCGGAATTATTTGACGAGGAATGGATTTTACGCAAAGCGAAGGAAATCGGCGAGCAGGCGGTCGAATTAACAACTGCCGAAGAATGTCCGACCGGCACGATGGATTTGGTATTGGCGCCTGATCAAATGATGCTGCAGATCCATGAAAGTGTGGGGCATGCTTTAGAGATTGACAGAATCCTTGGTGATGAACGCAATTACGCCGGTTGGAGTTTTGTGAAGTTAGAGGATTTTGGCAAGTTACAATATGGTTCAAAATTGATGAATGCTACTTACGATCCGACTTATTCCGGACAATTTGCATCCTTTGGATTTGACGATGGTGGATTAAAAGCTGACAAGGAATATTTAATTAAAGAGGGACTATTGATTCGTGGTTTGGGTGGTAAGGAAAGTCAAATCCGTTCCGGTGTACCGGGTGTTGCTAATTTTAGAGCAAGTTCTTGGAAAAGAGCGCCGATCGATAGGATGGGTAATATCAATTTAGAACCGGGATCTTCGACTTTTGATGAAATTATTTCTTCCGTCCAAAAAGGTGTATATATGGAGAGCAACCGTTCATGGTCGATTGATGATTATCGTAATAAGTTCCAATTTGGCTGTGAATATGGAAAATTGATTGAAAATGGTAAGTTGTCCAAAACCGTTCGCAATCCTAACTACCGCGCGATCAGTAATCCATTTTGGAAAAGTTTAGCGATGATAGGCAATCAGGATACTTTTAAAATGTATGGAACTCCATATTGTGGAAAAGGAGAGCCAAATCAAGTAATTAGAGTTGGGCATGCCTCTCCGGTTTGTTTATTTAAAGATGTCGCCATTTTCGGCGGCGCGTAATAGGATATTAAGTTATTATGGAACAAATATTTAATAAGATAAGCGACAGAATATATTCAGACTTAAAAAAAGGTGAACAACTTACCTTATCTTTAAAGGGGGTAAATAGTCAATTTATCCGTATAAACAATGCCAAGGTTCGTCAAACAGGGATAGTTAACAACGTCGATTTAGCTTTTGATTTTATTTATGATAACAGGAATTGTCAGGGGCAAGTTACCCTCAGCGGTGAATTCGAAACTGATTATAAACGTGCGGTTGATGAACTTAACCGCTTAAGAGCGGAAATAGTACAACTGCCAATTGATCCCTTTATCGTTCAACCTAAAAATACCGGATCGACAAGAGAAAGTAAGCAATCCAAAGGATTAAGTGCTGAGAAAGCGATAGATGCTTTATTACCGGTAATGGCCGGGGTTGATTTGGTTGGGATTTGGGCATCGGGACCAATATTTAGCGGGAGCAGTAACTCGGCAGGTCAAAAACATTGGTTTGAAACAGATACATATTCACTTGACTTTTCATTGGTTAACAAAGACCATAAAATGGTGAAGGGGACATTTGCCGGCAGTGATTGGGATCAAGCAAAATATGAATCTTACATCAAAGATGCTAAAATAAAATTAGAATTGATGAATAAAAAACCGGTAAAAATGAAACCGGGTAAATACCGTACATGGTTTGAGTCACAAGCAGTCTCAAATTTTTTAGCAATGTTCTCTTGGTTGGGTATAGGTGAGGCAAATATCAGACAAGGTCATAGTGCCTTCATAAAAATGCGTAATGGGGATAAAAAATTATCACCTTTATTTTCACTAAATGAAGATTTTCGCTCAGGATTGGTACCACGATTTAACAATAGGGGTGAGATCGCTCCAGAGTTACTGTCGATAATTGATAAAGGTAATCTCGTAAACACGATGGTCAGTTCTCGGACCGCGAAGGAGTATAATATTAAATCCAATAATGCTAGTGGGGAAGAGGTGCTAAGAGCTCCCAAGATGGCAGTTGGATCACTATCCGATGAGAATGTTTTGAAAGAATTGGGAACCGGATTATTCCTATCTAATTTGCATTACTTGAACTGGAGTGACAATATCGGCGGTAGGATCACCGGATTAACGCGTTATGCCTGTTTTTGGGTGGAAAAAGGTGAGATTGTCGGTCCGATCGAAACAATGCGTTTTGATGATACAATTTACAATTTATTCGGAGATAATCTTGAAGCAGTCGGAGACAATGTAAAGATTAATCCGGAAGTTGAAACTTACGACGGTCGTCAATACGGAAATATTACTTGTCCGGGAATGTTGGTTAAAGAATTTGAATTGACTCTATAGTTTAATAGCCACAGAGTTCACAGAGAAGAACAAAAACTTTTAACAAACAAAAAAATTTATTTGAATAAAAATACTTGGATACAAAGAAAACAAATCGCAAAGATTTATAAATATGTTTTTTCTCTGTGAACTCTGTGGCCAATAATATGAAAATACTAACACTTATCAGGCATGGTAAATCATCTTGGGATGATCCTTCGTTATCGGATTGGGAAAGACCTTTAAAGGACCGTGGAAAAAAAGACGCCTTGCTGATCGGCTACAAGTTAGCAGAAGAACGAATAATACCCGATAAAATAATATCAAGCTCAGCCAAACGAGCTTATGATTCTGCTAAACGAATTGCTGAATGCATTAATTACCTTGAGAGTGAAATTGCCGTAACAGATGATATATATTTGGCAGCACATGAACAGTTAATTCAAATAGTGCAAAATTTAAAAGATGAATGGAAGCACGTTTTCCTTTTTGGACACAATCCCTATTTTACTGAGTTCGCCAATCTATTTGGTAAGAAAGTGATAGCAAACCTGCCTACTACAGGAGTTTATCAAATTACTTTTAAATGTGAAAAATGGGAAGATATTTCCATGAAAAACGGAAAGAATACTCTATTGCTCACTCCAAAAGATTTGAAATAGTTATCTCTTCTTCCACAATGCTGCATCTAAAATAGACCATAAATGGATAATCCAACCAAGCAAAATTATCCATAAAACAGCTGCAAAAACAAACTGGATTATTGCAATGAATAATCTGCCTTGTAAAAGCTGACCTAAACCAGGAATGAAGAAACTGGCTAATGCAGCAATTACATTTCCAGTTGATCCCTGACCGCTCATATTAACCTCAAATAATTACTGTTGTACGAATATCAAATCATCGGTATTAAAACCGAGTGCTTTGGCTTTTGATATAAATTTTTCCATTAGCGCATCGTCAATTGTCGGTGTGCGTGATAAAAACCATAAATAATTAGTATTGTCACCTGCTACAAAAGCATATGAGTAATCATCTACTAAATCAAAAATAATATATGAACCATAAAATGGTCCAAAGAAGGATACTTTTAAAAATCCGGTATTCTCATCTTTTACAAACTTAGCTTTACCAACTGCTTGTTTCCATTTGTCATTTTTATAACCGCGATTCGTCACTTTTACCTTTCCATCATCACGTAGCGAATATTCTGCAGTAACTTTTTGCAGACCGCGTTCAAAACGATGATCCAATCGAGCAATTTCATACCATTTACCGAGGTATTTTTCTAAATTAAAATTTGTTACAGGATCAACAGGATAATCTTTGCCTGTAACAAGTAATAACGGTAATAATACCATAATTAATAATTTCATATTTCAATTTCTCCTTCCAAATATTTAACTGCTTTTCCTGAAATTAAAACTCTATCCCGGAACAATTCACAGGTTAGTTCACCGCCCCTTGCTGATAATTGTTTGGCGTGGAAAAAATCCTTTCCCAATTTGGTAGTCCAATATGGTGCCAATTGCGTATAGGCAGAACCAGTTACGGGGTCTTCATCGATTCCCAAACCGGGATAAAAACAGCGAGCAACAAAATCATATTTATCCGCTTGTGCTGTAATGATAACTCCTCTCAGTCCAAGTTTTGTGAATTCTTTTAGGTTTAATTCGACATTTTTAACGTCATTCTCGTCTTGTAAGACAACGATTAAATCTTCCGATTTCAAACATTCAATTGGTGTAAGGTTAATAGCATTAATAATTTCCTGTGGAATTTCACAGGGCACAGGAGGTTGAGCAGGAAAATCTAAAATAAGATTATCATCATCTCTATAAACTTTAAGTGGGCCTGATTTGGAACCAAATTCAATTAAGTTTTGATCATATTTTAAGATATTGAAGATTACAAAAGCGGTGGCTAAGGTAGCATGTCCGCATAAATTCACTTCATTGGTAGGGGAGAACCATCTAATATGAAAACCGGTTTTATTTTTAATAAAGAAGGCAGTTTCCGATAAATTATTCTCGAAAGCAATTGATTGCATTAATTCATCAGGCAACCATTTTTTCAATGGACAAACCGCCGCGGGATTGCCTTTGAATACTTCAGATGAAAATGCATCTATATGATATAGGGGTATTTCCATTTATTTTTTTACATGTAAAGAATTGAATATATTAATCATTTACAATAATTGCATCAGTGGTTATATCATTTTCATCTATCAATATAGCTAACCATTCAGAATCAATGCTAATAAAACTTCTCTCAGGTCCTAGCCAATAAACTAAATCAAATTTTTTAAAATATCCATGACTGCCTGGATCGCCAAGTAAGTTTAAAACCTCTGATTTACTTAGCCCAATTAATGTTTTATTCTTAACTAGTTGGTCAGCCATTCTAAGTCTTGGATTGGAATGCTTCCATGTTTCTGCTGATTCCAACCATTTCTCCTGGTTGAATGGTATTGGTCTTAATCGGTTAGCGGCAAAAAATATTGAGCAGACAATTAATATAAATAAAAAATATTTAATTATTTTCATTCTAATAAATCCACCTTATCCCGGCATTTTACCCGGTTTTAGCAAATTTTCTTCCATCATTTTAATTTCGTCAATTCCGGAAATCACAATTTTTGGATCGGGAATTAATTCTTTGTTAGATATTTTACCCTTGTAATCTAAATTTTGTAAAATGTAGCGCATGCAGGCGATCCTTGCCGACTTTTTATGGTCAGAGCGGATAATTGTCCAGGGAGCAATCGTACGGTTGGTCTCGGTCAGCATTTGGAATTTGCGGATTGTGTATTTGTCCCAAAGTTCTTGAGCTGAGGCATCTACCGGAGATAATTTATGCTGTTTGAGCGGGTCATCTTCACGAGCATCAAAACGCTGTTTTTGTACATCTTTGGAAACTGAAAAATAAAATTTAAATAACTTGATACCTTCTTTGACGATCATTCTTTCAAACAACGGAGCATATTTCAAGAAGCGTTTATTTTGTTCATCGGTACAAAATCCCATAACCGGTTCAACCATTGCTCGGTTATACCACGAGCGGTCAAAAAATACCATTTCTCCTTCCGCCGGGAGATGTTCCGAATAGCGTTGAAAATACCATTGTGTTGTTTCACGATCGCTTGGTTTTTCAAGTGCCACAACGCGCGCTCCGCGCGGATTCATATGTTCAATAATCCGTTTGATTGTACCACCTTTACCGGCCGCATCGCGACCCTCAAAAAGCATTACAACGCGCAAACCATTTTCCTTGATGTGATTTTGGAGTTTTAAAAGTTCGATTTGCAGTTTATGTAATTCAAGTTCATATTCGATAGTGGTTTTTTTAACATAAACAGCCACGCGATCTTTATCAGGTTTCTGATTAAGATTTTTTCCAGCTGTACTTTCAGATAATTTTTTCGGACTAATTTTTTGTGATTTCTTTCCCATTTTATTATGCTCCCATATTATCGTAAAAATTTCCCATATTTTTTACGTTCTTGCTTCATAATCTTTATTTCTCTCTCAGCAGTGATAACCGTTTTGGGGTCTAGTTTAAAATTTAATTTTTTATTGCGATTTCTATAGCGTACTGAGTTTAGAATCAATTTTAAAGTTTGCCGCCTTGCCTGATGTTTATCATCAGAGCGAATTATAAACCATGGTGCGTATGCTGTACTTGTTTTAAGCAACATTTGGTATTTTTTTTCGGTGAATTCGTCCCATAATTCCTGCGCCTGTAAGTCGACTTCGCTCAGTTTCCATTGACGTAAGGGGTCGTTTCTACGTCTCTCAAATCGACGAGCTTGTTCCTCTTTTGATACAGAAAAATATAATTTCAGCAAGATTGTTTTTTCGTCTTCGATAAAGGTTTTTTCATAGGAATTTACATGCTTTAAAAATTTTTGGTATTGCGAAGGCGTGCAAAATCCAAAAATTGGTTCCACCATCGCACGATTGTACCAACTCCTATCAAAAAGTACAATTTCTCCGGCGTGCGGAAAATGTTCGATATATCTTTTAATATGTAATTCAGTTTTTTGACTATGCGACGGCTTGCCCAATGCCACTACGCGATAATGTTTTTCATTCATATACCTTGAAATACGTCGAATTGTACCGCCTTTTCCTGAGGCATCTCGGCCATCAAAGAGAATTATCATTTTTTTATTATATTTTTCAATATGTTCCTGCAGTTTGATCAATTCTGCTTGATAAGGCATCAATTCTACTTTTTCGATGTACCGTTGTAAACTGTGTTCAAGAATCTTATTATGAAATTCTTTATTGGTTTTATAGTCTTTTGGTAATTTTTTAAGGTTTATATAAAAGTCGTTCATTTTATTTTAAAACTGTAATTAGTTAATTATAAGTTAATAAAAGTTATTTACAATTTGAGAATGATTGAAACAGATAAGTTATTTAATATAAACAGTTTTAATATTAACAAATTCACGGATTCCAAATTCCGATAATTCTCTGCCATAACCACTTTGTTTTACTCCTCCAAATGGTAACCGCGGGTCGGATTTCACAAAATCATTTATGAAACAATTGCCGGCTTCAAGTTTTTCGGCTGCAATTATTTCCCCGCGCTTAATATCTTTTGTAAATACGGCAGCCCCTAATCCGAATATGGAATTATTTGCCAATTTAATGGCTTCTTCCTCATCTTTGGCTGAAATTATAGCAGCTACCGGACCGAATAATTCTTCATCAAAGGCGGGCATGCCCGGTTTTACATTTGTCAAAATTGTGGGCGGATAAAATGCGCCTTGTCCTTTTAGAATTGTACCACCCAAAATTATTTTTGCTCCTAAATCGACACTTTTAGTTACCTGCTGATGTAATTCTTCACGTAGATCGATACGTGCCAATGGTCCGATACCAGTCTCATCATTAAATGGATCACCCATTTTAACATTTTTCATGTTATGTATCAAAAGTGATTGAAAATCCTCTAAAACCGTTTCAATAACAATAAGTCGCTTAGCAGCGATGCAGCTTTGTCCGGCATTAATTAGCCGACCGGTTGTGCATGCTTTTGCTGCAATTTTAAGATCGGCATCTTCCAAAATTATGTATGGATCACTTCCACCAAGTTCCAATACAGTTTTCTTAAGCATTTCACCGGCTTTAGATGCCACTGCTTTCCCGGCAGGCGTGCTGCCGGTTAAAGTAATTGCTTTGATGACCGGATTTTCAATTACGGATGAGACCTTTTCACTGCTTATTAATAAAGTTTGGAATGTGTTTGGGTGAAATCCTGCTTCTCGAAATATTTGCTCGATTGCAAGAGAACAGCCGGAAACATTTGATGCATGTTTAAGAATTCCAACATTTCCTGCCATCATCGCGGGAATCGCAAATCGGAAAACTTGCCAAAAGGGGAAATTCCAAGGCATTACTGCAAGTATGGCGCCTAAAGGTTTGAAAGTGATGTAACTTTTAAATGCATCAGTTTTTACTTCTTGAGGTGATAGGAACTTCTCTCCATTTTCAGCATAATAATCGCACAACCAAGCACATTTACTAATTTCTACGCGACTTTCACGCATTGGTTTTCCCATTTCGAGGGTAATAATTTTGCCATATTTCTCAATATTTGCGGTTAATATTTTAGAAGTATTTTGCAGTAATTCTGCGCGGTGTTCAAATTTAGTCAATCTCCAATCCATATAAGCTTCGTCAGCTTGAGATAAAATAGTCTCTATTTCACTTTGTGAATGTTCTTTATATTCTTTAATTATTTGCTGATTGATTGGATTAATGGATTGTAGCATAAATTAATTTACTATCAAATTCCAGTAGAATCCTCTTCGTCCATAATTTCATCAGGGTATTTTGCAACTATCCCCTCACCGGTATTTCCATTAATAGTTATCACAAGAGGTTTTGGAACTCGTATCAAATAAGTAAATTCCTTTTTTTCGATTATTGGGAGATTCATCAGGTTCTTACGATAAATATTGTCCTGTTTGTTTTTATGATCGATCGTGAAATAGCCAATTCTCATTCCTGCTATGTTTTGAAAAAAGTGCGTACCGAATGATGGATCGATCGGAAGTTTTTCCATTCCTACTTCTACAATGGCGGCTGTGTTGGAGATTTGATTCCAATCAACCGGAATACCGAGCCATTCATCTGCCGTACCCCAACGACCCGGTCCAATTAGTAAATATGGATTACTTTTATCAAGTTTTTTATTGAAATATTCAACTTCTTCAGCAATAATCTTTGTTTTAGCAATATTGAAAGTTTTAGTATCGACATATACAATGTTATAAATGTCATTGATTGAACCATTTCCAAGAGATATGGAACTCTTGCATAAAATATCATTTTTGTGATAATTAATTTGCTCATACAGTTGATGACTGCCACTAATCAGCATTGGTCTAATTTGTAATAGATAAAATTCAGCCTTGTTGTTTATTCGGTCTAAGTTTACTGAAAATTCAATTTCAACCGGATTTCCAAGGGCGGTTCTACCGATTTCTAACAGCTCAATTAATATTTCTGATAACGGAAATTGATTCCATTTTAATATTTGTGCGAAGGTTATTACGCGCGTCCCGGTATATTGTAATGAGTCGCGAATAATATTATCATCCATAGATACCACACTTCCCGCCCAAAATAATTGTCCGTCCTTTTCCGCATCATCCAATTGATATCTTGCTAAATTATTGTCTTCGCCTTGACTGAGCAAATTCGGATTATGGTTTAAGTCCAATGCATAGAATTTATTTTGTGAAGATTTGATTGTCTCATTGACAGAATAATATTGGGGAAGGATATTTGGAAATTTAGGGCTAAATCGCAATGATTTTTCACCCTCAACCACACCTTTTCCAAATCCAAGCGTAATTGTAGCGATGCCTTCTTCCCGCGCCATATAAGAAACAGGATAATAGTTAATATTACGAGCTACACC
>RRYU01003950.1_pt1 | contig 30128 bp, 24 predicted proteins | sample 2162651 | NCBI WGS metagenome assembly RRYU01 (sample SAMN10267283, study PRJNA491782) | microbial mat metagenome | isolation source: biomat in the production well | place: Japan: Minami-Kanto gas field, natural gas well KTG3 | collected 2017-06 | reverse complement strand
GGGGGGCGGCCGCAAGCCCGAGCCGAATTTGGATCGGCTCTCGAACATCCTCAAGACCTTCAACGACCAGTTCGGCAATATCCCCTGGACCGACGCCGATCGCGTCCACAAGCTCCTTACCGAAGAGATCCCGAGCCGTGTGGCGGCCGACGGGGCGTACCGGAACGCCAAGAAGAGCTCGGACAAGCAGAATGCCCGCATCGAGCACGACAAGGCCCTGTCTCGCGTGATGACGGCCTTACTCAAAGACGACACGGAGCTGTTCAAGCAGTTTGCGGATAACCCATCCTTTCGCCGGTGGCTGACCGATACCGTGTTCGGCCTGACCTACGAGGCCGCCGAAGTCTGAGTGCCCGTGCCCTTGGCGGTCATGGCCACAAGGCTGGAGTGCTACGGGCGGTGAACAGGGGTTGATGCCTGCCCTGGGCCGATTCGACCTATCCCGCGTTGCCCTGGCCCGTCCGTGTCGCCCGGTCGACGTGCACCGCGACGGAGTCCAACGCCCGGCGCAGCGCCCTGTCGCCCAGAGGCGCATAACGCTTGGTCGTCTGCGGGCTCGGGTCGCCGAGGAGTTCCTGGACCACCCTGGGCCGGCTGTCGACCTGCGACGACCCCAATGTCCCCAACCTCGGCGCGCCGCCGCGCCCCTCGCCAACGTAAGGTTGCCGGCAACGTGTCGACTCACGCTCCGGGAGTCCTGCGAGTCGCGCACGGGTACCCCTCAGGTCCGAGTCGCCTCAGGAGCCCAGAACCGAAACCGTCGACCACGTCATTGACTGGAGTCCGGATACTCGGCCAAGGGATGGTGAATGCTCAAAAGAGCTGGTCGAGGGTGCGACCCTCGCTCAGTGCCTGTATATACCCGCGCAGCAACGCGACGGATTGCTCCGCGTCGGTGTTCGGATCCCAGACATGCTCGCCCCATCGAATCGGGTCGCGCAGTTGCGCGCCCAAGCGCTGCGGGGACAGCAGCTCGTAGATTTTCCGCCACTCGCCTTCGACCCGGAGCGCCAGTTGCGGATTGATCAGATACTCGCCCCGCCGCCAGCGCAGAAAGAGCTTTCGGTTGTAGGAGTCGTCCCGGTCGATCTCGTTCTTGGACAGGATCGACGAGATATAGGTGCGCTTCTTCCGGCGGGCCGGAACGACGGATTCCGGGAAATGAGCAAGCAGCTCGGCGAAGTCGACAGCCGACAGCAACCCGCGACGCCGTGCCCATTTTTCGCCGAGACGCTGATAGAAAAGCACCATTGAGATGCAGAGCATCAGATACTCCATCATGCGTCGGTCGAGCTTGACCAAGCGTCCGTCCACCTGGATATCGAGGCTGGGCGGGGCCAGTCGCGCGAACACCGCAGGCAGCTTGGTCCGGGCGAACCGCTCATCGGCGCAGGCCCGATCCAGCGCGATCTGAAAGGCATTGAGTCCGTTCGCGTCAACCAGGCTGGTGTCCGCATCGCGATCGAGCAGGACTTCGGCAAGCTCGGCGTTGCCCATGCGACTGGCGATCATCAGCGGCGTCTGACCGAAGAGGTTGCGGAAGTCCACGCCATACTGTTCCACGAGACGCAGCACGCCGTCATGGTGCTTCAGACTGTAGGGCAGGAAATGGGTCTTCTCCAGCATCGACATGGCCTTGTCGGGATGCTTCGCCGCCTTGGTGCCGCCCTGGATCAGCGCATTGAGCAGCCGCTGATCGCGATAGATGACGGCGTACTCCATCAGCGCGATGCCGGCCTTCTTCTCGCCGCGTTGCAGCGCCTTGTCCTCGAGATCAGCCAGGGCGTCGCCGCGCAGGACGGTCCAGGGGACGGCACGCTGCTTGAGGATCTGCTCGCGGATCTCGGCAGCCTGCTCGTCCTTGCCCTGGAGCTCGAGGCGGTGGGCCTCGCGACGCCATTCATCGAGGCTGGAGCGTTGCTCTTCGACGTCCTCGACACCCTCGTGGACCTCGGTGAGGCCGAGCAGCGCAAGCAGATGCTGCTTGGGCCTGGGCTCGATGAGATAGAGGTTCTTCACTGCGCGCGTCACCGCGACATAGAGCGCATTGATGTAGAACTTGTAGATCTCGAGGGACTTGTCGCCTTTGTCGCGGCCGCGCGCATAGCGCAGATCGCCGTGCAGGTCGGCTTCACCGAGATCACCGGCAATATCGCGAAAGCGCTTCTCCTCACCCGAGATGAAGCCATAGAGCAGGACGTTCTCGTATTCCAGGCCCTTGGCCTCGTGGATCGAGAACACCAAAGGGGTCCGGAAGGATGTGCGCACCTCGGCCTTCTGCTCCGGGTGCAACACCAGGATGGCGAAACGCGCGGATGCCGCCGTCCGCCGGTCCAGGTCGCGTTTGAGCTGGTCGCTATCCTGCAATAGGCCGACGCGGCCACGCGTCGGGCCGCAGCTGCGCACCAGATAGTTGCTCTCCCGGTCGATGGAGCCGAAACGGGCGTGCTTGATGCGCAGCAGCCGATTGGCGATCTCGGTGACCTGCGGCGAGTTGCGGAAATTAGCGTTTAGGATGCGGACCAGATCGGCGCCGGTGCCGTCGCCCTGCTGGCGCCAAAACAGCGTCTTCACCTTCGACCAGGAGAAGAAGTTGGGATGGACGATCTGGTTTGAATCACCGCACAACAGGAAGCCGGTCGGGTCTCGCAGCGACCGGAGGATCAGCAGCAGTTGGACATTGGTCAAATCCTGCACCTCGTCAACGACCACGAAGTCATATCGCGGCGCCACCCGGTCCAACCAGGCATGACTGACGAGGTTGGGGTCGAACCAGCCCTCCTCGTCTAGAAAACGCAGGTATTTCTCAAATAGATCGTAGACGTCGGCGCGGGTCTCGGGGGCGAAGATCGACTGCTTGACGCCTAGCGCAAGATAGTCGTCGCGGCTCAGGTAGGCGCACTCGGGATCTGCGCCTGTGATCGCGCCATGGAATTCCTCGAACAGTTGGTGCGTATCCCTCAAGTCCTTTGGCAATCGCCGCCGGGCGGCCCAGGCGGTGAAGACGCGCGGGGTGATTTCCTTTCCCTCCGGGACATGAATGCTCTCCAGGTATTCGCGAAAGGACAGAAAGTCGAGGGTCTGCTCGTCGGTATACCAACTGTTCGCGTAATAGAGCTCGCGGGCGTTTTGCACCAGAAAGGGCGAACGGGTCACATACAGGATGTCGCCGCGCGCATCCTTCATCTTCTCCAAGGTCAGCGCGGTCTTGCCGCTGCCGGCAGAGCCGATGATGACCAGCGGCGGAGGCTGCCGATACACCATCTCTTGGTCTTCGTCGAATGACAGCACCTTGTCCAGAAGATGGAACCGGGACAGCTGCGGATTGAGGTACGGCAACTCCGGCGCCTCGTCCGCCGCCTCCGGCGCGGCTGCCGGGATGCGGTCCTCGTCGATATGCACGCCGCGGGCGAGAAAGCGCGATTTGTCGTAGGCATGCTGGTGGATGTATTCCAACATGAGCGCGCAGCGCTCGCCCCGGTGGCGATACAGCGCAAACAACAGGCGATTGCTGCGATCCAACCGCGCCCGGTAGAGGTTATCGCCGATCTTCTTGACGTCGGCAGAGCGAAAGTCGTCGGCCGCGATAAAGGCGGCGAGCTTGTCGTAACCGGGAATGGCCTCCGTATCGAGGCCACGGTAAGTCAGAATTTTCATCGCTGTGGCTAGGTCGGTGGGTAGCGCCCGCATGGGTGGTTGCACTGTTTGCGCGTGGTATAGCCGGTTTTTCGGCAGGCAAGGCGCGACCCGCGTGCGTCAGGAAAAGGCGCTCCGACGAGTCGTAGCGGCACGACGGCGAGGAGAGCAACGCCGTCCTGGTGTGGGCGGCGCGTGCACTGCGGCGAATAATCCATGTGCGCTGGGCATATCGCCAACGCACGTCGGCTTTCGGTTTTTGGTCACTGGGCAATATGAACCGATCACTGAGCCGCTTCGCGCTGACCACCGACGACTCATCCCTGATCACCGCCATGATTGGAGCGCAAAGCGGCACTTCGCCCGTTCAGGGGGTTCGTCCGATCCGAAAGTAACCCCCTCTCACTGCCGACCCGAGCGGACAACGGTCGGTCCGGGTCAGCTGAAACGGCGTTTGACCTTATCTCTTGTCGCCACCGAACATCTGCATCGGGTTCGGCATCATCCTCATCGGATTCATACCGCTACCGCTGCGACTTTCTTCACCAGGGCCATAGCCGGGTCCGTAATCAGGACCGTACCCAGGCCCATATCCTTGACCGTACCCTGGTCCGGGACCTTGGCCGTATCCTGGTCCGGGACCTTGGCCGTATCCCGGAGGGGGTGCGTAACCCTGGTCATAACCGCCCTGGCCATATCCGGGCGCATAGCCCTGACCCTGACCTGGCCCGCCCTGATACCCGGGCGCGGGACCGTAACCCGGCGCACCACCATAACCGCCAGGCGGCATTTGCTGGACTGGCGCCCCGCCCATCCCGGGCTGGCCATAGCCGGGCGGAGGCCCGTAGTCCGGGCCGCCACCATAGCCAGGCGCGGGTGCTCCTTGATAGCCGGGTGCAGGTCCGTAGCCATAGCCCTGCCCACCCTGGGGATACCCTTGAGGATATCCGGGCGGCGGATAGTCGCCACCCCCGCGCCGGTCGTCTTTGCCACCCATCCATTTGGATGGGTTCATCATATCGCCCATGTTCACGGCGTAGGTGGGTCCGGTCAGGGCCAGGCTGGCGATCGCGGCGAGCAGCGCTGTAATGATTGTTTTCATCGTGTCCTCGATGTCTTCTTTGATGATGTGAATGATGTCGTCTCCGGGCGTCGTCTTTTTGTATGCTAAGCGCACTGGGCGCCATCTGTATTCTGAGCGCACCGGGCGCCATAAACCAGGGGCGCCGCCGTGAGATTCGGTCCGGTCCGACCAAGGGAAGTGTCGACCCGTGGGTCAAGGCTCATCCCCGATCTCGCTCATAGAGCTCGGCGAGCCGACTCGGCCGGGTACCGAGCAGATACCGCATAATCAGACCGGCGTTCAGCATCTGCTGCCTAAGGATTCCGTTGCGGCGAAAGCGGACCGCAGAGGTCGTGACCACACCATCGAGCTTGTGGACGCGCGTGCGCCGACGTGCCCGGCGCAGAAGCTCGACGTCCCCGAAGAGCGGCCAAGCGGGAAATCCCCCGATTCCGCGCAAGAACCGGCGTCGGACCAGGATCCCTTGATCGCCGAAGCTGGTCAGGATCGAGTCGAAACGCGAAAACCAGGCGTACAGGCCGAGTAACCAATGGGGATCGTCGAAGCGCAGCCGAAAACAGGCCAGCTCGGTGCCCTTGGCGGCGAATGCGCGTTCGATCAGCCTGCCGGCATGATCCGGCAAGATGCAATCGTCGTGAAGGAACAGCAGGAGCGTGCCCCGCGCAATCCGCGCGCCCGCGTTGCATTGAGGTCCGCGACCCGCCGTCGCCCTCAACACTCGAGCAGGGCCAGCCATCGTCGATCTCATGGCGGACGGCTCGACCACAAGGGTCTCGGTCGCGGCCACGACCACGATGACCTCTGCACCCGGAAGACACGCCATACAAGCAGCCACGCAGCGATCGATGTGCAGACCGAGACGACGCGTCGGGATGATGATGGAAAGGTTACGCAAGCGCCCAGCTCCGATCAGTTATGATTCCGGCCAAGAGCCGACGCGACCCAAGCCTCATGCCCAACACGCCACTCTCCGAATTCCTGTCGACGCTCGACTTCGCCTGGCGTCGCGAGCCATCTAACACGCCTGCGCTCACCAACATCCAGTGGCGCGCGAACGCCTGCGACATCGGCTCCATCCTCTTCTTTCAGCGCTTCGACGACGGCCGGACCGATGCCGAGCTCTGGGAACGCTACCTGGCAGAGGGGCCCTTCTCCGTGCTGGTCACGAACCGGATGCTGGACTGCTTCGACCGGCTCCCCGGCAAGGGCATCTATGTCACCCGACCCGATGACTGGGCGGAGGTGGTCAGCCGCGCCTGTGACCTCGTCTATCCACTGGACAGAGGTCGCAAGCTGTTCCTGGGCGTGACCGGCACCAACGGGAAGACGACGACGGTCAAGTATCTGGAGGCGATCCTCTCGGCGCACGGGCGGCGCGTGCTCTCCATCGGGACGCTCGGCGTCTCGCTCGCCGGCGAGCGCCTGGTCGAGACCGGCTTCACCTCCCCTCCCCTGATCGAGCTGCGCCGCCTTTTGCATGAGCATGGAGACCGTTACGATGTGGTGGCCATGGAGGTCAGCAGCCACGCGCTGGATCAGGGGCGTACCCACGGCATCCCGCTGCAGAATGCCGCCTGGACCAACTTCACACAGGATCACCTGGACTATCATCATCACGAGGAGGCCTATTTCAAGGCCAAAGCGCGCGTTCTCGAGATGATCCAGGACAGCGGCCGGCTCTTCACGACCAGCGCGGAGGTGGCGAGACGTCTACTCGAGCAGGGCCACTCCCGAGTCCCGGTCCATGTCCTCGAGGCGACCAGGCTCGGGCCCGAGGCGATCGCGGCCAAGCCCTTTCTGGCCCTGGAGCACAACCGACAGAACTATGCCCTCGCAGTCGCCTTGGCCGACGGGATCCTGGGGCCGAGCGACCGCGCCGACTGGCGACATCTCCATGCGGTGGACGGGCGCTTCGAGTGCCGGGTGATCGGCAATCGGACCCTGGTGATCGACTTCGCACACACGCCCGATGCACTGGAAACCATCCTGACCGCGATCCGCAACGCCTTCCCCGACGCGCGGGTTGCGACCCTCTTCGGCTGCGGCGGGGATCGCGATCGGGGCAAACGCCCGCTCATGGGTGCCGCGGTCGCCCGCCATTCCGACCACGCGATCGTGACCTCGGACAATCCCCGCGTCGAGGATCCCGAGCGCATCATCGCCGACATCCTCGCGGGGATGCCGATCGAGGGCCGTGAGGTCGTCATCGATCGCCCGCTCGCGGTCGCTCGGCTGCTCGATTTTCTGGCCGAGCGTCCCGCCGATGAAGCCTGGGTGGCGCTGGTCGCGGGCAAGGGTCATGAGCGCTATATCGATCGTCAAGGGCATAAGACCCATTACAGCGACCAGGACGAGGTCGAGCATAACCTCAAGCGTCTCGGTTGGGCGTAGCGCGGGGAGCCTCGATGACCCTGCGCCAGCTCTACTCCGCCCCAGTCGGCCTGCTGCTCGGAATCACACTCGCGCTGGCGTTTCCGTCGGGAGCGCCTTACGTCGCCTGGCTCGGCCAGATCTTTCTCTCGATCCTCAAGCTCCTGATCCTGCCCCTGATCCTGGTCTCCATCTATGCCTCGCTCTCCGGTGGCCGCGATCTGAGACGCATCGGTGGACGCACCCTGCTCTACTACCTCATCACCTCCGCAGTCGCGGCAGCCCTGGGCACCCTGATCGGACTGACCCTCTCCCGCGACCTCCCGGCAGGACTCCTCCAACTCGAGCAAATCGAGCCCGGCGCGGCAAGCTTCAGTGTCGAGCGACTGGTCGCAAACCTCATCCCGAGCAACCTCTTCGCCTCGCTGGCGGACGGCAACATCCTGCACATCGTCTTCGTGGCCGTCATCCTGGCCCTGGCCTCCCGGCGTATCGCCGGTGCCCATCGGGAGAGCCTGCTCGCCGGTGCCCGCGCAATGGATGCCCTGCTGATGCAGGTGCTGCGGGGCATCCTCGCCCTTGCACCGATCGGGATCGCCGCCCTGATCTATTCCGGGCTCGCCGGGATGGACTGGTCCGGCATCTTCGAGTTTCATGCCTTCGTATGGGCGGTCGCCCTGGCCGCGGTGCTGCACGCCGGGGTCTTCCTGCCCGCACTCTTCCGCATCCGGACCGGCGAGTCCCCCATCCCTTTCGTCACCGCCTGTCGCGCACCGCTCCTGACCGCGCTCTCGACCGCATCCAGTGCCGCGACCTATCCGGTCTCCAAGCAGGCACTCGAGGCCAACGGGGTCAGCGAGCGGGTCACGGCCTTCTCGCTCCCGCTGGGCGCGACGCTCAACATGGACGGCTCGGCGCTCTACCAGTCGATCCTGCTGATCTTCATGTCCCAGTTGGCCGGCGCCGACCTGAGTCCGCTCCAGGCACTCTTCATCGTCCTGCTCACCATGGCCTCCTCGGCCGGCACTGCGGGCATCCCCGGCGGGGGCATCGCACTCATGGCCTTCATGCTCGATCTGCTCGGACTGCCCCAGACCTACCTCGCACTCTATCTGGTCGTCGACCGATTCTTCGATTACCCCATCACGGCCATCAACGTCTGGGGCGATCTCGTCGTCGCAGCCGTCGTGGATAAGGATCTACGCCGCCCGTTGTGCTGACGATAGGACGCACAACAGGCACGGGGCTGGTCAACAGGAGGGCTTGCAATGGATCGTCCGGAACTGACGATTCGACTGCCGGCGTGGCTTCGGGAACAGCTCGCAGGCGATTCGCCGGTGATCCCGAATCCGCGGGACCAGATGCGGTTCGTGATCGCTTTGGCCCGGGAGAATGTCTCTGAGGGGACCGGCGGGCCCTTCGGCGCGGCCGTCTTCGACGTCGACGGTCGCCTGATCGCAGCCGGGGTCAACCTGGTGGCCAGCGCCGGCTGCTCGATCTTGCATGCCGAGATGGTCGCGCTGGCCCTGGCCCAGCAGGCCATCTCCAACCACGACCTGAGCGATGGCGGGAGGCTCAGCCATCGTCTGGTCGCCTCGGCGGAGCCCTGCGCCATGTGTCTCGGCGCCATCCCCTGGTCCGGTGTCACGGAGCTGTTGTACGGCGCCAGCGATACCGACGTGCGCGCGATCGGCTTCGACGAGGGAAACAAACCCGAGCGCTGGCGCGAAGGGCTTGAATCTCGCGGGATCGGTGTCACGCCGGAGATGCTGCGCGCGGAAGCCGTGGACGTGTTGCAGGCCTATGTCGATGCGGGTGGACCGCTCTACTGATGCTGGCCCTGCCCCGCCGGAGGTCGAGATGCCCGCGCGTTTGGTTCGAAACGCCTCGCATCGCCCGGATCGCAAGCTCATGGGACTCGAAGCGGAGCTTGGCAGGACGAGCTGACGCCGACTCGGGGAAACTCCAATTGAGGGGCTCGATGCAGGACGAGCCATGACCCGCTCCCATGCCGGGCGCCGTCGGGATAGACTCATCTCACTTCGAGCCGCGCCGGTGTCCTCTCAATGTCATCTCGCAATGTTCTCAGAGTCCTCTTGGTATCCGCACTCTCGATCGGCGGTCTCATGGTGCCCGTTGGAGGCTCGGCGACGACCGAGTGCCGCCAGGGCGAGGTAGTCAGGATCTGGACCGCGCCCCTACGGCCGACGCCAGGCGCACCTTTGGAGATCATCGCCGTGGCAACCGACGGCCCCATCGACCAGGTCCTGATCACCGACCCCTCAGGACGACGAAGCAGCTTGCGCACCGTCCGCGCGGGCGGACCGCCCTGGAGTCTCTACGGCACTCAATTTCGCCCGGTCGCCGGATCCTACCGTCTCGAGACGATGCGCGGAGATCGGGTTACGGCTTGCACGGAGATCGGGGTCGGCGGCGGTCCAGGCGATCGGGGCAACGGCGAATGGGACCTGGCCATGGAGGCCCTCTACTCGGCATGGATCGAGCACCTGTTCGAGGCACCGCCCGAGCAGTCACTCAGCTTCGACTCGCTCGGCCCGGTCCTGCGTGACCCCGAGCGCAACCTGCTCTTCAACTATCTGGGCCAGGGTGAGGATCATCAGCTCCCGGTCGCTCCGGACTGCGCGGACCTGCCCTATATCCTGCGGGCCTATTTCGCCTGGAAGCTCGGTCTACCGATCGCCTATCGTCCCTGCACCCGTGGCAGCCGGACCAGCCCGCCGACCTGTCAGGCCCCGGTCATCGAGAGCCGCTTCATCGGCACGGCCGCGCCAGCCAGTGTCTTCCAAGAGGCAAGCCGGCGCATCATGGACACTGTCCACTCGGGAAGCCTGAGGACCGCTCTGCGTGACGACGCGACGGATGTCTATCCGATCGCACTCGACCGCTCGGTCCTCTGGCCCGGGACAGTCTTCGCCGACCCCTATGGTCACATCATGATCCTGGTGAAGTGGGTCCCTCAGACTGGTCGAGAGAGCGGTCTCCTGCTCGCGGTGGATGCCCAGCCGGACAACTCCGTGGCGCGCAAGCGCTTCTGGGAAGGTACCTTCCTCTTCAACCAGGGCCCGAGCGCCGGTCCAGGTTTCAAGACATTCCGCCCCCTGGTGCCGAGCGGGGGCGGTGGGCTGCGCCAGCTGCCCAACGCCGCGCTCGACGGACGATCCGGCCTTCCAACATTCTCGCTCGATCAGGCCGGACTCGCCCCGACGGACTTCTACGCCCGCATGCAGAGGCTCATCAATCCGCGTGGACTCGAACCCGAGGCTGCCTACGAGGCCACGCTGGACGCCTTGATGGAGCAGCTCGAAACCCGCGTCACCTCGGTCGACAATGGCGAGGCCTATATGCGGAGCCGGCCGGGAACACTGATCCCCATGCCGAGCGGACCCGCGATCTTCGAGACCGTCGGTCCATGGGAGGATTACTCGACCCCCTCCCGCGACATGCGTCTCCTGATTGCCATGCAGGTGCTCGCCGATCTGCCGGAGCGGATCCGGCGATATCCGGATCTCTTCATCCTCCAGGGCACGGGGCCGAGCGATGCGGCCGCCCGGATCGAGCGACTCAACGAGCGACGTTTGGATGAGCGATTCGTCACCTACACCCGCAGCGACGGCAGCCCTTGGCGGCTGAGTCTGAGAGATGTCTACAACCGCCGCACCGGGCTCGAGGTCGCCTACAACCCCAACGACTGCGCCGAGCGACGGTGGGGCGCCTCTCCCGAATCCCCGGATCACGCCACCTGTCGACGGCAGGCCCCGGCCGATCAGCGCGCCCGGATGGAGGAGTATCGGCCTTGGTTTCGCGACAGGGTTCGGCCGCCGCGATAAACCGCCCCGGATGGACATGTGTTCGTCCGAGTCGGCGCCGAGTCGTGCGCAGCCCAGCGGGCGTCGGCGTCAACGCCGCTTGAGATTCTGATGTTTCATGGTCCCAAAACCGCGTCCGTGAGGACGGTCGTTCGTTCAGGCGATGCCGACGACCGGGCACAGACTGACAGACGCGGTTCAAGGAGTTGCTTCATGTCAAACCGCCTCGTCCATCTCCGTCTGACACGGGGCCTGATCCTCGTACTGTCCATCACACTCGGACTCCTTCTGGTGTCCTGCGGAGCGCCATCCGAGCGACCCTCGACCGAGACCCGGGGGACTTGGGTCGGGCGCCCGATCGGCTCGGCGCCGCAGCCGAATCCGGGGCTAAAACGGGCGATGATCCAACGCGCCACGCGCGAGTGGGAGCACTTCGATCGTCAGGTCGTGGTCTACAAAGGTCCCGATGAAAGTATCCCGCGCGTGGGCGCCTGGGAGGACGACTATACGCATGCCAGCCGGGTCAACCTCTACTGGCGCGCCGTCAACAAGCCTGCGCTCGACGGCATGGATTGCCGTCAACCCTGGTCAGCTGCCTTCATCAGTTGGGTCATGCAGAGCGCCGGGGTTCCGACCAGCCAGTTTAGCCCGACATCCGCGCATCGCGTCTATCTGTCCAGGATGATCGAGGATGCGCACTATCCGGGGCGCTATTTCGTGCCGCGACGCATCCAGGATTACAGCCCAAGACCTGGCGACCTGGTCTGCGCGTCCCGCGGTCGCACGCCTGTGCGCCCCGTGGACGGCTATACCAGTCCTTGGATGCTGCAGGGTGCCGAGACCCATTGCGATCTAGTCGTCGCCAAGAGCGGGAGGACGCTCGAGGTCATCGGCGGGAACGTCCGCAACTCGGTCTCCAAGAGTGTCCTGGAGCTCGACGACCGCGGGCGGATGAAGCCCGTGCCCAGGCGGGCCTGGTTCTTGATCATGGAGAATCGGCTGTGAGCTCAACCTCTTGTCGTAAGATTCACCCGACTCCCCCGATCTGCGATGGGCTGATCTCATGCGGGACGCGGGGCAGACAGTGATGGAGGTCTATCATGAAAGAATTTAAGGTCTTGGTGTCCGGCTGCGCCAACTGCACGGCGACCTTTAAGCCTATCGATGAGGCCGCAAAGCCAAAGGGCGAGCAATGAAGGGTCCATCCACGCGGCTGATTTGGGTTTTGCTGGCTGGCGGTTGCGCCGTCGCGACGGCGGCAAGCTTCCTGATGACTGACTGGCTCGGCCTGGAGCCCTGCCATCTGTGCATCTTCCAGCGCCTGCTCTTCATGGTGCTGACGGTCCTGGGCATCGGGGCCGCACTCGCCGCCGGAAGGCTGGGTACCGGGGTGATCGGACGGGTGCTCGGCGGCTTGACGATCCCGATCTCCGCCGCCGGAGTCGGGGTCGCGGGCTATCAGAGTTGGCTTCAGCATCAACCGCTGGATACGGTCTCCTGCGTCGGCGGGCCACCGGGTCCGATCGAGCGCTGGGTCGAATGGCTCGCCCGCTATGCGCCCGATCTCTTCATGGCAACCGGGTTTTGCGAAGATGAGTCACTGGTGATCCTGGGTCTCTCGCTCGCGAATTGGGCGCTGATCGCCTTCGCACTCTGCCTCGCCGCTGCGGTCTGGGCGCTTTGGCGGAGCCGATCGGCCGCCCAGACCTGAGCACCGGGGGGTTACCGTTTGGGAACCAGGGCCGGCTCGAGGTTACTGCTCGGTAACAGATGTCGGCAGCCAGTGCCAGGGAGACGCCGATCTCAATCAGCGTTTCTCGTGGCACCTGGTTTTGCCGATGATGGTTGCCAGGGATGACACATCATCAGCTTGTCCTTAGGCTCCATATCGTGGCGGACCCTCGGCTCAGTTGTGCCGGGCCTCTGACGCGCCGCTCGCCATATCCGAGGTCTGTTGCGAGGCTGACCTGAGCTGGCATCAAGGCTGTTCGTTCAGGACGCGGTTCAGGCTCGGGGAAAGGTTCAAATCTTGCCTATATTCTCGTCGCGCATCTGTTGCTACTCTCCGGTTTCACTACCCACGTCCACTGGATGATCGAATGAACGAGCAGACCCTGACCGATCCGTTCGGCCGTCGCATCGCCTATCTTCGTCTATCCGTCACCGACCGCTGCGATCTGAGATGTGGCTACTGTCTGCCAAAAGGCTTCAAAGGCTTCGAGGAGCCAGAGCACTGGCTGAGCTTCGAGGAGATTGGCCGGGTCGTCGGTGCCTTCACCGCGCTGGGAGTGCGCCATGTCCGCATTACCGGTGGTGAGCCCCTGGTCAGACGGAACCTGCCGGACTTGGCCGCGCGGCTGTCCGCTCTGCGCGGCCTCGACGACCTCTCGATCTCGAGCAATTGCACCCGTATGGCGGCGATGGCGGAGCCGCTCTATCGCGCCGGCGTGCGGCGGCTCAATGTCAGCCTGGACAGTCTTCGTCCTGAGGTCTTCAGGGCGGTGACCGGCGGTGATCTCGACAAGGTGCTCCAGGGCATCGATGCGGCCCGGGAGATCGGATTCGCCCCGATTCGCGTGAACACGGTCGTGATGCGAGGCGTCAATGACGAGGAGATCGAAGATATCCTCGACTACTGCACGGAGAATGGCTTCACGCTCCGCTTGATCGAGACCATGCCGATGGGGACGACCGGTCAAGCCGCCCGGGATCATTACGTGGATCTGCAGTGGGTGCATCGACGTCTGGAGCAACGCGTCGAGCTGATCCCCGACATCCTGCCGGGCGGCGGCCCGGCACGCTATTACCGCGTCGGCGCGAGCGAGACTCGGATCGGTTTCATTACTCCCATCTCGCAGCACTTTTGCGAGACCTGCAATCGGGTTCGCCTCACCGTCGATGGAACCCTCTATCTATGTCTCGGCCAGGACAACAGCTACCAGCTTCGGCCTCTGCTCCGCGAAGGGATCGATGACGCCGACCTGATCGAGCACCTGAGACGTGCCATCGCGCTCAAGCCCGAGCGGCACGAGTTCAAGGAGAGACCGGAAAAAGTAATCCGTTTCATGTCGGCGACGGGTGGCTGATCAGACGGAAGCTTATGAGACGGATACTCATTCGACCGACTCAGGAACGTCCTCGGCATCTTCTTCCGGGATCGCCTCGCGGAACCCGCAGTTGCTCTGAGGACAGACCTTGGCCGACCCTTTGGTCTTGGTGGTCTTGATCGTCAAGACCGCCCAACCGCATTTGGGACAGGGCTCGGCGATCGGCTCATCCCACACCGCGTAGTCGCACTTGGGATAGGTGGAGCAGGAATAGAAGATCTTGCCCTTTCGGGATTTCTTCTTTTGCAGCGTTCCCTTGGTGCACTTGGGACAGGTGACGCCGGTATCTTCAGGTTTCTCAAGGGGCTCGATGTGCTTGCAGGTCGGGTAGGCGCTGCAGCCGATGAACTTGCCATAGCGTCCGCGCTTGACCTCGAGCGGAGAGCCGCAGAGAGGACAGACACGCCCCTCGACGACCTCGGGCGCCTCGGCCTCGGCCTTATCAGGGTTGAGGTCGCGAGTGTAGTCGCACTCCGGATAGTGGGTACAACCGATGAAGCGCCCGTTGCGTCCGAGCCTTATGGATAGCGGGCCACCGCATTTCGGGCAGGCCTCGTCGATGCGCTCCTGGGTGACGTCACTGCGCTTGACGGACGCCTCGGTGTGATCGACACGCTCCTTGAACGGCTTCCAGAACTGCTCGAGCAGCGGAACCCAGTCGCCCTCACCGCGTGAGACCGCATCCAGGTCGTCTTCGAGGCGCGCCGTGAAATCGTAGTCCACGTATGAGGTGAAATACTCGGTCAGGAACCGGTTCACCACCCGACCCACGTCGGTGGGCAGGAATCGCTTGGCATCCAGGACCACATACTCGCGATCCTGCAAGGTCGAGATGATGGAGGCATAGGTCGAAGGGCGACCGATTCCATACTCCTCCAGCGCCTTGACCAGCGATGCCTCCGAGTAGCGCGGCGGCGGCTCGGTGAAATGCTGCTCGGAACGGATGGCCAGGAGGTCGACAAGATCACCCGCATTCATGTCGGGGAGCATGCGCTCCTCGTCATCGTCGGCGCTCTTGGCGTCGTCGCGCCCTTCGAGATAGACGCGCATGAAGCCAGGCTCGGCAACCGTGGAGCCGGTGGCCCGAAACAGGTTACCGGAACCGGCGCTCAGGTTGATCGCAACCTGATTGATCAACGCATGGGCCATCTGGCAGGCCAGGGTGCGTTTCCAGATCAGCTCATAGAGCCGGAACTGATCGGAGCTGAGATGGGCGCGGAGCGCCGCCGGGACTTGGAATACCGAGGTGGGACGGATCGCCTCGTGGGCCTCCTGCGCGTTCTTTGCCTTCGTCTTGTAGAACCTCGGCTGATCCGGCAAATGATCGGCACCGTAGCGCTCGGTCACATAGGCGCGGATCTCGCCCAGGGCCTCTTGGGCGAGGTTCACGGAGTCGGTGCGCATATAGGTGATGAGCCCGATCGGACCACCACCGACGTCGACACCCTCGTAGAGCTGTTGGGCCACCCGCATGGTCCGTTGCGCCGTGAAGCCGAGCTTGCGTGCCGCCTCCTGCTGGAGGGTCGAGGTAATGAAGGGTGGGGCCGGGTTGCGCTTGCGCTGCTTGCGCTCGACCTCTTCGACCTTGAGCTTGCCGGCAGCGGTCTGCTCCAGGCTCTTTTGGATGACCTCGGCGCGCTCGCCATCGGTCACCGTGAACTGCTCGACCTTCTCGCCTTCGAATTCAACCAGCTTGGCCGTGAAGCGGCGATCTTTCTTGGCTGCATCCGCCTCGACCGTCCAGTATTCCTGGCGGACGAAGGCCTCGATCTCGTCCTCGCGCTCGCAGATCAGACGCAGCGCAGGACTCTGAACGCGTCCGGCCGAGAGACCGCGCCGGATCTTCTTCCACAGCAAGGGGGAGAGATTGAAGCCCACCAGATAATCCAGCGCACGGCGCGCCTGTTGGGCATTGACCAGGTCGTAGGAGAGCTCACGGGGGTTGGCGACTGCGTCTTGAACGGCACGCTTGGTGATTTCGTTGAAGACCACCCGATACACAGGCCGCTTCCCTAACTGACGACGGCTCTTCAGCAGCTCGTAGAGATGCCAGGAGATGGCCTCGCCCTCGCGGTCCGGGTCGGTCGCAAGATAGAGGGCATCGGCGTCTTTGAGCTTTTTCGCGATCGCCTGGACATGCTTCTCGTTCCTGTCGATGATCTGATACTTCATCGCAAAGCCATTCTCGGTATCCACAGCGCCCTCCTTGGGCACGAGGTCGCGGACATGACCGTAGGAGGCGATGACCTCGAAGTCGGGGCCGAGGTACTTCTTGATGGTCTTGGCCTTGGCCGGGGATTCGACGATGACGAGATTCATATTGGATGCAGGAGAGAGCAGGTCAGGATCTTTAGGGTAAACCCGGTTCGCGTTGGTGCGTCAAGGGTTGTCGGGAAGTTGGTCTGACCCCTGTCGGCGTCAGATGCCGACATCGGGCCGGGTTTCGGGCAGAACCGGGCATGGACGCACGCGGCGCCGAGCGCCCCGCACACGAATGACGCCACGGAAGAGGGATCACGAGCAAGCGAATCGTCGCTGGATCATTCCACCCCCGCCACTGTGACGCTTCCACATGCGCCGACTCCGGGGGAACACGGGAACCGCGTAGGTCGTTCAGGACGCGGCTTAATGAAGGTAGACAGGCTCGTCGTTGTACACCAGGTCTTCCATCTGCGAGAAGGCATCTTCGCGGCCCGGGCGATTCATCAAGACCAGCAGAACCACCCATTTGACCTCGTCCAGGGTCACCAGCGCATGATCGATCGCCAGCAGCCGATCGATCACGAGCTCCCGACTGACCGGGTCCAGGATCCCGTTCTGCTCCAGAAAAAGCAGCAACCCACGTGCCTCGACATCCAATTTCTCGGACTCGACCTGGTTGTAGACGCGGATGGAGCCGATCGTGTGGTCGTGATACTGGGGAACATCGACCCCCACGGCAAGCTCGTCGAGCCAGCGCAGGGCCTTCTCGATCTCCGTGGGTGTGAAGCCCGCTTGAGCAAGCTCATCCTCCAATTCACCCTGATCGGTCGGGGGCTGACCCTCACCGTCCATGTAATTCTCGTAGAGATAGATCAGGACATCGACCATGTTTTCGTACATCAGCCAACCTCGTGGGCGGCGTCAGCCCGAGGGCTGACGGGAGCGGGCGTGGAGCAACCCATCGCACGCGGATACGTCTCCGCATTGCATGCCCCGCGCACGCCAGGGCTGCATTGCGCCTCTTCGCCACAGGAACCTCTTGCGGCTCGTCGGCCCGCATTGCCCTGGCGCACGCGGATCGCACCCCGCATTGACAGAAAACCCGAATGCGATGGGTATAGGCGCCTCGGGGGATCCGCTAGATGCCCGTGCGGCAGAAACGACCCCCGGGACTGGATGATACATGACCCTCCAGCTCCAGGACCAACAACATGGAAGAGACCTCCTGCGCCGTCCGCCCGCTTCGCGCGATCAACTCGTCCGGTGCGAGTGGCTCGAATCCCATCGCCTCGAGCAGCGCTCGATAGTCCGAATCAAGGGACCGGAACGCGCTTCCAGAGTCCTGGTCGCCGTCTTCCGCCGACGACGAGGGCGATTCGGAACTGCCTGCCATGAGCACACCACGGAGCACCGGCGCCAGCTCGGCGATGATTTCGGCCGGCTCCTCCACCAGTTTGGCGCCGTCGCGAATCAGGGCATGACAGCCACGCGCCAGGGGGTTGCGGATCGAGCCAGGCACGGCAAACACCTCGCGCCCCTGCTCGAGGGCGAAGCGTGCCGTGATCAATGAACCGCTCCTGAGTGCTGCCTCGGTGACGAGGACGCCGAAGCTCAGCGCGCTGATGATGCGATTACGACGCGGGAAGTTGTGAGCCAGTGGCCCCTGCCCCGGCGGAAATTCGCTGACCAAGGCTCCCGAATCGGCGATACGCCGTGCCAGAGCACGGTGGGACGCTGGGTAGACGCGGTCCGGCCCGGTGCCGAGCACGGCAATGGTCCGCCCGGACTCAAGCGCACCCGCATGCGCGGCACCATCGATACCGATAGCCAACCCACTGGTCACAAGCAAGCCTCGACCGGCGAGCCAACGGGCAAAGTCGCGGGTGATCTCCAGACCTGCAGGGGTCGGATTACGGCTGCCTACGATCGCAACCTGGGGCTCGGCGAGCAGTGCGGGATCACCTCGAACATACAGCAGTGGGGGCGCGTCCGAGATCTCGGCCAACGATTGCGGATAACGGGAATCTGCACGGGTCAGGATGTGCGCATCAGGCCGATCGCCCCAGCCAAGGATTCGCTCCAATGCGCCGGCGTCGGGCTCCTTCAGTGCAGCGATCGTCTCGGGAGACAACCCGGCATCGGCCAGATCGCGTCGGGACTCGGCAATGACACGCTGCGGCGTCCCGAAGCGGTCCAGCAGTCGGCCCGCAGTCCGTGGACCGATGCCGGGCGCCAGCATCAGGATGATCCAGGGCGCAAGCGATTCCGGCGAGGGGCTCAAGCGAAGTGCCGATCGGTCAAGATGGCGGAGGGGCGATCTGATCACCGACACTCATCGAGCGTTGCGCGCTCAGCACCAAGGCAAAGCTGACGCGGTCGAAGGTGCGGAACACCATCAGCAAGCCGGCTCGTTCGAATGGCGTGATGAAGGTCGCGCGATCACGCTCGATCCCGACATGCGGCGGAAAAGGTGTATTGGGGTCAGGCTCGTTCTCTCGCCAACCCGTGACTGAGCGGTCGCTGCCCAACCAGAACTCACCGGTCAACGGACTTTCACGCCTCCAGTTCCAGCTCGCGCTGCCGTCGCGGACCTGGTCTCGCTCCTGTCCGCCCCCGCGGTAGACCTCGAAGACGTGTCCGGGCTGGACGCGCTCTCGACGACCGCGATTGAGGATCACCACATCGAACTGACCGATCTGCGATACGCCATCCATGACCGACAAGATCTGTCCTCGCGTCCCGGCTGCGGCCGGGCGCGGGAGGAAATTCTCCAATGGAGTCTCCAGCTCGGTCGGGATCAGGCGGTCTCCGACGGCGACCTCGCGCTCGGTGCGCGTAATCTTGAGCACAGCCGGATCGCCCACGCGCTCCAGACCGGCATGAGCCACAAGCATGGCTTCATAACCGAGGATCTGGTTGGTCTCAGGATCCCTGAGGGCGTCGCCGGGGCGGAGAATCTGGAATTCGGTCACCGCCGTCGTGTCGATGCGTCGGACCCAAATGGCGTCGCCGAGGCCAGCGACGATGCGATGATCCGGGAAGCCGACCACATAGGGCGCTCGACTGACCGCGTCGGAGTCCGCAATCCGGGGCTGGGTCAGAAAGGGCGCAATGGATGCGATCGGGATCGCGGGCACCGCTGCCTCCAGTGCCGTCACCCTGACCCTCGGACTCAGCCGGACGACGCGCATCCCGTCCCGCATGCCGGCCGAATCACGCCCCACTCGGGGCCGACCCTCGACCCGCGTGAGACGCAACCGCTCGCCGGGGTAGATGCGGTTGGGATCCCCGATCTCGTCGTTGGCCTGCCAGACCTCGGACCACCGCCAGGGGTCCCGCAGAAAAAGCCCTGCGATGTCCCACAGGGTATCGCCGGGACGCACCTCGTAGGTCTCCGGGGCGTCGGGGGCGAGCTCGACCGCGCCGACCTCCAACATCAGCCCAAAGGCCATGAGAAGGCTCATCGCGATGAGGGTATAGCGAGCGGGCGCAGTGCGCATCGGACCTCCTGGACGCTCGAAACGGGATTCACCCGGCCCCATTTTGCGGTGTACTATGATTGGATACTAGCCCATGCGGCCGGCATCCTTCCACTCGGACCCCAGAAATTCAGTTGCGATGGCAAAGCTCGATATTCTCACCTTCCCCGATCCCAGACTTCGCCGTACGGCGCTGCCCGTCGCACGCGTCGACGGGGAGATCCAGCGCCTGGTCGATGACATGCTCGAGACGATGTACGAGGCGCCCGGCATCGGACTGGCCGCCATACAGGTCAACGTGCCACGCAGGGTGATCGTGATCGATGTCTCCGAAACCCATGATGCGCCACTCTGCCTCATCAACCCTCTGATCCTCTCGCGCGACGGAGAGGAGCAGATGGACGAAGGCTGTCTCTCGGTGCCCGGTTTCTTCGAGACGGTCAAACGCGCCGAGCGCGTCCGGGTGGAGGCCCTCGACCGTCAAGGCAAGTGCTTCACACTCGACGCCGATGGGCTGCTCGCGGTCTGCATCCAGCATGAGATCGATCACCTCGACGGCAAGCTCTTCGTCGATCATATCTCCATGCTCAAACGCCAGCGGATCCGCCGAAAGCTCGAAAAGGAGCAGCGCCAGGGCGCAGCCAAGCCAGTCACGGCCGCATCCGAGCAACGGCGGAGCGCGATCTAGATGATCACGGATGGGCAGGACGCTCGCTGTTGCTGCGACTTCGAGCTGTGATGGCCCCGCTGCGGATCCTGTTTGCGGGTACGCCCGACTTCGCTGTCCCCAGCCTAGCCGCATTGATCGAGGCCCAGGTCTCGCGCACGAAGGAGCCGCCTCTGACGGTTGCAGCCGTCTATACACAACCGGATCGCCCGGCCGGACGCGGTCGGCAGCTTCAGGAAAGCCCGGTCAAGACCCTCGCCCTCCGACATGGCCTTGCCGTCGTTCAACCCGAAAGCCTGAAGCGGGATCCGGACGCCGTCTCGCAGCTTCGTGACTTCGAAGCCGACCTCATGGTGGTCGTCGCCTACGGCTTACTCCTGCCGATCAGTGTACTGGAAGCTCCCCGGCTCGGCTGTGTGAACGTCCACGCCTCGCTGCTGCCGCGCTGGCGCGGTGCGGCGCCGATCCAACGTGCGTTGTTTTCGGGCGACCCCGAGACCGGCGTCTGCATCATGGGCATGGAGGCGGGTCTGGATACGGGCCCCGTCTATCATCGTCTCCATACGCCGATCGGCCCAAGAGACACCAGCGCCACGCTGCACGACCGACTCGCCGGACTCGGCGCCAGAGCCCTGCTCGAGGCGTTGCCGGGCATCGCGGATGGGACACTGATCCCGGTGCCCCAGCCGGATGCGCTGGCGACCTACGCACATAAGCTGACGAAAGACGAGGCCATCATCGATTGGCGACAGCCCGCCGAGACCATCGAGCGGATGATCCGAGCTTTCGATCCCTGGCCCGTCGCACAGACCCGACTCGCCGCGGAGACGCTGCGAATCTGGGACGCCGAGGCCGAGCCGGAGCGCAGCGTCGAGGATCCCCCCGGGACCGTGATCGGCACCACACGCCAGGGCATCGAGGTCGCCACGGGCGAAGGCGTCCTGCGCATCACCCGGCTTCAACCCCCCGGCAAGCGGGCCATGGGGGCCGCGGATTATCTCAATGCGCGATCGATGGACGGCGTCCAGCTTGGCTGAGCGCCGACAGACGGCGCCGCGGTCCCCTCGTCATCCCGCAGGCGCCGAGCCCCGTGCCGCCGCCGCGCTGGCGTTGTTCGGCGTGCGACAACGCGGAAAATCGCTTACGCGTGTGCTCGAGCACACGCGGCTCTCGTCTCAGGCGCCGGCCGAGCGCGCACTGACGCAGGAGATGGTCTACGGGTCGCTGCGCACCTTGCCGCGACTCGAGGCACTCGTCTCTCGTCTGCTCAATCACCCGATGAAGCCGTCGGACAAGGACCTCGAGTCGCTCATCTTGATCGGCCTCTATCAGCTCATCGCGATGGGGACACCCGAGCACGCCGCCGTCGCCGCCACCGTGGAGGCGGCGCGACTGCTCGGAAAGCCCGACAAGGCCGCGCTCGTCAATGCCTTGCTGCGCCGATTCCTGCGCGAGCGTGAGACCCTCTTGGCCGAGGTCGATCAGGAGCCTGCCGTCCGCTGGCTCTTTCCTGAATGGCTGCTCGAGTCTCTGCGAAGCGACTGGCCGGACGATTGGGAGCAGATCGTCCAGGCCAGCAATGAACGTGCACCCATGAGCCTGCGCGTCAATCGGATGCGCATCGACAGGCGTGCCTACACCGCCCGTCTCGTCGCCGCAGGCATCACGGCCCGACCCACCCCGGACGCTGAGATGGGCTTGACGCTCGACCAGCCCCGCCCGACTCGCGATCTGCCCGGATTCGACGAGGGCGAGGTCTCGGTTCAAGACGGTGGGGCGCAACTGGCAGCCGAGTTGTTGGGCGCCGAGTCGGGCCAACGGGTGCTCGATGCCTGCGCAGCCCCCGGGGGCAAGGCGGCAGGCATTTTGGAGCGCTCCGATAACCGGCTCGCGCTGGTGGCCATCGACAGCTCACCAACTCGACTGCACTCGATTCGCGAGACCCTCTCGCGGCTGAGTCTCACCGCCGAGGTCATCCTCGCGGATGCGGCGGAGCCTCGCGGTGATTGGACCCGACTCCCCTTCGACCGTATCCTGCTCGATGTTCCCTGCTCGGCAACGGGTGTCATCCGGCGTCATCCGGACATCAAATGGCTCCGCCGTGCCACGGATATCACCTCTCTTTGCAGCCTGCAGAGCAAGATCCTTGATGCTGCCTGGCCGATGCTGCGGACGGGCGGGCGCCTTCTCTATGTCACCTGCTCCTTGCTTGCCGATGAAAACCAGCACCAGATTTCGGCCTTCTTGGAGCGCCACCCGGATGCCCGGGAACGCCCGATCGACGCTCCGTGGGGACGCGCCATGCCGATCGGCCGACAACTGTTGCCGACGGTCGGAGCCAACGATGGCTTCTACTACGCCGTGATCGAGAAAGTGAAATAATGACCCCGCGGCCCCGGAGCAACGCTTGGCGGATCCTGATCCTCGCGGTCTTGCTCGGCACCCTCACGCCGGTCTCGGCAAAGGACCAGATCCGGGTTGAGCGGGTCGAGACGCGTCTCGTCAATGGCAGCTTTGTGATGGATGCCTTCATCGACTACGGGCTCAGCCCGGATGTGCTGGATGCCCTCGAGAACGGCGTCCCTCTGACCATCTTGATCCAGATTCAGGTGCGGCGGATCGGTGCCTGGCTCTGGGAGGAGAGTCGGCTTGATCTTCAGATGCGCTATGCCATTCGGTACAAGCCTCTGTCGGAGCGCTATGAGGTCTATCGGCTCCCCGGGACGTCCGGCCGCAGCTTCGTCAGCCGGGATGCCGCGTTTCGGGCATTGGGAGAGCTCGAGGGACTCGATCTGCTGAGCGAGGCTAGTCTCGACCCGGATAGCGATTACGAGGTTCAGATCAGGGCCTCGCTGGACATCGAGGAGCTGCCGCTCCCGCTTCGCCCGACCGCCTATCTCAAACCATCCTGGAAACTCTCCAGCGGGTGGAGCAAGTGGCCCTTAACACCTTAGCCCGTTTGCGCGGACTGGGGACCCTGCCGGTCGCAGGCCTCATCCTCGGCCTGTTCGTCGTCCTGGTCCTGATGCGCGACGCCGTCGAGGGTTCCGAAGCCCTGAGCCGCGCCTTCGTGCCGCTGCTGGCGGTCGTTCTGGCTGGGCTGGCTGCGCTCGCGATCCTGGTCCTCGTCAACATCGTCAAACTGGTCAGGCGCTATCGTCGGCAGGCGGCCGGCTCGAGACTGACCGGGCGCATCCTGGTGCTCTTCGTGCTTATCTCGTTGCTGCCGGTCGGCGTCGTCTATTACTTCTCACTCGGCTTCCTGCTGCGCGGGATCGACAGCTGGTTCGACGTCGAGGTGGGTCAGGCGATGCAGGACGCCCTGGTGCTCAATCAGGCGTCGTTCGACCTGAATCAGCGAGTCCTCGGCCGATATACCGAGCAACTGCTCGCCGGGATCGAGGATCGCTCCTCGACCGCAATCGCGCTCAGCCTGAACAATCTGCGTCGCCAAGCCGGGGCGATCGAATTGACGGTCTATGGGCCCGGCGGGCAGGTCCTCGGCAACGCCAACGAGGATCCCACCAAGCTGGTTCCGAATCAGGCCGAGCGCGAGATCCAACAGAGCGTGCGTGCCGGCAACAATTACGTCGGTCTGGAGACGGATATCGGCGGCGAGCTTATCGTGCGTGCACTGGTGCAGGATCCGCGGGGCCGAGACATGCAGATGCAGGCGATCTTTCCGACCTCCGCCCGAATCACCGAGCTGGCCGAGCGCCTCGAGCATGCCTACAATCGCTACACCGAGCTGGCCTATCTGCGTCAGTCACTGAAGCTGAGCTTCTCGCTCACCCTGTCACTGGTCCTCCTGTTCGGTGTCATGGCGGCCGTGATCGCCGCCTTTCACATCGCGCGCCGCCTGGTCGCTCCGGTCGCGGATATCGCCCGTGGCACGCGCGCGATCGCGGAGGGTGACTACGAGCAACAGCTGCCGCTGCCCAAGCAGGACGACGAGCTGGCCTTCCTGGTCGCCTCCTTCAATGCGATGACACGGCGGATCGCCCGCGCACGCGATTCAGCGGCCCGCAGCCAGCAGGCAGTCGAAACTCAACGCAATTATCTCGAGACAGTCCTCGGCCGCCTCTCATCGGGAGTCGTCGCCTTCGATGCGGACCAGCGACTGCGGACCGCCAACCCTGCCGCGCGTCAGATCCTGACGCTCGTATTCACGGACGAAGAGCGGCCAGAGCTCGGTCGCATCGAGCGCGAGCTGCCATGGCTCACCCCCTGGACCACGACAGTCCGTCGCCACATCGCCGCCGAGCAGGACTGGCGCGCCGAGGTCGAGCTCGATCGCGGCGAGATCAGCCAGACCCTGATGTGCCGGGGCAGTCCACTGCCACTGGCGGACAATCAGCAGCGAGGGCACGTCGTGGTCTTCGACGACATCACCTCACTGATCACGGCACAGCGCAACGCAGCCTGGGGCGAGGTCGCGCGTCGTTTGGCCCACGAGATCAAGAACCCGCTGACACCGATCCAGCTTTCGGCCGAGCGATTGCGACACAAGCTTCTCGCCAAGGCCGATGAAACCGACGCGATGGTGATCGATCGTTCGACCCGCACCATCATCCAGCAGGTCGAGGCCATGAAGGCCATGGTGAACGATTTCTCCGACTATGCCCGGACCCCGCACGTCCGCGCCGAGACCTTGGAGCTGGACCGGCTCGTACAAGAGGTGCTGGATCTCTATCGCAGCGCCGGGACCAGTGCGCTTCAGGTCAGCCTCGGTGCCCCCGGGATCCAGGTGCGCGGCGACCCATTGCGGTTGCGTCAGGTCATGCATAATCTAATCAAGAACGCGCAAGAGGCACTCGACGGCCGAAGCGACGCCTGTATCGCCGTGTCGACACGAGTCGCTCAGGATGGGAACGCACCTGTCGTCGAGCTTCAAGTGGTCGACAACGGACCCGGATTCGAAGAGCACCTCTTCAAACGCCTGTTCGAGCCCTATGTCACCACAAAGCCAAAAGGGACCGGACTCGGATTGGCCATCGTCAAGAAGATCATCGAGGAGCACCGCGGTATCATCAGGGTCGAGAATACAGGCCAGGGAGCCCTGATCCAGATCCGCTTGCCGATCCGGCAGGGCGCAACCCAAGCGCCCGATGGGCGAAGACAGGTCGAACAGCTATGAGCGCAACGCACGTCTTGGTCGTCGACGACGAGCCCGACATCCGAGGTCTGGTCCAGGAGATCCTCGAGGACGAGGGCTACGCCGTCGTCAGCGCGCAGAACGGCGAGACCGCGCGTCACGCCCTCCGTGATCGCCGTCCGGACCTGATCCTACTCGACATTTGGATGCCGGACCTGGACGGCATCACACTGCTGCGGGAGTGGTCCGAGGAGGAAGACGGGCTACCATGCCCCGTCATCATGATGTCAGGACACGGTACGGTGGAGACCGCCGTCGAGGCGACACGACTCGGCGCCTATGACTTCCTCGAGAAGCCACTCTCGATGGCCAAGCTGCTGCTCACGGTCGAGCGCGCACTGGAGGCCGACAAGCTTCAGAAGGAAAACATCGGGCTCAAGCGTCGTGCGCCGCAAGTGCATGAGCCGATCGGGCGCAGCGCGAGTATGCAACGGCTGCGCGAGCAGGTGAAGCGCATCGCCCAGCACGATACATGGGTGCTCATCACGGGTGACGCCGGGAGCGGACGGGAGACCTTCGCACGCTATCTGCATTCCCAGAGCGGGCGACGGGAACGGCCGTTCGTCGATCTCAGCGTCTCGACGCTCGCGGGTGGAAACGCGGCCCGCGAGCTGTTCGGAACCGAGGACGGCGAGCATACCCACTACGGGAATCTCGAAAAGGCGGCGGGCGGCACGCTACTCCTGGACGAGGTCGCCGACATGGAGCTGGAGGCCCAGGCAAAGCTGCTCGGCGCACTGGATACCGGGTCTTTCCTGCGCGTCGGGGGCGTCGAACCCGTGCGCATCGACGTGCGCATCATCGCGGCGACCCAGCGCAATCTCGAAGAAGAGGTGCGTGCCGGACGCTTCCGCGAAGACCTCTTCTACCACCTCAATGTGGTGCCTTTGAACATACCCCCTCTGCGCGACCACGCCGAGGACGTCCCGGATCTGCTCAACTTCTATCTCGACTTCTTCGCGACCCACGAGAAGCTGCCGTATCGGCGATTCAGCGTGGGCGCCCAAAACTATCTGCGCAACTACAGCTGGCCGGGGAATGTGCGTGAGCTCAAGAACCTGGTTCAACGCGTACTCATCCTCGGCGCCGGCGACGAGATCAGTCAGAAGGAAGTCGAGGGAGCGCTCGGGGCGCCGCCACCGTCCCAGGGCCAGGCGCTCGAAGGTCTGGTCTCGTTTGATCAGCCTCTGCGGCAAGCGCGTGAGCAGTTCGAGAAGGCGTATCTCGACTATCAACTCGAGAAGCACACCGGAAATGTCAGCAAGATGGCGAAAGAGGCGGGCATGGAGCGGACCCATCTCTATCGAAAATTGCGCTCGTTGGGCATCGAGATCAAGGAGCGCCGTTGAAGTGCGTCCGGCGGGGCATATCGGGGTCGCACCTGTATCCCGGCCTGTCGCTACCGCAGATCTTGGCGCTGACGCACTTCAAGTGTTTTGCTTTTCATAGACCCGGCGAACCTTGCGTTCCGAACAACCCATATGCGCCCGATCTCTCTTGAACCGCGTTGCGCCGATCGATCCGAGTCGCTGCGAGGCTAAAAGACGCTGCGCCAATATATAGATGACCACGGACGCGGTTTAAATGAAAATCATCATCCTCGGCGCGGGACAGGTCGGCACATCGGTGGCGGCCAATCTGGTCAGCGAGGCCAACGACATCACTGTCGTCGACCATAACCCCGACCTTCTGAGGGAGTTGCAGGACCGCTTTGATCTGCGCACCGTCCTTGGACACGGCGCTCATCCGGACGTGCTCCGGAGCGCCGGAGCCGAAGACGCGGACATGATCATCGCGGTCACCAACAGCGATGAGACCAACATGGTCGCCTGTCAGGTCGCCTATACCCTCTTCCACACCCCGACCAAGATCGCACGAGTCAGGGCACAGAGCTTTCTCGACCAACCCAAGCTGTTCGGCACGGACGCCCTGCCGATCGATGTCCCGATCAGTCCCGAGGCTCTGGTCACGGAGTACATCATGCGCCTGATCGAGAACCCGGGCACCCTTCAAGTGCTCGATTTCGCCGGCGGGCGGATCCGGCTGGTGGCGGTGAAGGCCTATTATGGCGGCCCATTGGTCGGGCATGAGCTGCGGACACTGCAGGATCATATGCCCCTCGTCGACGCGAGGGTCGCCGCCATCTATCGCCAGGATCGGGCCATCGAGCCGCAGGGCGATACGGTGATCGAGGCCGACGACGAGATCTTCTTCGTCGCGGCCCCGAGGCACATCCGCCTGGTGATGAGTGAGCTGAGACGTCTGGACCAGCCTTACAAGCGGCTGATCATTGCCGGCGGAGGGAACATCGGCGCGCGGCTCGCCGGAGCCTTGGAGCGCAACTACCGGGTCAAGATCATCGAGCGCGATCTGGTCCGCTGTAAGCGGATCTCCGAAGCGCTGGAGAAGACCATCGTGCTGCATGGCGACGCCGCCGATCGCGACCTGCTTCAAGAAGAAAATATCGAGAACACCGACGTCTTCTGCGCCGTGACGGACGACGACGAGGCGAACATCCTCTCGGGCATGCTGGCAAAACGGCTCGGGGCGCGCAAGGTCATGGCCCTGATCAACAGACCCTCTTATGTTGATCTGGTCCAGTCCGGCGCCATCGATATCGCCATCTCACCCCAGCAGGCGACGATCGGCAGCCTTCTGAAGCACATCCGCAGGGGTGACGTGGTCGTCGTCCATTCGCTACGCCGCGGCGCAGCAGAGGCCATCGAGGCCATCGCACATGGCGACGAGAGCTCCAGTAAGGTGATCGGGCGCAGTATCGAGAACATCAGGCTGCCCAAGGGCGCGAGCATCGGTGCCATCGTCCGCGGCGAGGAGGTCCTGATGGCCCACCACGACACGGTCATCGAGCCCGAGGACCACATCATCATCTTCCTCCAGGACAAGGCTCGCATCCAAGAGGTCGAGCGTCTCTTCCAGGTCGGGGTCACGTTCCTCTGAATCTCGTTTATCGCGTCCGCAGACGGTCTCCCGAAGATCGCATCTTGTGCGAATTAGGTTTGCTGGATTGAGCAACGCCTTGCCGATTCTCATTGGCCGGCCGGCTCGAGGTCCGGACAATCAGGGTCAACCCGTCCTCGACCAGCAACTCCGCGCAGATCATGAGCAACCCGAACCGTCTCATCGCCCCCATTCTGATCCTGATGGCGATCAGTGCCTGCGGTCCGTCCGACCCGAGGCAACAGGCAACCGAGTTGCTCGAGATCGCGGAGCAGGGCGACCTCTCCGCCCTCAACGCGCTCTTGAAGCCCTCCACCCGAGTCGACGTCCGCGATAGCTGCGACTGGACGCCGCTCATGAAGGCCGCGCTCTATGGTCACATCGAGGTCGTGGAGCGTCTGCTCGATGCCGGCGCAACCGTCGACGCCCAAGACAACGGCGGCTATACGGCCATGATGCTCGCGGCCTCCAACAACCATGCGCAGATCGTCGATCTGCTCTTGAGCAGAGGTGCCATGGTCGACCACCAAGAGCAGACCCAAGGTTGGACCGCCCTGAGCTGGGCCGCCGGCAAAGGCCACACGAAGACCGTCGAGGTCCTGCTCCGTCATGGCGCCGACCACACACTTGAGGATTTCGCGGGCCATACGGCGGAGGATCGCGCGCGGGAAGCCGACCAGCAGACAGTCATCGATCGATTGGCGGCCCGCGATCGTCAATGAAACGCTGGTCAAGTCAGCGGCCCCTCCGACACCTGGATGTGTCGCCATCTGCAGTCGCCTAAGGGACTGCAGATGGTGGGATTCGGAAACCGCGTTTTCGAATCACGCGCTGATTTTCGCCAGGGATGCAAATGATCGGCGTCTCCTCTTCTCCTTGAATGCCTCTCGGGCTTGCGCGGGCGACCGATCGGCCATAGATCCCGCAGACCAGCCCGAAAGGGCTCGCCGCGCTGGAGGCCCCCGTTGAATCGCAAAGCCCGCATCGAAGAAACCTTGAGAGCAACCTTCGACCCCATGCACATGGAGGTCGTCGACGAAAGCCACATGCATTCGGTACCTGCCGGTGCCGAATCCCACTTCAGGATCTTGGTCGTCAGCGAATCCTTCACCGACCAACCCCTGGTCGCCCGCCACCGCCAACTCAATCGCGCCCTGAGCGCCGAGCTTGCGGGTGGCTTACACGCCCTGGCACTCCACACCTGGACGCCTGAAGAATGGTTCGCCAAGGGCGGACAAGTGCCGGAATCGCCGCCCTGCCAAGGGGGCTCAAAGGCCGGCTGACCGACGACTCGGCCGCTGTTTCTGTCAATCCAGTCTCGAATGCCTACCGGATATTGGCGGCATCCAGTGCATCCCGTATCTCGGCTGTCGTTTGCGGGATCGCGAATCTTGCCAGCGGCGCCCCATCCGCGCTGAACAGGACTACCGTGGCGTCCCGCATGCCAAACCTCCGGGCGAAGGCCTGCCCATCCGGATGCCCGAGGTGGACTGCCAGAAACTCGACCTTGTCCTCGTAGTCCGGCCGAATGCGATTTAGAAGGTCCATGACGTCGGCGCCTGCAAGGTAATTGCTGTCACGAGCCACCACCAGTGCCGGGGTGCCCTGGCCGATGCGCGACAGGTCCGTGGAGAAGGCCCCCC
>RRYU01021335.1_pt1 | contig 30178 bp, 31 predicted proteins | sample 2162651 | NCBI WGS metagenome assembly RRYU01 (sample SAMN10267283, study PRJNA491782) | microbial mat metagenome | isolation source: biomat in the production well | place: Japan: Minami-Kanto gas field, natural gas well KTG3 | collected 2017-06 | reverse complement strand
TACGGGCTGGGCCTTGCGGTATTCACCGTCGACAAGATCATCTCGTTCGCAAGCACAGCGGCGATCATGGCCATCGGGCTCATCGTGTACGTGGGGCTCCAGGAAGCGCTCTGGGCGGTCGTGATCGCCGTCCTGCTCACCGCGGCCGCAGTCGCGCTCTTGCTCAGCCCGTGGGTGCGCACGTTCGTCCGCGAGAAACTCCTCCGGCGGCACAGCTCGAAGTTCGCCGGCTACTCCGGCTACCTCGGGGACCTTCTCGGCAAGCACCCCGTGATACTCCTGCTCAACACCGTGGTCACGCTGACTCGGACCCTGCTCATGGCGGCGACCGTGTGGATCATGCTGCTCGCGCTAGGCGAGCGCATCGATCCGCTCGCGGTGCTGTTCATCCAGTCGATCGCGCAGGGGGCGTCGTTCATCCCGATCAGTATCGCGGGTATCGGCGTGCGTGAGAGCACCGCGACGCTGCTCTACACGACGCTGTTGGGCGTCTCGGCAGCACCGGTCCTCAACGCGAACCTGCTCGTGCTGGCGATCGGGTATCTTCGGGCGGCGCTGCTGTTCGTGACGTTTGGCGTGAGCGGGGCGACCAAGCGCGCGCCTGGCGACTCCTAGCCCATCCCCTCGAGCGGAACGATCCCACCCTCAAGCGCAGCGACCACGCGTGCGGCGACCTGATCGTCCCAGCGCTCCGGGCGCTCCCAATCGCGCGATGACGCGAGCGCCTGGTTCAGTCCAGCAAGGATCTGCTCGGCATCTGCCGAGACAAGCCGGTTGGCTCCCACCTCGACGGTGATGGCGCGCTCGGTGTTGCGGCGCACGGTGACGCACGGGGTGCCCACCATGCACGACTCCTCCTGGATGCCGCCCGAGTCCGTGACGATCGCGGCTGCATCGCGCTGCAATGCGAGCATGTCGAGGTAGCCAACGGGATCGACGATGTGCACTCCGGCCTCCTCGGTGAGGCCTGCAGCGGCAAGGAGCGGGCGGGTACGCGGATGTGCGGGGAACAGCACCGGGTGTTCTATCGCAGTGAATGCGCGGGCGATGGCCCCGAGGCGCTCGGGATGATCCGTGTTCTCGGGCCGGTGGACGGTGGCGAGGACGTAACCGCCAGCCGCGAACCCGTAGGCCCCGCACACATCGCGCCCCGCGATGCGCTCGAGGTTGCGCAGTACGCTCTCGGCCATGATGTTGCCCACGAAGTGGATACGTTCGCGATCGATCCCCTCAGCCACGAGGTTCTCGTCGGCTTCGCGCGCGGGAGTCAGGTGCATGGAGGAGAGCTGGTCAGCGACGAGACGGTTGACCTCCTCGGGCATCGACATATCCCAGGAGCGCAGCCCCGCCTCGAGATGGACTACCGGGATGTGCAGCTTGCTCGCGGCAAGGGCGCCGGCGAGCGTGGAGTTCACGTCGCCCACCACGACGATCGCGTCGGGCTTCTCGGCCATGAAGAGTTCTTCGAGCGCCATCATCGCCTTGCCGGTCTGAACCGCATGCGTACCCGAGCCCACGCCGAGAAACCACGTGGGCGTGGGGATGTCGAGATCCGTAAAAAAGATGTCGCTCATCGCGGCGTCGTAGTGCTGGCCGGTGTGCGCGATGTGGGCCTCGATACCGGCTGCCGCCAGTGCGGGCATGAGCGGGCCGACCTTGATGAAGTTGGGACGCGCGCCGACGATGACGATCAGTCGCATGAAGATCCTTCCGAATCAGTTGTGTTCTGAGACCACTACGGAGCGATGGTCGATATCTCGGCGATGACATCCGCAGAGACGGCTACCGGACCGCCGTAGACTTGAACCCGGTCGATCGTGCCCGATCTGGCGTTCAGGAAATCGGCACTTGGCTGTGCAAGATACGATGTGGTTGTCAGGATGAGTACCCCTCCCCCTGCACCTGCAGCCGCACCTCCCGAGAGCGCATCCGCGAAGTCACGACCCGTAGCAACACCTACGACACCAGTGTCTGCCCAGTGGAACTTGAGCGCATACTCCGCGAGTGCCGAGGCGGTCTGATAGCGTGTTGCGCCCCACACCCGATCGGTGCGTAGCACGCCCGGAACCTGCCCGATCGCCGAGAATACCGCAGAGGAGATTGCGCCCTCGCCACCGACCACCATGACATCGTCGGCGCCAAGGTCCGCAAGGGCCGCAGCGGTGACCGAGCTAAGCGATCCCGGTCGGGTAAGCAAAATGGGAACACCCTGACCGTACGCCAGTGGTGCGGCCGCAAGAGCGTCTGCGAATCCATCGGAGCGCGCGACGAACACCGTGCCATCCCACGGCCGGCCCGTACGGGCAAGTTCTGAGATCGATTCCGCAGCGACCGCGACGGCGGTCGCGAACCGGTCGGGGCCGTAGACCCGACGCCACGAGAGTCCTGCCTGAGTCAGCGCACTGGTGACCTGGACGCTGACAGCGACCGGACCGCCAACGACGAGCACTTCGGTGGCTCCGAGACGCTTGATCTCATTGAGTGCCGGCGTGGAGAGCGTGTTCCTCGGCGTAAGCAGCACCGGCGAGCGATACGCGCCGGCAAGGCCGGACGCGGTGAGTGCATCAGGATAGTCGGCGCCTGTCGCCAGCACGACCGTGTCACACGAGCCAGCTGCGAACGTCTTGCTCGAGATATCGACAGCGGTCAGGTAGCGATGGTCTCCGTAAAGCCTGCTGATGGACGCATGGCTACGCGGTCCGACAGACCATGAGAGGGCAAAGGCGCCTGACCCCCGGTACGAGCGCACGTGCACGTAGTAGACACCGGCGCCCCCGGCGGGAACGGTATAGCTGAGCTCATCGGGATAGACGGGCAACTCAGAGCGGGCGATGGGTGTAGCGCTCAAGACAGAGGTCGCACCCGGAGCGAAGAGGCGCACGTCGAAGTCGGTGCCATCCGTGCCCGCGAGCGAGATTGCGATGCGGTCGCCTACGTCAGCAGCAGGCAAGGCGTAGACAAGGGAATCTCCGCTACCGGCGAGTGTGTCGACACGTGGGGATGCACCAAGCGCCGCACCCGGTATCTCTGCGTCGGCGTCAAGCGGCGGCGTGAGGCCTACAGCCGCGGCCAGTTCATAGGTGGGCGATCCCGCCGCTGCCCACACATTCACATAGTAGGTACCACCCGTGCCCGCAGGAACGTCGAAGGCGAGAATCTCCGGGTCGAACGCGGTCGCCGCACCTGCGAGCGGCCGATCGACGCTCACATCGGTCGCCGCAGGGCCGAACACGAACACGTCAGCATCGCCGCCCACCATAGAAAGCACGAGAGAGAGACGCTCGCCAGGCACAAGGTCGACGGCGTAGACATGATCGGGCTCGGTTCCCCGGTCGAGTTGTCCGCCCACGGACGGCATCACGAGCGGGACGCCGGGAATCGCATTGATCGCGCCTACCATTGGAGCGGGGTCGATAGCGATATCGAGCGTGTAGTCTCCACTGCCCGAGAAGCGCTCGACCACGATGTAGTACGTACCAGCGTCTGGCGACCGGACATCGTGAACGATGCGCTCCGGATACGCATCGAGCAGAGACGACCCCACGACGCCCAGCGAGTGTGTCTCACGGTACACGTAGAGGTCGAAGTTGGTGGTCGACGCAGCATCAAGTTCGACCGATACACGCTCGTCGGCAGCGAGCACGACCGAGTACACGTCATAGCCGTCCTCGGCGCCCAGATTCCCGTTGGTCAGGCCGGCAGTTGTGGGTACGGCAGACGCGAAGTCAGGCGCTTCGAGCGCCACGAGCGAACCGCCGTCCAGACTCCGCGAGAGCGCGAGGGCGAGACGCTGCTGCTTGATGCCCTGGGCCGGGGCACCAGCGACCTCGCCGGCACCCACACCGATCGGCACGAACGCGCATACCAGAACAGCGCACACGACGACTCTAACAGCGCGGACTCCCGCGCCGTGGCGATTCACGATCCTCATACAGAGTTCCCCCTCGACACTTGTGCGTACCCCATCAAGCGCAGTCTGATTCTTGCCCTACCCTACATAAAGGGTCTGACACCGTCCAGAACAGAAATGCGTATGCATGCAACGTGTCCGTCATCTTTCGCGCTTGCGGTACGGCCCCCGCCCCTCACGCGCGACGAATGCCAACGTCTCGCCGTGCAGAAGCTCCGGTGCCTCCCGGATGACCCGCATCAGGCGGTCGGCTGTGGCGCTCTGGAACACTTCGCCGCGCTCCCACCTGCCAACCGCACCCCGCGACACACCGAGCGCGCACTCAAGCCCCGACTGCGTCAACTCAAGAGAGAAGCGCATCTCGCGGATCTCGTCCGGCGTGAGTAAGCCCATCTCCGTGCGCGCCATCGCAACGGCAGTGTTGGTCAGTTCTGCGAATGCCGGCCCGGGGTAGAGCTCTTCGCCACACGCGCGACAACGTTCGTAGTCAAAATCAGGCTCGACACTCCACGTGCCCTCGCGGAAGTCTATAGCTATCGGATCACGCGTGATCTCGACGCCACGTTCCCCGCACACCGAGCACACCCGTAGATTCTCAGCAGATGTCTTCACGCGCACCTCCTAATGAGCCTCGCCATCCCGACAGCACGTCAACACCACGATCGACACTCCATCTTCGTGCACGGTGACCTTCACGTACCACCGCGCACCTCCGATACACGGGCGATACACGTCCAGCCAGACGTCCTTCCTTACCGTGTGCTGTTGCGACTTATGGAAGTCCGCTGCCTCCATTAGGTGAATACAGGTGACCGGATAGTCTGCCGGGAGGCCCTTACGTCTCAGGTATCGCTCGACGCGTTTGGGCACCCGGAACTCTCCGGCATGCACCTGTTCCTTCACCCATGCGAGATCGTACTGGGGCTGTTGCCGTCCGGACACGAATCACCCTCTCATCCACGCTCATGCAAGAGGGGCTCGCAACACATAATGTATCATCTTGTATGTTTTCAAGGAAGCGACTACCTAGAACCCTTACCCCCCATCCATCCCCCGCTGCCTCAGCACGCCGAGCACCGTCTCCCGCTCGAGCATCCAGCGGTCAGCGTCGCGCTCGAGGAACCGCTCGACATCGGTGAGCACGTGGTCCCACGGAGCTTCGCTCATCCTCGCGCTCAGGGCGGACTTCCACGCTCCATCGTTCGCAAGCTCCGGCCGACCCGCCTGCGCGCACGCGTTGGCGAGCAGCACCTCGTTGGGCTCCGGCCAGCTCGGATCGCTCAGGTACCAGACGAGGTCGTAGACGTCCCTGCCCTTGATCCACTCCCGCAGAAGCAGCGCGGCGATCTTGCCGGCCAGGAGCGAGGACCGGTCATGGTGGGCGAACCTGAGTGTCGCGTACCGACGCACCGTCGTGACATCGACGACGGCGCCGGCCGGCGGGTTGGTGTCCACCTCGATCTTCACCGAGAACGTCTTGTCCCGATGCGGACTGAGTCCAAGCTCGTGCTCGAGCCCGACGAAGCGGACAAACGCCTTGTTGACGGCGGTCTTCGTGGCCACCTTGACGGTCACGTCGTACGCCTCGCGCTCGAACCGCGTCCGTACCGCGTCGAGGAGTGCCGGGAAGTCGTAGCTCGCTATGTCTGTCTCCAGGGCGAAGTCGAGATCCTCCGAGAACCGGGGAATCGCGTAGAGGAACCGCAGCGCCGTGCCACCATGGAACGCAAGGTACTCCCACGCACCGCGGTCCTGCAACGTCTGGAGCACCCGTGCCTGCAGGTACTCGCGCATCACGTTGGTCGCCGCCTGCCGAGGAACCCCTCCAACGACGCCAGCCAGATACTCCTTCACCCTGAGAACTCCTCTCGCTCGTGCCGCGCCAGGTCGGCGACGTTCGCCGCAAACCGTGCCACCTTGTGGCTCGCGAAACGTTCCGCATACGCAAGAAGCCGCAATGCATCGATCTCGTCGAGGCGCTGCAGCCGCAGTTCCCGGGCGAACGCGGGCTTGTCGGAGCCGGTTCGCAGGTACGCCAGGTCGAGCAGCGCCTTCTCCGGCGTCGCTGCGAATGCAGACCTCCCACCAGGAAGCTCCACATGCTCGTAGCCCCAGAACAGCGACTCCTTCACATGTTGATACACGAACGTCCCAAACGGGGTCTTACGGGATACCTGCCTGCCCGTCGTGACCGCAGTCGTCACGAAGACGGCTTCCGGGATCAGTCCGGCATCCGCGAGCACAGTCTCGAGACTCACGTAGGAGCCGTGCACCAGCGCGTTCGAGACCTCGTACGGGTGTGGGTCCGTGCGCCGGTATCGATCAGACAACGCATAGACGCCACGTCGAAGCTGCACCACGAAACCATCGGATGTCCAGCGGGACAGCTGTTTGTGCACATCACGCGTGTCTGACCCCGGGCCGAGAAGCATGCCCGTCGTGAATAGCAGCTCGCTGCCGACTATTGACAGTAGTTCTTCACGTTTCATGGCATTAAGTTACCACACTTGGTAAGTTAATGCCACAGAATTCGAGCGAGCTCCGGGTGGTGCCTCAGCGCTTGCGGTACGGCCCCCGGCCCTCACGCGCGACGAAGCCGGTCTCCTCTATCAGTTCCGGATGCGTCCACAACAGTCGCATTAGCGTGTCCGCCGTCTTGCTCTGGACGAAGAGGCCACGCTCCCAACGACCCACGGTCTTCTCTCCCACCCCGAGCAGGCGCTCAAGATCACCCTGAGTGAGTCCGAGGCTCATCCTCATTTCCCGTATCTCACCAGGCTGGAGGAACCCCGCCTCCTCACGGGCAATCTCTGAAGCCGCCGCTCGTATCGCGTCCGTCTGACCCGCCGGATGAAAGTCCTCCTGGCACGCGGAGCAGTGCTCGTACTCGAACCCGTTCACCAAGTAAGAGCCCGAACGCAGCTCAACCGTCAGCGGCGCGCATGTTGAAACGATGGACCGTGCACCACAGATCGGACACGTCGGACCTACCGTCGCTGTTCCCATGCTGTACACCCCTTAGTGGGCTTCGCCGTCTACACAGAAGCTCAGGATCACAAGCCCATCACCGTCCTCGGTTTCCGTGAGTTTCAGGTAGCGGCGAGACCCATCGAATCTTGGCCGGTAGATGTCGAGCCATACGCCAGGTCGTTCGATGTGCTCTTGTGACTTATGGAAATCTGTAGAACCGAGGGCATCAACACACGCCCGCAAGTCCGCTTCAGTCCACTCACGACGATCCATGTATCGTCGTACCCGCCGAGGAATCACGTAGCGACCCTCTGCAATCTGCAGCCGGACCTGAATTAGCGGATAGTGCGCGTCTGGCCTCTCGCGCTTACTGTCATCGCCCACGCCTCACCCCTCATCATCCTTGCGTGAGGGGCCACACCTCTAATAGTAGCGTTGTATCCCTTTTCATGCAACAGCGGTTACGGGAAATCTCCGCTAGTACGCCCCGCGTGCAAACAGCACCGCAGGCAACGTGCGCGCGAGGATCGCGAGGTCAAACCCGAGCGACCAGTTCTCGATGTAGAACACGTCGAGCCGCACCATCTCTTCGAAGGAGAGCCGCGAGCGTCCGCTCACCTGCCAGAGCCCCGTCATCCCCGGCAGCACCTCCATGCGACGCCAGTGGTGGTCGGTATACTGCTCGGCCTCGTGGATGAGCGGCGGCCGGGGGCCCACGAGCGACATCTCGCCCCGCATCACGTTGAGCAGCTGCGGGAACTCGTCGACGGAGAACTTGCGCATCCACTTGCCCACGCGCGTCACGCGTGGATCGTTCTTGATCTTGAACAGCGGCCCATCGGCCTCGTTGTCTTCGAGGAGCTGGGCGAGGCGCGCATCTGCGTCGTCACACATCGAGCGGAACTTGTACATCCCAAACGCCTCGCCGGCCCTGCCCACCCGGGGCTGCTTGTAGAATACGGGCCCACGCGAATCGAACTTGATGGCGAGCATCACAAACACCCAGATGGGCATGCCGAGAAGGATGATCGCGCCCGCGACCACCAGGTCGAACACCCGCTTGCGGAACTGCGACCACCGGGAGAGCGATATCCCCTTCACAGTGATGAGCGGCACACCGGACACCTCGCGGACGATGACGCGGGAGGTGAGCACCTCGAAGAGTCCCGACGAGATGTGCACGTCCACCTCGACGCCACGGAGTTCGTGCATGATGCGGGCGATCACCTCGTGCTCGAAGGCGGTGGAGGCGATCACGACGGTGTCGATGTGCTTCTCGGCGATCACCTGCATGAGCTTGCGCGCACTCCCCAGCACCGGGACGTCTGGCGCGCACGACTGTAGGCGGCGGTAATCGGCCTCGGTCGAAGCCAGGCACCCTACGATATCGATGCCGTTAGAGCGATCGGAGCGCAGTACGCGGATGAGGTCTTCCGCCTCGCGGTTCGATCCAACCACCACGGTGGGCCGCCGCAACCTCCCCCGGCGGCGCAGTTCGCGCATCGCGATCCTCACGCCGAGACGCCCCGCAGACACGAACGCCACTGAGAGCCCCCATGCAAGCAGCGTCCATGCGCGCGACAGGCCGGGCAGCTTGAGGACGTAGGTGAGCAGGATGATCCCTACGAGGCCAAACGAGATCGCGCGGAGCACGCGGGAGAACTCGCCGGAGCCCCAGAAGAGCCGACCAAGGTCGTAGAGCTGACCCTGCCAGAGGAACACGAGCCACACGAGGACCGCGAAGAGGGATATCTCGGAGTAGAGGGGCTGCTCGAAGCGAACATTCTCGAGCCCTGCCATCGCGTCAAGCCGGGAGAAGCGGACCCAGGTGGCCAACAGGGTCGCCAGAAGCAACATCAGCGCGTCGACAGCGAAGAGTGTTATCTGGAGCTGTGCATGCCGTGTGGCACGTCCGTTATCGGCCGTCCGTTGTGATACCCCCACCGTATGCGAGCCCCCTGCTGCAAGACGCGGCGCACTCCCGTTGCGGAGAGTTTACACGAAACGAGCAGGGGTTTCCGAGAATACTCGTGGCGTCGCAGACAGGCTACTCTCCATCCCGCCCGCTACAGGAAGGCACCAGCCTCACCTCCACATCGCAGCCCACCGCCCGAGCATAGCGTTGCAGGGTCGACAGCGACGGAGAGTGCTTTCCTCCACCCTCCAGGCGCGAGACAGCACTCTTCGTGGTGCCCATAGCCACCGCAACATCCTCCTGCGTCAGGCCTGCCGTGATCCGCGCAGACAGGAGCTCGCGAATGAGCGCGTACTCTCCTTCGAGTCGATCGTATGCGTCCGAGAAACCCTTCCGTCTGAGCGCTCGCTCAATGAAGGCCTCATGATCGTGAGACACAGGTGCGTACTTGGAGTCAGTCATCTCTGACCTCCTTCATCCTGCGCCGGGCCAACAACAAATCGTGTGCTGGCGTCGCCCTGGTCTTCTTGATGAAAGAGTGGAGCACGATGACGCACCTGCCTGTCGCGTAACAGTAGAGGGCTCTCCCTGAAATCCCCTTCGCACACGGGCGTAACTCGAAGAGGCCCTTGCCGAGTGCGCGCGAGTAAGGCCTGCGCAAGTCGGGGCCGAACTCGATGAGCAGTTCGACGAGTCGGGCGTACTCCGCAAGTAGAGCAACCGGCCAGTCCTCAATCTGACTGCGTGCCTTCGCGTTGAAGTACACGAGGACGAAGCCATGGTCGATGTTATCGTATTTGCTAACTGTAATCAACTCCACAGGAGTGTGTCAATCCGCCGAGACAACACTCCCATGGCACCGCTACCGATGACTTACCGATTTCTTACCGCTGCACCCTCGAGGACTCCCCTGCACCCAGAAGAGCGACTCAAGTCATAGTGTGGCGCGCCTGCCAGAGGAATAGCAGCCAAAGCGCGACGACTACGAAAGATCTCAGCGTAGAGAGGCTGCTCGATCGCCAAGGAACCGCCCAAGCGCGTCACGCCATTCTGGCATCACGACGCCAAACGTCGACGCACGCGTGCAATCCAGCTGCGAGTTAGCGGGGCGAGCGGCCTTCGAGGGAAACGCTCCGGCGGTCACAGGCACAAGTTCGCACTGGACCCCTGCAAGACGCAAGACCTCAGCGGCGAGCTCGAACCGGCTACACACGCCAGCACCCGCGAGATGGGTGATACCAGAAACGCCAGCGTCCACAAGATCAAGAATGCCTTCAGCGAGATCAATGGTATACGTAGGTGAGCCGACCTCGTCGGTTACGACAGAGAGCGACGGACGTGCAGCCGCGAGATCCAAGATCTTCGACGGGAAGTTGACCCCGCCTGGACCAAAGACCCACGCGGTCCGCACGATCAGCGCTTCAGGGTACGCAGTCGAGACGGCAATCTCCCCAGCAAGTTTGGACTTCCCATAGACAGAGAGCGGATCGACCGTGTCACTCTCCACGTAGGCACCAACCTTGCTGCCGTCGAACACGAAGTCGGTCGAGACGTGCACGAAGCCGAGGCCGGCGTCACGCGCCGCTTCCGCCAACAATCGCGCCCCCGTCTCGTTCACAAGATACGCGCGTTCGGAATCGTCCTCGGCAGCCTCGACATTGGTGTAGGCGGCTGCATTGACTAGCAGCTCACCACCCGCTGTCGCGAACGATTGTACTGCCGCGCGCACGTGGGATTCATCGGAAATGTCGAACTCATTCTTGGGCGGCGCCGCGAAATCACTATGACGTTCACCCAGCACCCGTTGAAGCGCGGTGCCAAGCATGCCATTGGCCCCAGCAATAAGGACGCGACTACTCACGGTCGTCATACCACCGCTTCTGCCACTGCGCGAACTCGCCCTCTCCGTGCTTGATCTTGTGCCACCAAGCTTCGTTCTCGCGATACCACCGTATGGTGTCCCGAAGTCCATGTTCGAAATCGACCTCCGGCAACCAGCCTCCCGCACGAAGCTTGCCCGTGTCGACTGAGTATCGACGGTCATGCCCGGGTCGATCCGAGACCCACTCGATGGTGTCCTCACCAAGTCCCAGCTCATCCAGGATAATCGATGTGATCTCGCGGTTGGTGCGCTCGTTGCCGCCACCGACGTTGTAAACTGCCCCAGGTTCGCCGTTTGCGAGCACCCACTCAATACCAGTGCAGTGGTCGTCAACATGCAGCCAGTCGCGTACGTTCATCCCATCGCCATAAAGCGGCATCTTCTTGCCCTCAAGCGCGTTGGTCACGAACAGCGGAATGAGCTTCTCGGGATACTGGTAGGGGCCGTACGTGTTGCTGCCGCGCGTGATCATGACGGGCAGATCAAACGTACGGTGGTACGCCAACACCTGCAGATCTCCGCCCGCCTTGCTTGCAGAGTACGGACTCGATGGCGTGATCTGGCTCTCTTCCGTGAAGGAGCCTTCGTCAATCGAGCCGTAGACCTCATCGGTTGAAACCTGTACGAAGCGGCCGATGTCGCGCTCGCGAACGACTTCGAGCAGTGTGTGTGTGCCAAGGACGTCCGTGCGAATGAACGCATCGGGCTCAGCGATGGAGCGGTCAACGTGAGTCTCAGCAGCGAAGTTGACGATAGCGTCCACGCCAGCTGCGGCAGCCTCCACCGTCTCCCGATCGCAGATGTCGCCTTCAACAAACGAGCAGCGTGTGCTCTCGGCGACCGGTTCCAAGTTATCGAGATTGCCTGCATAAGTGAGTTTGTCGAGGCAAACGACCTCTACATCATCATGCAGTTGCAGCTGACGACGCACGAACGCCGAGCCGATGAACCCGGCTCCACCACAAACGAGTAGTCTCATCCGTTCTTCACGCCCCAGTCGTAGCCGATTTCCGGATCATCAAACGGGCGCCGAAACTCGTCGGGCTCGTCGTAGTTGTAGACCTCCGTGGGCACGTTTATGATGTGCGCTGGCTGGTCGCCTACGGCAGTGAAGCCGTGATACACACCGACCGGAATGGTGAGGCGCCGTTGCCGCTGCCAGCCGATGACGAACGTGTTCGTCTCGCCGCACGTGGGAGAACCTTCGCGCGTGTCATGAAGGGCGACCTTGGCCATTCCGCTCACACAGATGAAGTTGTCAGTCTGCTTCTTGTGGTAGTGCCAGGCCTTCACAACACCCGGATACACACACGTCATGTACACCTGACCGAACTGGATGAAATCCGGCGAGTCACTACGGAACATCTCCATGAGGAACCCGCGATCGTCCGGAATCACATTCAGGTCTTCAAGCTTCACACCATCGATCATAAGGACTCCTCACAGTTCCAGCAGGTACTTGTAGTACTCAGATGACGTGCCTTCAGCGCAACGCATGAGCTGGTCGCGATCGATAAAGCCCATGGTGTATGCGATCTCTTCAAGACAAGCGACCTTCTGACCCTGTCGCTTCTCGAGTGTCTGCACGAACGCACCGGCTTCTTGAAGGGAATCTGGCGTACCCGTGTCCAGCCATGCCATGCCACGCCCCATGACCCGTACACTCAAAGTGCCATCTTCTAGGTACAGATTGTTCAGAGAGGTGATCTCAAGCTCCCCGCGAGCCGACGGCTTCACCTTCTTCGCCATTTCACAGACGCGACTATCGTAGAAGTAGAGCCCGGTGACCGCGTAGTTCGAGCGTGGACGAGCGGGCTTCTCTTCAATTGAAACGGCGCTTCCCGCGTCGTCGAATTCGACGACGCCATAGCGCTCGGGATCCTTCACCTTGTACCCGAGGACAACCGCACCCCCGCCAGTGGCATCCGTGGCAGCGGATTTCAAGACCTCACTGAAGCCCGCACCGTAGAAGATGTTGTCACCTAGAACGAGACACGCAGGGCCGCCGTCAAGAAAGTCCTCGCCGATGAGAAACGCCTGCGCAAGACCCTCAGGCCGCGGCTGCACTTCGTAGGTGATACAGATGCCCCACTGCGAGCCATCGCCGAGTAGACGCTGGAAGGCGGGCTGCTCGTGCAGGGTGTTGATGACGAGGATGTCCCTGATTCCCGCGAGCATGAGGATCGAGAGCGGGTAGTAGATCATCGGCTTGTCGTAGACCGGCAGCAGCTGCTTGGAGGTTGCCACCGTGATCGGGTGAAGCCGGGTGCCGGCGCCACCAGCGAGAATAATGCCTTTCACAGACGCACCTTTCCGTCTCTAGACGTTGCGTTCAATCCTACCACCAGCAACTGGCATCATGCCGTGGGAGCGCCTCGTCGTCGGACGCAACGCGCGGGGACATCAGAACGCATCTCTCGTGACCACCACAGTCGACGTTGAATTGAGGCATCCGAACCCCGCACCCACGAGTCCTCAGAGCCAGAGCGCTCCAACCGGTGCGACTGATTCGAGCATCGCCCATGAAGCGATACGTGAGAACGGCGAGCGTGCGAATCAACCTGAGCCCCTTCCATTCGATCATCCTAGCGAGAATCGGACGGACGCCACACTAGCTCGCCAACAGCCGATCATATAGCGCGGCGGTCATCCGAGAAATCCGGTTCCAGTCATACTCGCGAATGGCCCTCTCACGGATCACCTCGGACCGCATCCGCATCTCGTCCTGGTGCTCGAGGCATTCACTCAATCGGGACGCCAAGTGACCCGAATCGCCCGCTCGAAAGTACTCGCCGTTCTCTCCAAGAACCTCCACATTGGGTGAAATGTCGCTTGCAAGAACCGGTGCTCCGTACGCGAGAGCTTCGAGCAGCACGATCGGAAGACCCTCCAGGTCGGACGGCAGAGCGAACAGTGCGCAGTGCCGGAACAGCGCAGCCAAGCGCGCGCCGTATTCATAGCCCGTGAAGATCACTGAGCCTTGTGCGGACGAACGCAAGAGGTCCACGTAGGCATCACTGTGACTCGTATCACCAGCGATGACCAGCTTGAAGGGCACGTCCAATCTAGACCAAGCTTCCAGCAGATGATGGCATCCCTTCTCTGGCACCAGGCGCCCTGCGAACAGCACGTACTGACCGGGCTCAACCCCCGCATCGTGCAGCGCAGTCAGGTCGTCGCCTGAGTGAATACTGATACCGTTAGGGATAAATGTGACGCGACGCGCTCCCTCGGAAGCATAAGTTGCCGCAAGCGTCTCTGAAACCGAGATACTCGCGTGTGGGACATGGAGCGCCATCCACTCCCCTAACCGAAGAACCGAGCTCGCGAGCCCACCCCACTTACCTCGCCGCCAGTCCTGGCCGTGGATGGTTGCCACGACCTTGCGCCCGCGAATTCGGGCAAGCGGAGATACCAGACACGGACCGATCGCATGGTAGTGAACAATGTCGTACCCCCCGCCCCAGCACGCGAGCGTCGCTATTGTACTGTGCACGATCGCATCGAGGTGCTTGGTCCCAACAGTCGGTAGACTGACTAGCCGCATACCACGATGCCTATGGAGCTCGCGAGGCGTGTAACTGCGACGGGTGAAGACGGTTACTTCGTGACCCAGCTCGACCAATCGAGCGCCGAGCTCCTCCACGTGACGCTCTATCCCACCGTGCGTAGCAGGTGCCCCCTTCTGACCAATGAATGCAATGTTCAACTTGGTTTCACCCCGTCCGGTGGCGAGCAGTAGTCACCTTGGGTAGTCCATGGGTAACCTTCGCCCTCAACACCCACATCGCCGGCGTCCAAATATGTTTCTTCATTGCTGGTGCGACGGAGCCAATCATCCAGCAGTTGGAATCACAGGAGCCAACACATCGTCGAATGCGCGCCGCACTTTCACTGTGCCAAATTGTGTCAAACGAGTCTGACTTCAAGGAGCCCATTTCTTGATCCATGCCGTTGCATGGCATCATCCTCCCGAACGGGTCGACGAACACCACCTCACTACCCATGTCGCACGGTAGAGGACGCTCGCCTCCCTGCACGTAATTCGCCAAGCCCATGTTGAACCATGCCCTGAACCAATTCTTGGGCCTTCGGGTCTTGAGCAGACGGCGAGAAACTTCCTCGAGACTCGCCACAACACGATCCCTGTCACTAATCACATTGTCGAATTTGTGAAAGTAGTAGTTGTTGTGCACGGCCGCTGTGGCGAACTCGATTCCCATCGCGGCTGCCAACTCGTACAACTCGAGCAGGTCCCCGGCATTGCGATCCGAGAGGGTGATACCAAAGCCGATGTCCCTAACGCCCATAGCTCGTAGCCTGAGGAGCGTTCGCAGGCCGTGGTCGAAACCATCCTTGATTCCGCGAAGTTCGTCGTTGGCGGCGGGCAGGCCCTCAAGACTAATCCTGAAGCCAAGCTCAGGATACTGCTCGGCAAGAGACACCACACGCTCGGTGAAGTAGCCGTTAGTCGAGATTACGATTCGATCCGCCTTGGTGCTGAGTAGGGCGACGAAGTCGCCAATATCACTCCGGAGGAAGGGCTCACCGCCTGTGATATTTGCAAACCTCAGATGAGGCAATGAGGTAAGGTCGGACGGCTTCAGTTCATCCTCTGGATCTGACGGGTGCTGCCAGGTATTGCACATGTGACAGTGCGCGTTGCAGCGATAGGTGATAGCTATCAGAGCATCCATAATCGTTTACTCCCAGTCAGATGAGGACGCGCGAATCGCTCGAATCACACGCGCGGGAACACCTGCCACAAGCGTTCGTGGAGGAACGTTAGTGGTCACCACTGCGCCCGCGGCCACCGCCGAGCCATCTCCAATACTTACGCCAGCAAGTACCACCGCGTTCGAAGCGATCCAGCAGTTTCGCCCAATAGACACTGGTGCAACACTGTCGCTACAGAGAACCCGCGGCGTTGTGCCGCAGTCAAGCGCGTGATTCTGCGTGTAGATGGTCACCCCGGGACCAATCATCGTCCAGTCACCCACTGTGACACCACCCTGCGCGTTAATCAGCACGCCACGATTCATACTGACATGATTGCCGAGGCTGACTTCACTGGCAAAGTCAATCCACGCGTCCTCCATTATTGCGACGTCAATGCCCACGTGCTTGAACCCGTGGAGGTGCACCCTCATCCACGACCCCACTGCTCCGGGCACCCGCGCGAGACCGCACCTCAGCCAACGCCGCAACTCCCACCTCAGACTCCAACCGCCTCGACCGCGCCATGTCCGGCCGCGCAAGTAGTCCACATTGCTCATGCTCGATCACCTCCCCGGATGCGCTCGACACCCGCGACGATTCTCGCCACCTGCTCACCGACGAGCGATGCCCGAAAGCGGCCCGCACTCTGGCGCCCGGCTGAAGCCATTGCTCGTCGCCGGGGTTCGTCATCGATTAGTCCCGTTAGCGCCGTCACCCAATCGCGACTGTCTGAGCACAGAATGCCGGTGATTCCGTCAACGACGAGCGTCCGGTTCCCCCCAACCGCAGAAGCAACCCCAACACGCCCGGCGGCCATGTACTGAACTAGCTTGTATCCGCACTTGTACTTGGTCCATTCGTCGTCCGCTAGCGGCATAAGGCCAATATCGATTGAGGCAAGACAGTCCGCTTCAGCGTCCTCACTCCACAGCATCGCGTGCACTGGCACCGGATCCATAGTGAAGCCGACCACGTTCGGGCCGCCTACGATCCAAAGCTCGAACGGCCTGGACTTCCAGACCTCACGCAGCTCCGGGCCAATTTCCGCAAGATAGCGGAGGTTGGTCTGAGTACCTATCCAGCCGATGCGAACGGGTATCTCCCCCTCCAGCCGGAGTGGTATCTCGAAGTACCGGTCAGGAACCGGGGTTCCGACGATATGCACTGCGTCCGAGTACTGCCTGGCGAATTCGGCCAGGGGCTCACTCCCCACAATCACCGCATCCGCGAGACTCATGATGTCCTGAACACGCGTCGGCACCCACCATAACCGCCGCCAGCCCCCCGCCATCTCGTGCGCTAGAAACACCCCATCGTCTATGTCGTACACCACCCGCATGCCAAGTGCCTTCGCACGCCTCTCCACCCAAGCCCCACCCCAGGGGAAGGACTCCTTCTGGACCACCAGGGTCTGATAGGAGCCCATCCGCGCGATCGCCCAAAGCCTGCGTAGAATGCAGACCATCAAAAGAAAGGCCTTGGCCATCTGGTACCGTATCCCGCTGCGATTCTTGATTCTGTAGAGACGATCGCTCATAAAGGGCTCGACGTGTATATCAAGTCCCCGCGCGCGAAAGGCGTGGGAGTGCTGATACACTCTCAGCCGACTGCATGGCTCGGATCTACCAGCGGTAGTGAACGCCAGGACCCGCCTTTCCTTGACAATCACGACTCCCACACCCTCCCCACCTGCGCCGAGACAGCGGCAAGCGACATCGTGTTGAAGGCAAGACCAGCGCGGGCGACACGCTTTCGGGAATCACGTAGGCCCACAGAGTCCAGACCCTGCAATGGCCCACCTTCATCGAGAATCAGTGCGTCGTGCCCCCGCAGCACATCGGCGATATTGGAGTCCCGCATGTTTGTCACCACGGGAAGACCCGCAAGTAGATACTCGCTCAGTTTGGCTGGCCACGATACCTGGTTCACCAACCCCATCGTCCTGGGCAAGAGACCAATGTCTTGCTCGCTCAACTCGTCGAGGACAGACTGATGGCGGATTGCGCGTACTGCAACTCTGATCGTCGGATTCAGCCTCGCCACCGCCTCGGTCAGTGCTCGCTCATCACAGCTGCCAAAAAGGGTCAATGACTGCAGCCGGGTCCTGTCACCAACGTGCGCCACGGCTGCACCGATAGCATCCAGCCCGGTCCACGTCCCGATCGACCCTAGATAGCAAACTCGTAGACCGGGGTCCACGGGGAGATCTCCTGGACACTCATAGCGTCGAGCACCACCTGAGCACGGAACCACGGTTACCCTGCTGGACACGCCCGGCAGCCTACGCTCGAAATGGGCACGCATGCGATCCGACACGCAGATCACCGCATCTGCAGATCCAAGCAGTCGTTGTTCGATGTCTGACCACTTTGATGAGAACGCATGCGCCTGTCGACTCGGCCTACTTACTAGTGACTCCTCCGGATACACTCCGCGCGGATCGAATACGAACTTGGCATCAGCGAACTGCTGTATCAGGATCAGCGCCCAATAGGCAGCAGGATAGCTGCGACAGTGTACGACATCCCATGGGCCTCGCTCTGTGATCAACCGCAGCGCACTCACAGCTGAGAGACAACGTACAAAGGTCGGCGACATCCAGAGATTGCGCACGGGTATTGGAAACGGCACGTATTCGAACGGCTCATCAGCTTGAGAGCGACCCGAATCAAAGTAACGGTGTGCAGGTAGGAAAGCAAGCCAAGTGATGTGGTCACCTGCATTGGCGCGTTCCCTAAGGATAGCCCGGACCTGACTCTCTATTAGACCGTCGACGGCCCGCTCTCCACAGGTGATGTACAGGACTCGACTCACGCGCCTCTCCGTTCGATACTCCCTGATGGCTGCACGCTACTCCACACATGCCCGCCTATAACAGCGAAGACGAACAGCTGCGAATAGACCACGAGGTAGGAAGAGGAGAAGAGCAGTAGCGCCATTCCGGGTGTCGCACACAGCCAAGCCGTCGACAAGGCGGGGTTGCTCACCCGATTCTTCGCAGCGACGATTATCGTAGCACCCCACAGGGTTAGCAGAACAGCCAGGCCCAGCATACCTGTCTTCAGAATTGCAGTCTGCGGGACGTTGTCCACGTACTGGCCCTCAGTGCTGTAGGTCATCCAGCCGCTCCCGGTCAACATGATCCTTGATCCGAGGCCTTTTCCCGCCATCCAACTCCCGCTGAGTTGCCTGTTAGTGGTGACGTACGTGTACCATCGCGTCGCCAACGACGAGTCAGTGCTCAGTGAACTTAGCGAGTTCAGGCGCTGGCCGACGAGGGTACCCGAGCTGCTCTCGAGAACAGGGCTCGACGTTCCGACTAGCGCGATGACGAGCACCAGCAATGTCAGGGAAGCTGCGATTCCAACGCGTGCAACTTGTTCCAGCGTCCGCTGTGTGCGCAGGACTGATACTCCATAGAGCGCGACTGCCAGCCCTGCGGCTATCCAGTAGCTACGTGTACCCGAGACTAGCAGCCCTACAACAGTGAGCCCTATGCACAGGTCCGCCGCAATCCGCTCCACCGGACGGCGCGCCGCACCGCGGAGGAATAGCCCCAGCGGCAGCGCGAGCAAATATAGCACACCGTTGCGGAACCAGACCCTACCTGAATCAGTCATGAACGTAGCGTACTCCCACCCAGTAGTAACGATGACAACATTTACCAGCGAGACTAGTGCACACCCGATGACGATGGCCCAAGACACGCGGCTCTCATCTCCCTGTGAACGAAGTTGCCAGGCCATCCAGAAACCCAGGTAACCCACTAGCGGTCTAACATCTTGCAGCACGGCCGCTGCGGGATAGCCGGAGGCAATGCCTCGCAAGAACGCGACAGCGATGAGCGCCAACCACAACGCGAGTATCGCCTTACCTCGGCTCGGCCCCGCGACCGTCTTAGTGCGCAAGACGTCAGCAAGAGCAGCTGCAAGTGCCACGGCAATCGCGACTTCCCCCCAGAGGACACTGAATGGGCCGAAGTGGATGCTCAGCACTGGATCCGCGAAGCTGCCATGAGGCACCGCAGCCACCGTCAACACCGCCAGCGACAACGCCCAAGAACGAAGAAGCACAGCTGCAATCAGAACCAAGGCTACGGCAAGAATCGATGCGGCTGCCGGAAAACCCCACACAGCCACAGCAAGACCCACCGAAATGGCCCCGCCAGCAGACGCGCCCATTCGTAGGCGTTTACTGCCCATCGGCCGCCTCTTGAGAACGCCTAGGCCTGTTCCCGCGCAGTAGCAAGTTGACTGCGGTAATCCCAGTCAACTGCTGATATCGTGCTAGACAGTAGATGGCGAATACGCCATAAGCAACGGATGACGTGACTGCCGCGCCCATGTAGCCAACTCGTGGGATTAGCAACAGGTTCAAGGCGATTGTCAATCCAAGCGACAGTGCCGCCGCTTCAGTGATCGTCCTGCTCCTGCCGCGACCGATGAAATCTACGGTCAAGACCTTCGGGGCGCTGAAGAGAACTACGCCTGGAAGAAGTGCGACCAACGCAGATGCTGCAGAAACGAAGCTCGCGCCCCACAGCAGCTTAATGATTGGCTGCGCTGTGACAGCCAAGACCGCAGCAGAAACCGCTACCACTCGAAACGTATGCCGTGTCACATCGGCCGTACGCTGCCCGGCCTCTTCAGCATCGAGCCCCGAGACTCGTGGAAGCCAAGCGAACGAGACGGCGTTCGGCACGTACCAAAGCAAGTTGCCTAAGGACACCGCCACCCCGTACAGACCCGCTGCTGAGGCCCCTGCATATGCGCTCACCAGCAACGTATCCAGACGATAGTTGAGCACCTGCATCACGCCCGAAATATAGACACTCGCAGAGTTCCTAAGAATTGCAGCGGTGGCACGCACTGGAAGAACGAATGGCCCTCGAACTAGCGCCAATACCGTCAACCAGTGCGCCAGGAAGGTAACCATTCCAGATACGAGGAAGATGAACGGCAAGCCATTGGGAGACATCGTCCCACGTGGCGCGAGAAGCAGGACTCCGGCTAAGACCACGCGGTCAACGGGCCATAGCCACGCAACCGCCCGTTCGCACTTGCACGTCATCAGCAACTGCCGACACATATTGGCTGACGCCAATCCTGCCCCAGTAATGACCACGGACTGTGCCACAAGCCCATCTACAAGACCCAGTGTTTCCGCAGCCCAAGGCATCAAGGGGCTCGCGCAGAGTGCAGCTGCGATAAGGAACAGAAGCAGAGCGACCACCAGGAATAGGGCCTTCAGCATCGATGGCAGCAGGCCCAGCCTACCGACCCCGTAGGGGGCCGCGGTACCAAGCCCAAACTCGAAGAAGACGGACAGTATCCATGATGTCGCGAACATGACCGTCAGCACTCCGGTGCCCACGAGCCCCATGGTACGTGCGACCAGGACCGTGGAGATTAAGGTCAGTGCGGTTGTAACGATCTGTGCCGCGAGCACCCTTGACGCGGACTTGCCGACCCCTGACCTAGGCATGGTTTGTCTGTCTTCCGGCTGTGCGAATCCGCATGGGCTCGTACACCTCACAGCTATCGGCTGACACACCTAAGGACTGGCCGGTCGATCTACACACCAAGTACCTCCAGTATCCCCCAACCCAGCGACTGGTCGAGGAGGTACACCGCCAGCACGACGATGACCGTCAGCGCGGCAAACACGCCGGTCAGTACGCGGCGGACAGTCTCGGCGAGCTTGCGACCGGCGCTCGTCGGCGCGATGTAGACTTGCTGTTGCGTCTGCGCAGAGGGCGTCGTCGCCATGGATTTGCCGCGATTCGCTGAACGACCAACGGCGGACACGTTGTTGTAGTAGTCGGCACAGCGGTAGCCCTTGTAGCCCATGCCGTAGTAATAGCCGTAGCCACCGCCGCCACATGAGCTACTCTCGAGGTCACATACGACCGCACCGATCATACGAGCGCCAATCTGGCCCAACATCTCTGTGGCCTTCTTGCCTGCGTCGCGGATCGACTCCCCGCCCTTCGTCACGATCAGCACGCCGTCGACCCGCCGGGCCACTACTGCACCGCTGGCCACTGCTAGAAGCGGAGGCGTGTTAACGACCACCCAATCGGCCCACCCCTCAAGCTCCATAATGTGAGGATGCATCTTCGCGGATCCCAGAAGCTCGCTGGGGTCCGGCGGCAGCTTGCCGCTGGTTAGGATGAGCGGGTTGTTGAGCTCGGGGGAGCGCTGCAGCGCGCTCTTGAGCGTGTTCGCACCTGTGAGCACGTCGGAGAGCCCGATCATCGTGTTCACCTGGAAGAACTGCCGCGTGGTGGCTTGCGGAAGTAGCACAAGTTGAGCAAGGCGCGGTACGCCGCGGAGGTGGCAGAACCCGGCTGCGAAACGAGTGTGAGACGAAGCTTCTCGAGCTTCTTATACCTCTTGTCAATAAATGGCACTACTGAATCAAGGTGTTCAATGTTCTGGAGGACAGCTGCCGAGTAGCCCACTACAGCAAGCCTCCTAGCGCCTCCAGCAGCCCCCACCCGAAGTACTGGTCGAGGAAGTACGTCGCCAGCGCCGCCACGATCAGCACCGCCAGGAACGCCAGTACGCCCGAGAGCACTCGGCCCACGAACCCGAGGAACTTCCGCATCGGCGAGACCTCTGGCACGTACGCGATCGACGGCGGCGGGAGTTGCTCGGCAGCCTGAACCTTAACCGTCGCCTTGGCTCCGGAGTCCTGGGACCTGCGATGCTTCTTGCCTGCGGAGCGGCTGGTCTCGGGCTGCTTGTAGTAGTCCGCGTAGTAGTAGTCGCCGTAGTAGCCGGCGTAGTAGCCCGCACTCGCAGAGCCGCCCTCGAGGCCCCACACCACGGAGCCAAGCACGCGGGAGCCTACCTTCTCGAGCATCTCCACGCCCTTGACCGCCGCCTCGCGCGTCGAGACGCCTGCGCGCGTGATGATGAGCGCGCCGTCCGCCCATCGGGCCACAGCAGCCGGGTCGGCCACTGCAAGCAGCGGGGGCGTATCGAGTATGATCCAGTCTGCCCACTCTCCAAGCTCGGCGAGCAGGTCCTTCATCTTCTGGGAGCCCAGCAGCTCGCTGGGGTTGGGAGGCATCTTGCCGCTCGTCATCACGAGCAAGTGCTCGTCGCCGGGGCGCTGAAGCGCGGCCTTCATCGAATGCGCGCCCAAGAGCACGTCGGAAAGCCCGATCATGTTCTGGACGCCAAAGAACGTCTCGGTGGTAGGCCTGCGAAAGTCGCAGCTCACGAGGGCGACCTTCTTGCCAGCTTGCGCGAGGGACGCCGCAAGGTTAGCGGCCACGGTCGACTTGCCCTCGCCGGGGGCCGCGCTCGTCACGAGCAGCGTCTTGATATCGTGCTCGAAGTTGATGAAGTCGAGCGAGTTGCGGAGCACGCGGTACGCCTCGGCAGCCGGAGAGCCCGGATGCTGCACGATGGTAAGGCGGCGCTGCTCCCCCTTCTCGAACTTCTCGAGTGGGATCATGCCCAGCACGGGGGCGCCAAAGAGCTTCTCGGCCTCCTCGGTGGACTTGATGGTGTTATCGAGGTACTCGTAGAGGAACGCCATTCCCAGGCCAAACACGAGCCCTACCGCGAGCCCCAGCACGCCGTTGCGCACGGGATTGGGCGCGACCGGCGTCTCGTTGACGACGGCCGGGCTCACTACGCGCCCGGCGCCGGTCTCGAGCTGCTGCTGGATGCGGAGCGTCTCAAGGTTCTCGGCAAGGGTGGTGTAGAGGCCCACGACGATGCTGAGCTCTGCGTCGAGCTCGTCGGTGCGGCCCTCCGCGGTGATCCTACGGCCCAGCTCGAGCACCTGGTCCTGGGCGTCCTCGAGGCGCGTCTCGACCTCGTCGACCGCAAGCGCGATGCTCTCGCGCCGCGCCGCCTTCGACCAGTCCACGAATCCTTCTGCCATCTGGTTGGCGATCGCGACGGCCATCTGGGGGTCGCCGTCAGTCGCGACGATGCGCACGATGTTGGTCTGGCCCACGGCGGACACCGAGACGCGCTCCAAGAGCGCATCAGGTTTGGTCTGAAGGCCGAGTACGCGGACGGTCTCCTGGGCGATGGGGCGGACCTGCATGAGCTGCACTTGCGTCTGCAGTCCGCGCTCGGGCGCGCCGCTGAACTCGGTGATGGCCGAGCCGAGTAGTGCAGAGCCCGTGTCGCGCTCGGTGATGAGGACCTTGGCCTCGCCCTCGTAGGTGGGCGCCTGGAGCAGGCTCGCGACGAGCGCGGTCACCGTCACGATCAGCACAGCCTGGATGATCACCCAGCGGCGGGCGCGGATGACGTGCAGGTAGTCGCGGAGCTCCACTTACAGCTCTCTGAACGAGGTCAAGAACCAATGCTTGACGCCGTTGATGTCCTTTGAGATGCAGACGATCTGACCGGCGCTACGCGTTTTCGCGCCGCCGGTGAACTCGACGTCGAGGGTCGCGGTACCCGCACCCATCGATACGTTGTTGACTCGCACGGTGCGGTACCCGCCGTCAACGAACGAGGCGATAACCGCTTGGCTGGACGCCTGCTGCTTGACGATAGCGTCGACCACCGCGGTGTCGGCGCGACGTCCGGATGCCCCGCGCGACGTGTGGCCGTCACGGGTGATACTCGAGAAGAACCACGCGCTATCGTAGGAGCGCAGCACCGCCGTACCCGATACCGGTGCGTCACCACTGGTGCTCACCGCAAGACGGGCCTCGGTGGATGTGGCTGCCTGTGGAGCGAACGCGAACGAGGTGATCTTGCCGGAGATGAGCTTGGCGATCTGCTCCTGGCTGTCGACCTGCTCCCAGTACATCTTCTCGCGCGCGTCGGCGGGAACGTTCACGCCGGTCGCGGCCGTGACCGGTGATGTCCCCTGGTTGCCTCCCACGGCAGTCGGGGGCGTGGCAGTGGTGGCACCAGGTGCCTGGGTGCCGGAGTCATCCGTGCCATCGTCAACCACAGCGGAATCGTCTGAGCCCGCATCGGCAGGATCTCCGACGGCAGTGGTGTCCTCGTCCTCGTCCTCGGTAGGCTTGGGCGGAACAGGCGTGGCAACCTGCTCATCGCCCGTACCAAAGAACCGGTCGACGAGGTCCATCCCGCCCATGGTGGTGAACGCATACGCGAACGCAGCGATCCCAAGGATTACGAGCGCGATAGGCAGGACGAGCGAGCGGCTCGGTGCGGCAGGTGTATCGTTGTTGATCTGATCTTCAGACATGATCTGGAGCCCCCTCCTGATCCCGGGCATGGGCGCGGGACGTGGATTAACCGGGCGATTATATCATTACTGCAGGATAGCTCGCAGGTTTGCGAAGGCTTCGTCGGAAAGATCGGTGCTCACACCGGCGGTTCCGGCGTCGATCACTGTGACTGAAGTAACGGCCACGGCGGCGAACTGCTCTGCCACCCTCTCCCGTTCATTATCGGCAAAATATGCCGTTCCCTTGAGGTACTCACAGGTGTCGGCACCGCTGAGGGTCTGGGGGCCAGGCGGGAACGTGAACAGCTGCTCGCCGGTGAAGACGTCGACCGCGCGAGGTGAAACCACCGTCGCTCCGCCGGCGGCATCGACAGCCGTCACCCACGCGTCGGCATCGAGCACGACGTACGCAGGCTCGTCCGCACCGGTCAGGCGGCCCACCGCGGCGGCGACCGCCGGGCCGCCACCAAAAGCGTACGCGTCGCGCAGATTGTCGTAGCTTGTGCCGGGGATCGTCACCGTTGCGAGCGGATCGAGTGGCGTCACCTCGCCGCTGATCGTGTCGATGAGCGTGACCACCGGCGTCTGCAGACCGCCGTCCTCGCCCGCGCAGACTGCTGCGAGCACGACCATCTGTGGCACGGCTCCCCGATCGGCGCCAGGCGCGCCGTACATCGCGACGTAAGCGGCTCCAGCTGCTACCAACGCGATCGCAAGGAAGATACCCGCCGTGACCGCACGTCCCGCTCCCCCTCGGCGCTCCATGTCACTCTCCCAGATAGGTGAGGATACCCCGGGCCATCCCCTCGGCCAGCTTGTCCTGATAGTGCGGGCTCGAGAGCAGCCGATCCTCGACCGGATTGGTCATGAACCCACATTCTACCAGGACACTCGGTACGGTCGCCCAGTTGAACCCTGAAAGGTCGGTACGCGGCTTGATGCCCAGGTCCGCAGCGCCGGTGGATGCCACCACCGCGTCTTGGACGAGACGGGCCGCCCGCGAGCTGGGACTGGCGATCGGAGTGGTCCATCGGTTCTCCCCCGGGTACAACGTGGAGATTCCGGCACGCGACGGATCGGTGCTTCCGTCTGCATGTACGCGCACGAAGAGCGCGGCACCTGCGTCGTTGGCGATCGCGGCCCGCTCGGAGTTGGAGATGCTGACGTCGTTGGTCATGCGGGTCATGACGACGGTCACGCCGGCGGCCTCGAGGTGCGCCTTGAGGTTCATCGATATCTGGAGCACCACTTCGTACTCGGCGATCCGGGTCTCGATGCCGGTCGTGCCACCCGTGACGCGCGCCTTGGTCTCTGTGGCTCCGGGGCCGATCGGCTCCGGCGAGCTGTCACCACGCGACTGGTGGCCCGGGTCGATGCAGACCACCTTGCCCGCAACGCCGGGATTGGCTGCAACAGCAACGCTCGCGCCCGCCTCGGCGGGAACAACGATCATCACGCCCATCCCCTCAGGGAGCAGCGTTCCGGCCGAGGGCTCCTGCGCATGCACGATGCGGGCAGCGCCCACCGCATCGGCTGCCACCGAGGGGTCCTCGGTAAGTTTGACGGTCAGCCCCGCGGCCTCCAGGACCACCTCTGCTTCCGCAAGCGGCCTGCCCACGACGTCGGGGACCTCGATAGCTCCTGGTGACGACGTGGCGGCGACGGAGGCGGAAGCCTCGGGCTCAGTGGGGGGCGGGACAGACGACGAGTTCGCGAGAACGGTAGCCTGCCCGGAGTCGCTCACGCTGCTCTGCCAGAGAAACAACGCGAGCACGGTGACTACGAGCCCGACCCCTCCCACGAGAGCAAGCACGACCGTGGTGCGTCGTGCGCGGTCGCTGCGAGAGCGTTGGGTCCTCTGTGTGCGTGTTGTTCTCATATGTGTGTGGTGTGAATGGTGGGCCCGGCAGGATTCGAACCTGCAACCAAGGGATTATGAGTCCCCTGCTCCACCGTTGAGCTACGGGCCCGCTCTGGTGAGCGATCGCGGATGCGGCGTGTGCCGCAGGGGTGACTATAGCAACTCGGACAGAGTGTTGCACCCCACAGCGGGCTTACGTATACTGCGCGGTGGTGTCGCTCCCTTCTGCGGCACTCACGTATTCCTCGGTAGCTCAATGGTAGAGCATCCGGCTGTTAACCGGAGGGTTGTAGGTTCGAGTCCTACCCGAGGAGCCAGGCATTCCCACAGGTCGCCCACAGAGGCGGCCTGTGTGCTTTCCGCACACGCCGTGCCGCTGCAATGCCCGATCGATCAGCGCCATTTTATGGTGCTTAATGGCCGAACGGGTATAATCGCAGGACAGACGGTTTCCGGGGGGATGGTGCGGATGAGCCCACGAGTACTAGTCGCTGACGACGATCCTTCGAGCCGCTACCTGCTCGAATCCATCCTCACATCCGGTGGCTACGAGGTTTCCTCTGCAGCCGATGGTGCTGAAGCACTCGCTGCGGCACACCAGGATCCTCCTGACCTCATCATCACCGACATCCTCATGCCCAACATGGATGGCTACGCGCTGTGCCGAGAGTGGCGCGCCGACCCCACCCTGGTCGATATCCCACTCGTCTTCTATACGGCGAACTACACCCACGCTGACGACGAGCGCTTCGCCGAAAACCTTGGCGCCGACCGCTTCCTCCTCAAGCCGATGGACCCCGACGACCTCCTCCACGAGGTCAACGATCTCCTCGAGCTCACTGAAGCCGGAGATCTCCCGCACCGGCCGCCCCAGCCCGGGAGCGAGAACGAGGTGCTCAAGGAGTACAACGCCCGCCTGGTAAGCAAGCTCGAGCAACAACTGACCGAGGTCCAGCGCGTCAACCAATCGCTCACCGCGCTCGTCGATGGGACGATCCAGGCGATCGCCAAGCTCGTCGAGGCGCGCGACCCTTACACCGCTGGCCACCAGGAGCGCGTGGCGGACCTCGCCAGCGCCATCGCCGCCGAGATGGGCTACGACGAGGACTACCAGCGCGGCATTCGCATGGCGGGGCTGTTGCACGACATCGGCAAGATCTACGTCCCCGCCGAGATACTCACCAAGCCGCGCCAGCTCACCGACGCGGAGTTCAACATCGTGAAGCTCCACTCCGAGGTCGCCTACGACGTGCTCTCCCCCATCGAGTTCCCCTGGCCCATCGCGGATTATGTCATCCAGCACCACGAACGCATGGATGGCTCGGGCTACCCGGGAGGGCTGGAAGGCGATCAGATCGTGCAGGGTGGGCGTATCCTGGCGGTCGCGGACGTGGTCGAGGCGATGTCATCGCACCGCCCCTATAAGACGGCCGTAGGCCTGGAACCGGCTCTCGATGAGATCGAAGCCAACGCCGGACGCCTCTACGACGAAGACGTCGCGGCAGCGTGCCTCCGGTTGTTCCGGGTGCGCAGCTACGAGATACCTGCGGCGTCAAGCACACCACTGGCGGTCTAAGGGCACCGCGGCAGCGGGAAGCTTACTCGAGATAGTCTTTGAGCCTGCTTGAGCGCGACGGATGCCGCAGCTTGCACAGCGTCTTGGATTCGATCTGCCGGATACGCTCGCGTGTGACGCCAAACTCGCGTCCCACCTCTTCAAGCGTGCGGGGATGCCCATCGGTGAGCCCGAACCTGAGCTCGATGACCTTGCGCTCGCGCTCTGACAAACCGTCGAGCACCTTGGAGAGCTGCTCCTGGAGCATCGAGAAGCTCGCGGCCTCCGGCGGTACGACCGCCTCGCCGTCTTCGATGAAGTCCCCCAGCTGGGAGTCCTCTTCTTCGCCGATGGGCGTCTCGAGGCTGACCGGCTCCTGGCTGATCTTGAGGATCTCGCGCACGCGCTCCGCGGTCATCTCCATCTTCTCGCCGATCTCGTCCGGGGTAGGTTCGCGACCGAGCTCCTGGAGCAGCTGGCGCTGCACACGGATGAGCTTGTTGATCGTCTCGACCATGTGTACCGGGATGCGGATCGTGCGCGCCTGATCGGCGATGGCGCGGGTGATGGCCTGCCTGATCCACCACGTCGCGTACGTCGAGAACTTGAAGCCCTTCTCGTAATCGAACTTCTCCACGGCACGGATGAGGCCGAGGTTACCCTCCTGGATGAGGTCGAGGAAGAGCATGCCGCGACCAACGTAGCGCTTGGCGATCGAGACCACGAGCCGTAGGTTCGCTTCGACGAGCTGCTGCTTGGCCTCAAGGCCCACCGCCTCGATGCGCGAGAGGCGACGGCGCTCTCCGCGATCGAGCGTGACTCCGGCGCTCTTCGCATCCTCGATCTTGGCAGTGGCCTCGAGCCCGGCTTCGATCTTCATCGCCAGGTCGACCTCTTGTGCCGCCGTGAGAAGCGGGACTTTGCCGATCTCCTTGAGATACATGCGCACGGGGTCACCCGTGAGCGGCGCGAGCGCGAGATTGTCCGTGCGCCTCTTGGTCTTCTTCTTGGCTTTGGTGGGCTTAGGTAGCGGTATCTCGATGTGTTCCTTCTCGGATGACGGAAGATCGTCATCGAGGGAGTCATCGGAAGCGTCGGGGACGACAGTGACAGCGCCCGAGACGTCGCCGGGCTCATCGACGACATCGATGCCGGACTCACGGAAGAACCCGTAGATGCCATCGACCTGATCGTCGGTCAGATCGATATCGCCGATGGCGCCCTGGATCTCCTCTTCGGTGAGGTTGCCCTTCGCGGCGCCCATCTTGGCGAGCGTCTTGACCTCCGCCAGTTCGAGTTCCGGTGCGCGCTTGGAGTCCTGCTTGACGGCGGCTTTCTTCACGGCCGGCTTCTTGGCGGCGGCTGCCTTAGGGGCAGGCTTCTTGGCCGTCGGCTTCTTGGCAATCGCCTTCTTGGCAATCGCCTTCTTGGCGTCGGTCCCTGTTCCGGTGGTATCAGTCACTCGAACCCCACACTTCCGCTTCGATCGGTACGGCGCCCTGACGCAGACGTTCTCTCTCGGCCTGCAGCGCCACTACACTTCTGAACTCTGTATCGGCAGCTGAGCTATCGCCTGCAGCCTCGAACTCTCTGTGGCGAGTCCTGTGCTCTCTCATTTGACGTTCGATCGCCGATTCCTTGAGCTTGGTCACCAGTTCGCGAACAACCGAGTCTACATCTTCCGGTGCCGGTGCGTCCACGAGCAGGCCCGAGAGCACGTTGGCCGCCCGGGGATCGCTCGCCGCGACCGTGCGGTACAGCTCGTCGGTCGTTGTGCGCGCAGACGCTACACACACCGTCTCGAGCAACGTGCGCGACACCGGGTCGACGAGCAGATCGGTATCAAGCAAACGCCGTGCCCCGTCGCGCAAACGCGGCAGCGCGACCACGACGCCCACGAACGCTCTCTCGGCCCGTGTCCCGGCGTCGAGATGCTCGGGAAGATGCTCTGCGCCCCCTCCGGGAGTTCCGGGTGTCTCGCTCGTCTCGGCACCACGCGCGACAGGACGCGCCTCGTCTATGGCCGCACGCGCCGTCGCGTAGTCGATACGCAGGCGGTCGGCCAGATGGTTCGCGTAGTCCTGGCCCAGCAGCGTGCCCTTCACGGGGGCCACCACTTGCGCTGCATCCCGGAGCGCGCGCGCCCTGCCTTCCGGCGAGGCGAGGTCGTAGGCGGCGAGCCGCTG
>RRYU01018943.1_pt1 | contig 30188 bp, 28 predicted proteins | sample 2162651 | NCBI WGS metagenome assembly RRYU01 (sample SAMN10267283, study PRJNA491782) | microbial mat metagenome | isolation source: biomat in the production well | place: Japan: Minami-Kanto gas field, natural gas well KTG3 | collected 2017-06 | reverse complement strand
TGCAATAATTCATAACATTTTAAAATCATATCGCCAAAATCGACAAAATTCTGTTCCTTTTTCCATTTTTGATAAAGAGGATATATGCGTTTCAGATCGTTCAATTGAGCGATAGTTTCCTTGGTTACTTCATCATCAATTATCGGATTTGATTTGGTACTCGGATCAATTAATTCATCACGCAGACGATTAATGAACGGGATAAAACACTTAGTAATCGAATTAACCGGGTCAGTGACTAATAGACGTGATTCAAAAGGACCTAATTCGTCAAACTTTTGCAGGAATAGATAGATAGCATCACCATTTTCCATTAAAATTGGTGCTGAATTGCGGGAATTTTGGTGTTCCTTAACAATATTATAACAAAAAGCATGAAAGGTACTGATATTCATCGCTTTAGCGTTATCACCAATATTATTTATTATCCTCGTTTTCAGTTCATCGGCGGCTTTTTCGGTATAGGTAATCGTTAAAATATTTTCCGGTTTGAGTTTATAATGCTCAATCAAATAATAAATACGATGCAGCAGTGTGGTTGTTTTACCAGTTCCGGCTCCGGCAATTATCATTAGCGGAGCGAGCTGATGGGTAATCGCAATACTTTGCGACTTGTTAGCTTTGAACGTTCCGCGTTGGTATATCATATCTAAAATTAACTGTGGATGTGAGAATATGAGAAATTAATCTTGGAAAAACATTTTAACCTTTTTGAAATGTATGGTGTCTAAATGTGTGAAGAAAGATGAAAATTGAAAGATTTATTTAACTGAAAAGGAATAAAAAATGAAAAGGACAACAATATTACTAATAGGACTATTTTTAATATCAAGCATATTTGCCCAGCCCGGTGCACGCCGTAATCCTCACAATGAATACCAATTCGATAGAATGATGATGAAAAGGGGAGAACGAAGTGAAAATAGAGAACAAATGATGATTTATAGACTTACTAAACATCTTGAATTAACTACGGAACAAGCAGAGAAATTTTTCCCAAAGATGAGAGAGCATCGGGAGATAATGGATAAGATGAATGTTGAAATATTCGAAACAAGTAAAGTATTACGCGATAAGATAAAAGACGAAAAAGAAATATCTGATGCTGAACTTAAAGATGTATTAAAAAAAGTAGATATTTTACATGGTAAAAAATCCGCTGAAAGGAACAAGTTCATCAATAGTATGGATAATATTTTAGATAACACTCAAATTGTCAAATTAGCATTGGCACCGCAGCAGTTTAAGCATGATAAAATGATGAAAAAAGATAAGAGATTTGGAAAAAGAAGATAATAATATCTACAGTTAATACTCCTTGGTTAAAAAAAGCCCTGCATTTGCGGGGCTTTTTCATATAAATATTAATTGTAAACAATTTTTATAAAATATTTAACTTATTTGTGCAATCTGTGTCTAAATAGGCAATGAAAGATGAAAAACGACAATGAACTCATCCGACAATATCAAAATGGGAGCATCGCCGCTTACGATGAACTGGTACGGCGTTACCTCAATGAAACATATAATTTCTTCCTTAAGGTCACTAGTGATCCTATGGATGCGGAAGATCTGGCGCAGGATGTTTTTCTTAAATTATACAAGAGTCTTAAAAAATTTAGATTTGAGGCAAATTTCAAGACCTATTTATATCGGGTCAATATTAATGCGGCAAAAAATTATCTCGGGCGGAGCAAATGGCGCAAGTGGCTCCATCTTGATGACAGTCCCGAACAAATTGATGACAGCCCCGGTGCAGAATCCAATTGGACTAAGCAAGAGTTATGGGATTCTGTCGCAAAACTACCAAAAACACAGCGTATGGTAATTACGATGCGAATAGCACAAAATCTGCCACATAAGGATATTGCATCGATCATTGGTATTAGTGAAAGCTCAGTTAAAACCAGTTATCACTACGGAATAAAACAATTAAAAAAGCAATTAGGAAATGTATAATGAATATTGAAAAACAAATTCAAAATTTATTTTCTGAAGATCAAAGTCATATTGACGCAGATAATTTCTTAGACAAGTTGCATAGAACACGTGAAAATAAGTTCCGTAAACAGCAACGATTTACTTATGGAATATCAGCCATGGCTATTATCTTGATCGTTAGCGTTTTTACATTCACTCAGCTAAATAATACAGAACCGGATATTCAATATAATCAATACTATGCAGATGCTGAATTGAGTGATGACATGATCGATGAATATTATGAAGATATTATGATATATCTCGCTGACCAAAGCGAAGATATTTGGTCAACGATGGAATTTTATTACGAAGTAAGCAGTGAAAACATTAGCACGGAGAATTAAATATGAAAATATTAAAATATATAACAATTGTGACAGTCTTATTAACTTTTAGTATGGCACAGCCAATGGGTGAACATTCATTACCATTAATGTATAAATCATTTGGTGCAGTCAGTATGATGAATAGTCCGCATCCTAATTTTCAAGATCGTGGTCCATCACAAGAGCGCATGGAGATGATGATGACTTGGAAACTGACTGAAGACTTGAGTCTCACTCCCGAGCAAGCAGATAAATTCTTTCCACTTATGCGGGTACATCGCGAAAATGTAGAAAAAATTGACAATGAAATTTTGAGTGAGACAAGAATATTACGTAATAAGGTTAAAGATGGAAAAGAGATCTCTGATAGTGATATCAGTAAGATTATCGATAAAGTACATGAATTAGAGAAACGAAAAATTGATGAAAGAATTAAATTCATGAAAGATTTAGAAAGTGTTTTGGATATCACACAACGTGCAAAATTTATCACTTTTAAAAATCGATTTACACAGGATTTGCGTGAACAGATCCGTACAAGACCCGGTAAAAGATAATACTTATCAAATATTAAAAAAGAAAAGCCCCCGCTCGGCGGGGGCTTTCTCATTATTATGTTATTCCGTACTTGCCTGTCCCGCAGTTGTGTTGCGGGGATGCAGAATCCAAAAATATTATAGCTCTTTCAGATTCTTCAGTAAATCGGTAAGCATTTGTTTGGCATCACCAAAGACCATGATCGAATTATCAAATCCAAATAATTCATTTTGGATACCGGCGAAACCGGGATTCATGGTACGTTTGTTGATGATAACCGTACGTGATTTATCAACATCCAATATCGGCATGCCATAGATCGGACTTGATTTATCATGACGTGCTGCCGGATTTACTACATCATTGGCTCCAAGGATCAATGCCACGTCGCAAGTTTCAAATTCCGGATTTATCTCATCAAGGTCCTTCAAATGCTCATAAGGTACATTAGCCTCGGCTAACAGTACATTCATATGACCAGGCATACGTCCGGCAACCGGGTGAATAGCATATAAAACTTTCTTGCCTTTATCTTCAAGGTAATCAGCAACTTCACGTGCAGCATGCTGAGCTTGGGCAACCGCCAGTCCGTAACCGGGTACTATGATAATTTTATCGGCAGCGTCGAATATCATGGCGGCTTCTTCGGTAGAATAACTCTTAATATTCATCTGCTGAGCAGCCCCACCGGTTGCACCTTCCTGTGTTAAACCAACTGCTCCAAATATTACATTAGCTAAGGAACGGTTCATACCTTTACACATAATATTAGTGAGGATAAGTCCGGAAGCACCAACCAATGCTCCCGAGATGATAAGTCCGTTATTCAGCAAGACAAATCCGGTGGCGGCTGCGGCAATACCTGAATAGGAGTTCAAGAGTGAAATCACTACCGGCATATCTGCGCCACCGATCGGAATTACCAGTGTGATCCCGATTAATGCGGCGAACACAATTAACCCGATGAAATACCAATACATATTAGCAGGTACTACCACCACACCAATTGCAAAAGCGATCAATGTTAATGCGATAATTGCATTAAGGACCTTTTGTCCGGGGAAAACGATCGGCTGTCCTGAAATGAATCCCTGCAGTTTACCGAATGCTATAAAACTGCCGGTAAACGTTAATGTACCAACCAATACACTTAAGGCAATTGTTGATAGTAAAAATGTACTTGGTTCAGCATTTCCCGGTCCGGTTTTAGAGTAAAATTCTGCTGCGGCAACCAAGGCTGATGCACCACCACCAAAACCGTTAAATATCGCAACCATTTGCGGCATTCCGGTCATTTTAACTTTGATTGCAAAGGTTGCGCCAATAATTGCACCAATTATCATTCCGACCGCAATTAATTTGAAATCAAGCACATCAAAACCAACTAATGTTGCTACGATCGCAATTAGCATACCGATTGAAGCAATGATGTTACCATTACGCGCAGTCTTGGGATGGCTTAATTTTTTTAATCCAATTATAAAGAGGACAGCTGCCAGTACGTAAAATAAATTTATATATTCCATTGCTTTCCTCTATTTCTTCTTTTTGAACATTTTTAACATTCTATCAGTTACCATAAATCCACCGACAACATTAATTGTGGCAAAAATAACTGCAGTAAGTCCTAACCATGTGCCAATCTCACCGCCAATTTTTGTGGCGATAATTGCACCAACTATTGCAATACCTGAGATTGCATTTGATCCTGACATAAGCGGAGTATGCAGGGTAGGAGGTACTTTACCGATCACCTCGTTACCTACAAAGATCGCCAGGATAAAAACAGTTAATATATTTATCATATCCATTTCTGTTTCCTCTAATTCTTTAAGGCTTCTTTAGTCATTTCATTAACAATTTCACCGTTGTGGGTGAACATTGAGCCGGAAATAATCTCATCTTCCATATCAAGATTAAGTTTGCCTTCCGGACACATATAGGTAACGAAACTCGTAATATTCTTAGCATACAATTGACTTGCATGGATCGGCATTGAACCGGGCAGATTTAATGTGCCGTCAACTAACACTTGATTGTGCTTTACAATTTCATCGGCTTTGGTAAGTTCACAATTGCCACCGTTCTCGGCTGCTAAATCGATTATCACTGAACCCGGTTTCATTCCTTCTACCATGTCTTTTGGAATTAAAAGTGGAGCGGGACGACCCGGTATTAAAGCGGTCGTGATAACAATGTCGGATTTACCGATATGCTCTTTAATCAGCGCTTGCTGTTTTTGTTTATATTCATCAGAAGTCTCTTTTGCGTATCCGCCTTCGCCAACGCCATCATTGGAAGCTGTTTCAACTTCAACAAATTTTGCTCCCAAACTTTCTACTTGTTCCTTGACAACGGGACGCACATCAAATGCTTCCACTTGGGCGCCTAATCGCTTGGCGGTAGCAATGGCTTGCAAACCGGCAACACCTGCACCTAAAATGAGTACTTTAGCAGGTGGAATTGTTCCTGCAGCGGTCATTAACAGAGGCATGTATTTGCCAAGATGAGCCGCACCGATCAGAACCGCTTTGTAACCGGCAATGTTGCTTTGTGAACTAAGAGCATCCATTTTTTGAGCCAAAGTTGTACGCGGAATAAGGTGCATGGAAAATCCGGTCACTTTCTTTTTAATTAATATTTCTACTGCTTCTTTTTCACGGGTAGTTTGGAAAAAGGAAACAAATGCAGATCCATTCTTTAGCAATTCTGCTTCGTGCTTTTTAAGGTTCTCATTATATACAGGATGATTTACTTTTAATACCAAATCAGCTTTATCGTAGAGTTTATTGGTGTCTTTTTCAATGGTGGCACCGGCTTCTTGGTAACTTGCATCCGAGAAGAACGATCTTTCTCCGGCACCGGCTTCAATAATTACTTGCATACCTGTTTTAACGAGTTCCTTAACGGTTGCAGGAATTGCGGCTACCCTATTCTCTCCGGGTAATATTTCTTTCGGAATCGCAACGATCATTAAGTACTCCTTAGTTATAATATTCTATTTTATTTTAAAATTATCAAAAAATTCAATCTTTAAAATTACTAAATGAAAGGGATAAAATTCATCATATAAATGGATAAATAATGTTCATAAAAAATTCTTAACAATTTCGATTTCAATTGTTAAGAATATATTATCTAATCTAATATTATTCAACAAACAGATATCATTATCTTATTAGTTGATACATTAAATTGGTCAAATCCTGTAATTATTGAGAAAACTGATTATCCTATTAATCAATTTATAATGCATTCCCACAATTCTTTTATTCTGCAAATCCAAAGAGGTAAACCATGAAAAAAACGTTAATTCCACTTATCTTATTACTATTTACTCTACCGATCCAAGCTCAAGACATAACCAATAAATTAGGCGGTAATACCGCCACAGAAACCTATGATGTAACCGATTCAGGTGATAACCTGTTATTCCGTGTACAGGCAGATAAAGGAGCGCTATTCACAGGAACTTTCGGCAATGGAACAATTCCGGCTACAGATGCAGGAACAAGAATGATGTGGTACCCTAGAAAAGCTGCCTTTAGAGTTGGTTATGTTCATGGTACACAATGGAATGATGGAGAAATTGGCGATTATTCAGTTGCGATGGGTAGGAGTACTGAAGCAAGCGGAGAAAATTCAACCGCGATGGGTGGTGCTACAACCGCAAGCGGGAATAATTCAACCGCGATGGGAACCAGTACAACAGCAAGTGGATATTCTTCAACCGCGTTTGGCCTTGGTACAACCGCAAGCGGGAATAATTCAACCGCGATGGGTAATATTACAACAGCAAGCGGAGGATATTCAACCGCGATGGGAGCCAGTACAACAGCAAGTGGATATTCTTCAACCGCGATGGGTTTTAGTACAACAGCAAGCGGAATAGTATCAACCGCGATGGGTAATATTACAACAGCAAGCGGAGTTGCATCAACCGCGATGGGAAATTATGTTAGCACAGATGGTAAGGAAGGCAGTTTTATTATTGGAGATCTATCGGGTTGGAATGATGACATTACACTATCTTCAGCCAACAATCAAATGACAATGATATTTATGGGTGGATATCGCTTATTTACCAATGATGCTGCAAGTACAGGCGCGGCGTTGGCATCGGGAGCAAATAGTTGGAGCAGTGTCTCGGATTCAACCAAAAAAGAGAATTATAAACAAGCAGATAGTGAGTATTTTTTAAACAGTATTGCCAAATTACGGCTTGGTTCGTGGAATTACAAAAGTCAGAATGCTAAAGATTTCCGTCATTATGGACCGATGGCACAAGAGATATTCCATTATTTTGGCAAAGATGATTATGGTACGATCGGCAATGATACAACCCTCGCCACAGCCGACATGGACGGCATTATGATGATTGCCCTGCAAGCTTTAGAAAAAAGAACTATTGATTTAAAAAATGAAAATGATAAACTAAATAAGCATATTGAACAATTAATTGCTCGTATTGAAAAACTTGAGAACTAATCGACAATTTTAGGACAAGTGGAATGAAAAATATAAAATATTTATTAATCTTCTTAACATTACTTGGTATGGCTTTATCTCAAAATAGCATAATCACAATTGGTGGTACAGGTACTGCAGGAACTTCGGCTCATATCACGGTTACGACCAATGGTTATAAATGTCCGAGCGAATATGTAGTTGAGGGCGGTGCATCACTCACAACGTGGGACCCATCGGCAATCTGCGGAGCAAGTACAAGCGGAGATGGAGATATTGCCCTGCCGGTAGAACTTGCCTCGTTCACAGTGGAGCAGGTCGGTTCAGCCGTACTGCTTAAGTGGCTAACGGAAAGTGAGATTGAGAATCTTGGTTTTATGATAGATAGAAAAACGGATGGCACAGCGTGGAATGAGATAGTGAGTTATAAAACGGATGAATCTTTACTTGGGCAGTGTACAACCTCAAGTCCTACGGAATATGCCTATTTAGATGAATTTGTACTGCCTAACATGACTTATGAATACCGGTTAGCCGATGTGGACCATAACGGCATAATTACTTATCACGCTACAAGAGCGATAACGATAGCAGCCATCCCCGAAGCTCCCAAGATTGATAAGTTCACGGTCTTGCCGGCTTATCCGAATCCGTTCAATCCAACCACCACATTCAGATATGGTTTAGCTAAGGATAGCCGAGTATCCATTCAAATTTATGATATTTGCGGAAAAGTGATAACCGCATTAGTAAATGACAGTCAATTACAAGGTTGGCACACAGTTGAGTGGGATGGAACGAATCAGCAGGGTAAGCAAGTCCCGGCCGGATTGTACTTGAGCAGAATAATTTCCAATGATGAGGTTAAGGCCATCAAGTTGATGTTGTTGAAATAGCATAACAGAAATTATGTCATTCCGTACTTGATACGGAATCTAGTACGATGGATTCCCGACTAAATCGGGAATGACAAAAACGATAGAAATGTTATATGTAACTTAATTACAAAATTTACCTCTTCCCCGCAAAGCGGGGGCTCCCCTCGAGGGGAGATAGAGTGGGGTGATGTGGTAATATTGAATCTGTCATTCCGTACTTGCCTGTACCGCTGTGCGGTGATACGGAATCTAGTACGATGGATTCCCCCCGCTGAGCGGGGGGAATGACAAAAGTAAAGTCATTCTGAGCTTAGCGAAGAATCTATAATTATAATAAAAGTGGATTTTGCGCTACACTCAGAATGTTTCTATAGTAAAAGCCCTCAAGGTTTTATAAACCTTGAGGGCTTAAAAGATGGATAATAATCTATCCAATATGATTAGAATTTCTAGAAAGCTCCGATGATACCTAAAACGAATCTATTATTATCGGTAACAAGGTCGCGTGTATATTCCGCTAAAAGCCGCAAATTCCTTGCGAATAAGTATGTATAACTTAATGTGGCAGTTTCATAATCATATAGATCAGAACTGATGTTATTGTAAAGTCCTGTTATGTAATATTTGGAATTGTTCATATCAGGCGAGTAAACCAGTTCAACTACATAACCATCAGTTTTGATGTCATTTTCTGAGCCGTCAAATATCGGATTTGTATCAGTTCGGTTCAAATATTGGGCGGTCAATTCAAAATTCTCTAAACCTACGCTTATATCAGGACCGTAATAAGTGACTTCATTAATTTCACCAGTGTCGACCGATTTTTCCTTACCAAGATAGTAATATCCGCCTAGTGTCAACAAATCACCAATTCCCTGATTTATTCTAAAACCGTAATTTTTATAATTATCTTGGTCCATGCGTCGGTTCACAGCTTCCGGTTTACCATTGCCGTTGGTCACCATTCCAATTACATCTGTTCCGGTTTGGTCGATTCCGTAAACGAACATTACACCTCTGTCATAGGCAAGATTTACATTAGATAGGCCGATATTTGTTTTATAAATCTCATAATCTTCATAGGTAAGTCGTAATTCACGTTTCATTAATGGATCGGATGTTTGGAATTGACCGACCATGATGTCGAGATTCGAGTCGAATACGTTATCAAAATGAATATAGGCATCTTCGATTCCGGCAACCTCACCGCGTTCATACATGTAAAAATAGAAATAATAACCGATATTATTATACAAAGTTCCGCCTGAAAGCAATTTGATTCCCCAAGGTGATTGCAGGTCGTATTCTACAGCCTTACTTTGGTCATACGATGCGAACGCCTCCATTCTTGCAGCAAGTGGAAACGTTTTGCTAAGCTTCAACCGATCATCACCGGTACTTACGAAATTCCGCTTATTTTCAGCTTCTTTCATAATGAATCCATTGCCGGCAAATTCGTCTCCAAAATCCTTCAATCTCGGAAATACCGTATGGCACGTTGTGCAGGATATCTTATGTTCTCGTGCGAAAGCCGGCACTGCTGACAAAGTTTCGGGTACAATAAATGTAATTCCAATATAGATCAAAACAAGTTTAGAAAATTTTGTAATAAAGTTCATTCTATTTCTCCTTTTATTCGTAGATCTCAATCCAAGTTGAGCCGGTATTAACAAGTGTTATTTCACTTTCTTCAGCCGGAACTTTTAGGTAGTCGGCAACCGGTTTGACCAATAATTGATAATTCAATGTAGCATTAAAATTCATAATTCCCGGTGCAGCATCGATAGGTATTTCAAAAGTGTATGTTTCAATTTTGGTTTCCCGCGGACCGATGCGGTAATCCACACCTAACGAAAATGTATTCCACTGCATGATGGTCATAATGCCATTTTCGTCGAAGTAGGGTATACGAAAGATTCTATTTCCTGCAGCAATACCATCTCTTTGAACGCCTTTGAATTCCGGTAATCTTAAGGGAATTCCCATATCAACGTAAGCCAATTCATCGGATGCGATTGTATATTCCTCGCCGTCAAATCCTTTTTTATCGACTGGTAAATGATATACTCGTCCTTCCGAATCGGTTGCGGTAACCTCTAACCACAAAATGCGGTCTTCCACCGATCCGGTCGGAAATTTGTGACCGGTCTTAGCATTGAATAATTGTACATTTATAGTTACCGCTCCGTCAATCTCTACTTCGCGTTCTGAAGGATGCATACGGATTTCGACTACCCCCGCAACCTTTCCCGGATCATGTGCACCATGGAAAAGATGCTGCGCAACCATGTCTTCTTCGGACATAATCGAATTTTTACCGAGTGCTTTTGGCATATGGCACTGATGACACGGAACTTCCTCTTTTGCATAAGGCCCTTCGAGCCACTCAAGCTGGGTAGATTTTACCCAAATGTCATACGGATTCTTTTCATTGTGGCAAGTTCCGCAATATTCAGCTTCGCTAATAAAATCTATTTTTTGGGTGGAATGATGGGGTGATTCTAGTTGATCCTTTGGACCAAATTTGACATCACCAGGATCAGAGATATAATTAAAATTGAAAGGTACATCTCCTTCGAATCCTTTAATTGAATGGCATACTTCACAGTTTACACCGTCATTGGCACGACTGTTTTCTTCAGGGCGGGGAGGAGGAACATCTCCGGCCATGAATGCCATTGGCGTATGGCACCCGTTGCAACCATCAGCTACCGGCTTATACTTTGGATTAACTTCACCGTGTGGTACAGCAAGTTCAAAGTATTCAATTTCATCCCAATGATGCGTGTATGATTGTGACATCATCGATTGTTTCCACTGTTGATAAATATCATTGTGGCAACTTTGACAAACTTCAGAAACTTCAAAATCATCATAGGATTTTGTACCGAGTGCATGATCGCCGGTTGGAATTGCTTGAGAAAAGATTGCTACAGATGTGAATAAAAATGCTATTGTCAATTTGTATAGGTTCATATTATCTCCCGATTAAAATATGATTATATCTTCTTTATTTAAAAAAGCGATAATGTATATTAATCAATTAAACCTATATTGTACAATACAGGTTTAATCTATAATCTCAATTTCGGCAGTAGTGAGTGATTCGGAAATCAGGGTATGGCTATCAAGACCTGCTTCGTCTTTAATTACATCAATTAACCGTGCTTTGGTGGCAGGATGTTTCGGCACATAAAGCGTACAGCAGTCTTGATGGGGAAGGATGGAAATATCGTATGTTCCGATTTCTTGCGCTTTTGCGATTATTTCTTGTTTATCAAATCCGATAAGTGGTCGTAGAATGGGCAATTTCACTGATTCTTCCACAACAGTAATGTTATCGATTGTTTGTGAGGCAACTTGCCCGAGTGCCTCGCCGGTGTAAATCGCTTTCGCGTATTCCAATTCGGCTATTTTCTCAGCAATTTTCATCATAAATCGGCGGTATAGAATAACACGTAATTTTGGATTGCAATCAACCATGATCTGCTGTTGAATAGGGGCGAATTTCATTAAATATAATTTTGTTTTTGGCTGGTACTTTTTCATTATTTCAACGGTATCGCGTACTTTTTCAACCGATGCTTCCGATACCAACGGAATAGAATGAAAATGTACATAGATCACACGCAATCCGCGTTTCATGGCGTAATAAGCAGCCACAGGGGAGTCAATTCCACCGGATAACATAACAACAACTGTTCCGCTAACTCCAACTGGAAGTCCTTTTACCGCTTGAATTTTTTCTGTAAATAGGAAAGTCCCCTCATTCAATACATCAATAAAACAAGTTGCCTCAGGATAGTTGAGATTTACTTTTTTATTTAATTTTTCAAGGATCTCCCCCCCGACTTCTTCATTTAATTGCTGCGATGTATATGGAAATTTGCTATCAATCCTGCGGGCAGTAACCCGAAATGATTCGAATGATAACCTCTGCATTAGTTCTATACTGTCTGATTTGATAATATCTAAATCAGGTGAAGATTGGTAGGCAAATGCGAAATATGCTAAACCAAATACATTTATTAAAGTTTCTTTTATTGCATCAATAAAATTTTGTCCGTTTTCTGTTAATTCGATCAAAAATCGCCCGCGTACTCTTAAAATTGATACAAAAGAATCGGGAACGCTTAAATCGAGTATATCCTTAATATTTTCTTTGAGTTTTTTCTCAAAATAATTGCGGTTGTTGCCCTTTAGACCAATTTCGGAATAGTGACAAATAATATGTGTAGGAAGTTTGTTTAGCATCGTGTTTACGGAATGCAAATTACTTAAAATGTATTACATACTACAATTCTCAACTGGAAAACCACACTAAATTATAAGTATAATTATTAATTAAATAAATAGGTTAGGAATAAAATGATCAAAGTTTATACAATTACCGTATGTCCTGAATGCACCGCTGCCAAGCGATTACTAAAGGCGCGAGGATTAGAGTACGAGGAAATAAATATCGAAAATGAAAACATCAGCCGAGAAAAATTAGTTGAGTTAACCGGCGGACGATCCGTCCCTCAAATTATTATCAATGATAAACCAATCGGTGGTTATGATAATCTCTTGGTGATAGATAAAATTGGGGAATTGAAATAAATTCTGTCATTCCTGCAAAGGCGGGAATCTTTTAGTATTGAACGGGTTTCGTATCCCCGCAAAACAGCTGCGGGACAGGCAGGAACGGAATGACAATGACTATTTAATTAGGGTAATCTTTTTCCACTCTTGGCGATTGTCACTGACTGCTTTAATGTAGTAAACGCCCGAACTGATTTTTTCATTATTTGCATTTAAACCGTTCCAGTAGAATTCATAATTACCTTCAGTTAGATATTCGGAAGCTATTGTTTTAATTTTTCTTCCAAGCAAGTCATATACTGCTAAATCAATATTTTGCGGAGTTATTACTTTCAATTTAATTGTAGCGGTACCATTGAAAGGATTAGGATATGGACTACCAACAATAAAATTAGTTTCAGTATTTGGTACGCCATCTGAAAAAGTTAATTTATAATTGTAATCGGTGCCTTCAGCTCCATCAGAAACAATTACTGCATAAATCCAATCGGTGTTAGAACCGGGATCAATATTTAAAATTTGTCCGGTCTGTACTTCATAATTACCATTAATTGTTTTTGCGATTGTATGTAGAGTTAAATCTGTTAAAGGATCATCATCTCCGGTAGGTTTTTTTAGTGACAACCGAACCGGATTGGCTGTATTGATCTTAATATACTGAGAACCATATTGTTGTAAATTGAAACTCTCGATATCAAAATGATCTCCCTTTAGAAAATTTGTTGATTCATAAATGCCGAGTTCAATTGAAAGAGTATCGTACAGGGATTCCTCTCTATAATTCCTGTAGGCATCAGCTTCCTCATAATTATAGTATCCTGCACGTTCATCGGAAGATAGGATACAATTTGCAATCGCCATATTATTTAGTGCTTTCTTAAATGTATGATTAACACTTTTTAAAGCCAGATCAACTGCTTGAATACTGTAATCGCTCTCTTGGCTGTCAAATATTCGGCTTTGCTCCCAAGTCCTTTTTATGATATCCTGACCGCCTAAATGCTCATCAATATATTTGAATAAAATGAATGAACCATATGGATGAAGTCCATAATTATACTTTAATGATAGATGTGGTTTTTCAAACCATGGGATCATGTATTGATAGCAGTCATTGACATCATCATAATGTTCTTCCTCCATCCATACCGCGGTAGATTCCAAAAGCCAGGTGGCCTCGTCACCATCATAACCAAGCTGAATGGCATGAAAATATTCATGCGCGGCAGTTACTTGTATATTCTCTAATTCGGTATTTGGAAAACCAATATAATTATTTCTCATTATCATATTGCTTAAATAGGCATTATTTTCGGTAATATTTAATGAGTTTGGATTATCGCCAATTAAAGCACCGTAATTTGTCCACCCATAGGCATTTGTACTTTGCACCTTTATATCATAATGACTTGATCCACCTTCCATACCATCACTTGGGGGAGGAGTATAGCCAAGTTCAATAATGTCATGGTGATATACTTCTTCAAAAATATTTGCCATGCTATCGATATAGTCAGGGACAGAATTACCATCAAAATCTGTATTATCAACAGCATGATAACCGGTTAAATCATAATGGATACGGAAATGTTCAGTATCAAAATAATGCTGCATCATTGTACTTTTCATCACAACCAGACTGCCGGAAAAGTCAAAGCCAAAGGATTCTAATTTATATTTTATATCTTCAGGCAATAAATGTCCATTACGTGCAATATCAATTATAAATGGGGTAACATGTCTTTCAAATGTTCTGCCTTCAAAGACATCGAGAATCGTATTAGCGGATTGAATCACAACAGATTTATTATCCGCTAAAATAGAATTGCTTGTAATTATTACAAGGATTAATAATACTTTAAGTTTATACAAAATAAATCTTTTGAGAGCTATTCTTTTGGCGGTTTATGAAAATATTTATCGTAGATAAAAGTACCGGCGATAATTGCTAAACCCGTTGGCACCTCCCAATTAAAACTTTCAGATTTGCTTGTTTCAAGCGCTGCACCGGCGATGGTTAGAGATGCACCCGCTAAATATAAAGAAGCGCGTATTCTTTTATATTGATCGGGAATCTTCATTCCTGTATCTGCTTCTATTTGACCGTTTTCTGTTGTTACTGCTTCAGAAGAACGCATATCTTTTCTTTCCTGCTGCAACACAGATGCTACATCGCCAATCGGGAACCGCAATGATAATAGAATTTCGGGTGGTGATTTTGATTGATAGAATTCAAAATTTTCGACCCGTTCTTTCACTTTCATTGCAATTTGAGTCGATTCTTCAGCGTTATCGACTTGAATCTGCGAGATGGGATATTTATTTTCCGTGCTCGCAACGCGACCCGAATCGGCTATAGCGTTCAGTATAGTAATGTAAAACCAACCATCATTACTGCTCCAACCGGTGATGTGTTTTGGATCAACAGGCGAAGTGACAAATAATTTTACGAACGCGCCATTTTTTTTGCTATCGATATTTACATGAGTGATTATAGACTTGGTTTGGGCATTAATAGAAACAATGCCGAACAAGATACATATAATAACAATATTTAGTCGTTTATTAAAAATTTTCATAATCTAATTACAGTTTTATTAACAAAATGTTTCAGTTGATGTCAGATTTTAGCTGATTTTCATAAAATCAGCAATTAGTAAGATTAATTTTACGAATTATTTACAATACAACGTGATATTTCATAATTAATATTTGTTTGTAAAGATTGAATATTCCTATAATTTATGGTCGATACAATGAAGAAAAATCGCATACTAATCATTTTATTGCTGCTCATAACAAGCATACAAGCCCAAAATTCATTTGCTTTAAGAGGCGTTTTTGGTTTAGCTACTATCGATGATAAGGTTTGGGGTCAGTTTGCCCTCCGTCCGACATTAGATTTTTGGAAAATCAAACTTGGGCTGGATATAGTCTTGTATTTTGACCAAAATGGCAAAGTTCATCAGGATGAATGGGATTTTTCTACTGGTCCGGCAATAAAAAATACCTTATTGGATAAAATCTATTTTATTCAATACGGTACCCGATATGAACCGCTGTACTTCAGAGCGGGCGCGCTTAATCGTACAACGCTGGGTTACGGTATATTGGTCAATCGATATTCGAATACTTTTAATTATCCACAGCAAAGAAAGATTGGTTTAGATGCAAAAATTCAAACAAAATCTTTATCGATGCAGGGATTTGTAAATAATTTTAAAGAGAACGCCAGTGTAATCGGCGGTCGAGTTTCAAGTGTTATACCAACCGGTTTACATCTTGGAATCAGCGCTGTGAACGATCGCAATCAGTATCTTGGTCTGCAAGACCGCGATTATGACGGGCGACCCGATATCGTTGACAGTTTTCCTTATGATGATAGATATTGGTTAGATTCCGATAACGACGGCTTAGCTGATAGAGATTCAAGAGAATTTGATCGTGATGGAGATGGCTTACCGGATGTATACGATCTAGAGGTTATACATAATTATTGGGATTCGTTACCTGAAGGTTCTTTTAATTATGCATTCTATGATTCTTTACCTGATACGGATATAAAATTGAAAAATGAGCCACTAAATATTAATGATAATCCTAAATCGATTGGGGCAGTAGCTATTGATTTGTCAATTCCCATTATTCAAAGTAAACTAACAAACTTAGCGGTTTATAGCCAAATCGCAAAAATGTCCGGTACTACCCGCGATCCTGAAACGGGTGAATATGTTGAATTACAATATGGTTTTGCACCGCTTGGTGTTTTTAATCATATTAGTATTTTAAGTTGGCAAGTTGAATATCGGATGATTCCCAAGGGAAAATTCGATTTTGAATATTGGGATTACGCTTATGAACATAATCGTGCGTCTTTGACATCTACCGAGATTGGCGGTATTACATCAATAAAAGTAAAACCCAAGTCAGATTTCCTCGGGGAAATTGGTACTATGCGTGGTTTATATGGTCGTGTTGACATTGATATAAATGAATATTTTATGATAGGTGCGACTTACCAAAATATGTATGGACAAAAATGGGATAAAAAAGCCGAAGCATTTAAAAATCAAACACTTCAGAGTTTCTCAGCTTCAGCCGATTTAACGCAGTCCTTAGGAAATATTCAATCTGCTTCCGCATTCTATCAGCAAAGGAATGTTCCAAACTTTTTCAAGTTTGAACCTACAGAAAGTACGGTCATGGGATTCTCGGTAGGAGTTAAAATTGGGTGGGGGATGATCATGAACTATTCCTATAAACGATATTATTTAGACAAAAATGGCGACGGTGACGTACTGGACGAAAACGAGAGAATCAATATGTCGTTTTTAGAGACGAGTTTTGGGTTTTAGTCAAAACTAATTAAAAAGTATAAATCATTTTTAATAAAATCCTTCAATAAAGACAATTATGGCAATTAAATATTATTCGCGAAATGATTTTGATTTTTGGACAACCATTTTTACACATTGGGGTGATATGGATGGATTACGACACATAAATCATGCTAAGTATTTAACTTACATGGAAACAGCCCGTCTTGACCTCTATGGAAAAATTGGTCATGACTTGAAAAGATGGGATCAGGAAACGAGCTCCATATTAGCCTCGATGCAGGTAGATTACATAGGACAAGCTGTTCATCCCTCTACATTTGAAATTGGTCAGTGCATCTCAAGAATTGGTACCAAAAGCTATGATGTTTTAACAGCTATCTTCAGAAAAGGTGAGGAAAAACCAATACTACAGGCAAATTTTGTATTGGTGTCTATAAATTATAATACAGGTAAAACAATACCTGTACCTGATGGATTTAAGAAGTACTTAAAAAAGCTTTAATTGCTGTTAATTGTCATTCCTACTTACATAGAAATGATAAAAGTTATTTAGCAATAGAGTTTAAATGACGGGTAATTAAAGCTTTACGACGACCGGCTGTTTTTTTATGGATAAGGTTCTTAGCAGACATTTTGTCAATAAAACTTACAGTTTCTCTATAAAAACCTTCTGCTTTTTTCTGATCCTTAGTTCCTAAAACTTTTTTGATCAAAGTTCGCATTTTTGATCTATTTTTAGAATTTACCTCGTTACGAGCCTGATCTTGTCTTTCACGTTTAATTTGTTGTGCGTGTCTATCCATTAAATAAATATAATCCTTTAAAATTTTACCGGGAAATTATCTGTTATTTACGAATAAATCAAGGAAGTGATTAATGATATTTTTATATAACATTTTTTAAAATAGGAAACAGATATTAAAAAATACTAAAATCGAAATAAAAAATAACTATGTTTTTATTTCAACTTGCATAAATTACGGTATTAAAAGACATTATTATTTCAAATAAGAGAGGATGAAAATGACAAATTACAAGAAAGTATTAATTTCAATTTTTATTGTTGCATTATCTATGGGAATGGTAGTCGGACAGGATGCTCCAACCGGCTGGAGTTTTGGTGGTGTCCCTGCGATCGCATATAATTCAGATACCGGCTTTCTGTATGGAGTAATTCTTGATGTATATAATTATGGCGATGGAAGTAAATATCCTGATTATTTATATACTACAAGATTAACATGGACTAGAACTACAAAAGGAAGTGGAGAAAATATAATCTTCTTTGATTCAAAATATTTGTTGCCATATGATATACGAATTACAGCTGAAGCCGCGTATTTAACAGAACAGGCTTTACCATTCTACGGTTTTAACGGGGACAATAATCCCGCCCATGAGATCGAAGACGATGATGCCTACAAGTCGAGGATATATTATCGTCATGAGCGCAATATTACCAAGCTTACTACCGATTTTCAGAAAAACTTATTTATGCCAAATTTGCGAGGAATTCTTGGATTGGCATATTACAATACCGAAGTTGCTACTGTAGATACAGCTAAATTGAATGACGGAAAAGATGCCACTGATAGATTACCGGAAATTACATTATTATACGATGATTATGTTAATCATGGTGCTATCAATGTCGATGAAGCTACTGGTGGAAATACCAATTATATAAAATTAGGATTGGTCTACGATTCACGTGACAATGAGCCAAATCCAATGTCCGGTATGTGGACCGAAGCTCTGGTCACAGCCGTACCAAGCGGATTGGGTAATGATTTTAATTATACTTTACTGACCGCTACACATCGCCAGTATTTCACAATTATTCCTAAAGATTTGTCACTAGCTATTCGATTAGGATATCAAACGGTATTAAGCGGTGAAATGCCATTCTTCATGTTACCGCATTATCAAAGTTCCTACCGAGCAACTGAAGGCCTTGGCGGCTCCAAATCGCTACGCGGTATCCTTAAGAATCGTTTGGTTGGTAACAGCATCGGATTTGGAAACTTAGAAGCACGTTGGAAATTCTTGCGTACTAAATTAATGGGTCAAAATTTGTATTTAGCATTAAATGGTTTTGTCGATGCCGGTCAAATTCTGTCTGAATATGGCAACGATGAATATCAAAGACTATATGGTACTGACGATGAACAAGGATTACACATTTCCTTTGGTGGTGGATTCCGCATTGCACTTAATGAAAATTTCATTATAGCAATAGACTATGGTATGGCAGCTGATGAACAGGATGGTAACAGTGGACTTTATATTGGGTTAGGTTATTTGTACTAAGTAAGTTATAAAAATCTAAAATAAAAAGGGCTCTAATGGAGCCCTTTTTATTTCCATAATCATAATAACTATTTCGTTATAAATACCTGTTTATATTTAGCTTGTTTCTCGATTAGATCTCTAGATATGTATTCATTTCTATATTCATTATCTACATAAGATTGAGTCTGGTCACAATAGTGCTTGCTTGCCGGAATTCCCGATATACCTGTTGGTATTATTGATAATGAATTGTCCCAATTTGATGTATCATAAATATGTCGGTGCGAGGCTCCATAATTTACATTATATGGTTTGCTTCTCTCAAATCTGTATGGAGATACAGTATGACTGCTACCACCCACAGGGTATGGTCCACGATTCAAATTAAATATTTTATCTAATATTTTTACACCACCCATCGGATGTTCAAGTACAAGTCCATGAACATTACCCCATTTCCATTTATCGGTATTTGTTCCAAATCTATTAGATAATTCAGCAACTGCATCTTTGAAACTCTGGTTCACAACATCTTCTAAATTTTCGACAAGTTTTGTATTGATGTCATCACACCATTCAGAGTTGCCATCATCCCAAAATTTATCGATTGCTAAATAGGGAGTGTATTCCACTTTAGTATAATCAGCATACAGGTCAGCTCCTAATTCATCTAGAAATATATTCTCAATTAACTCTAAATAAAATTGATCGAAGATAGTTGTAGCGATGCTTTCTTTTGTTAATATGCCATCCCATTCAGTCAGGAATTCTGCGGATTCCTTTTCGATATCGCTAAGATCATTATTTTTACTGATTATCAAATTTAGCTTAGCTATCATTTTTTCTACTAATTTCGAATGATGATCTCCTTGAATACGCTTGTAGTCATCGATCGAAAGCATCTGTTTCTCAGTTAATAATTCACGAATACGATCAATTCGATATTGTGGAGCATACCAATATGAAATATGATGTGTATAATTGTCATCAGCAGTGCGATTATTGGCAGAAGATACATAACCACTTTGTGGATTATAAATGTGCGGTAATTCTTCGAATGGAACTAATCCCTGCCAATCATATTTATCGGTTTCACCGGGCATTATTTCTAAACCATTCCAACCGTCTCTCATCGGGACTCCGGCCGCACAATAAAGACCAATATTTCCATTAAAATCAGCGTAAGCAATATTTTGGCTTACGGATACAAATGTTTGCAAGGCATTTTTGTAATCTTCCCAATTTTTAGCGCGGTTCATCAAATATAAACTGCGCATTTCATCGCTTGGTTCATTGCCTACCCAACGCATTGAAATCGGACTATTTTCGTCCATTTTTTTCTGTTTAGTTACGATCGGTCCGCGATGCGTAAAACGATTTTCTCTTTCAACCGTAGCACCACCTTTGATCTTAATTATCTCTTTTCGTACTTCCAAAGGTCTCCATTCACTGTTAAACCAATATTCATTGGGATTTTCGGGATTAATTTTTTCATAATAAAAATCCATATCATCAACCATTACATTGGTCATGCCCCAAGCAATATGCTCATTATGTCCTGCTACTACAAGTGGCTGTCCTGGTACAGCAACACCGGTTACATTAAATTTCCCTTCTACAACTTGATGCATTGTGTACCAGATTCCCGGTGCACTCAATCCAAGATGCATATCGTTAGAAAATAACGGTTTACCCGTTGTACTTTTTTCTCCGGATACTGCCCAATTATTGCTTCCATTGAATATTTCAAGCCCAAGATTTTGTAATTTGTCCATTGCTGCTAAATATGGTGAATCAATACTTAAGGCTGCTTCGTTTTCACCGATCTCGGTATAAATTACCGTTTGCTGTAGATCAAGATCCGGAACCATTTGGGCAAATTTTTCATCACCAACTTTTTCCCGAATTCTTTGAAAGACAGTTTCAATATGCCAGGGCATTGTCAAATCCCAAGCCATATAACCTATTAAATTAATTGAATGCTCGGGCAACCATTTGGCCGGTTTATATCCTAATATAGTGAATTCAGGTGGAAGATTTCGCTGATGAGTGTTAATGAACTGATTAACCCCGTCACTGAAGGCATCTAATGCTAATAATATTTCTTCATCTGCATGTTCTAAAATGTACCTGGATTTGTCCGGGATGCGCAGCATTCGCAGCATTTGGTCTGCATCAATCATATCTTCACCGAATATCTCTGATAATTCGCCGGTTGTTGCTCTGCGGATTAAATCAAATTGCCACAATCGATCTTGTGCCATACAATAACCTGTTGCTCGATATAGATCTTCTTCATTTTTGGCATAAATATGCGGCACTGCAAACTCATCACGATAGACGGTAACTTCATCTTTTAGATTCTCAAGCTGAATTTTAGCATTATAATCAGGAATACCTTTGGTGGCTATACCACGAATAAAAAATAATACTACAACTATCAAAATCGTAATTATCATAAAGAACGCAATGAGGATTTTTTTAAGCATGGACATTTATTAACTCCCTTCTAATCAATTAATTATCTGATGAATTAAATACATAATATCTTGTATGCAAATTAATTTCAAATAATAATGTAAATGAAATAATTTATCGAGAATTAAATATTTTGTTTTTTCAGATGCTAAAATAAAACTATATTTTATCAATCAAAGTGAGGTATAATTATGAATCCATGGGATCTTGATGTAAATCTACGTTTTGTTGTATTAGATTTTCTATATTTAAGTGCCTTTTTAATGCTTGGCACAATGGCTCGCAGATATATTAAGTTTTTTCAGAAATATTTAATTCCAAATAATTTAATAGCAGGATTTTTAGCTTTACTAATTGGTACGCAAGGATTGGGATTAATAGATCTTCCTTCCGATAGGCTTGGAATTTATGTGTATCATTTCTTAGCATTGACATTTATTGCATTGGGCTTAAGACAAGAAAAAGCATCTTGGAGTAAAGGTCCGGTAAGTAAAAGTATCGCTGCATTATCCTCCTATTTATTGCAAGGTACCATTGGTTTAGTTGTTGCTTTTATTTTGGTATATACATTTGTTCCCGATTTATTTATCGGTATTGGATTGTTAATTCCGTTAGGATTTGGGATGGGACCCGGTCTCGCATATGCGATGGGTAACAGTTGGGAACAGTGGGGGTTTGAAGGTGGTGGATTAGTTGGTTTAACCTTTGCTGCGATTGGATATTTATATGCTTTTTTTGTTGGAATGTGGCTCATCCAATGGGGAATAAAAAAAGGAAAAAGCAAACTTATTACAAGTATTGATCATATTACCCCCGATATGCGTATGGGTGTTTACAAGAATGGTAAACAGCCAATTGCCGGAAGATTGCCGTTAACTACAGAAGCAGTTGAGCCATTAGCTTTTCAATTAGCGCTAATCGGATTAGTCTATTTATTGACATGGTTTTTTGTCAGCGGACTAACAGCTTTAATGGAAAAAGGTGGTCTGCATGACTTTGTCGCTACAATTTGGTCATTCCATTTTGTATTCGGTCTATTGATTGCCCTAGCGGTAAGAAAAATTATGGATATGTCCGGTAGAGCTTATGTAATCGATAAAGGGTTAATGAACAGAAGTATGGGTGTGTTCTTGGATTTCTTAGTAATTGGTGCTGTTGGTGCCATCAGCATACCGGTTATCAAACACTATTGGGAAGCGATATTGATTATGTCACTTCTTGCTGGCCCAGCCACCGGATTTATGCTGTATTATCTATGCCGCAGAGCATTTGATGATTACCATTTTGAACGATTTATTGAGCTGTTTGGAGAGATGACAGGTACAATTAATTCTGCGTTAGTACTACTTCGTGTTACCGATCCCGAGTTTGAAACACCGGTTGCAGAAGATGCCGTTTATGGTAGTGGTATCTCGCTATTTTTAGGAATCCCGTTATTGATAACATTGAATGTGCCTTTCGCATTCTACAAAAATGCGATCGAAGGATATTGGGTCACATTAGGAATATTAATTGGATATTGGATACTGTTATGGATAGTTTGGCGCGCAATTGGATTTATTAAATTTGGAAAAACTAAAGTATAGATAGATCTTTTATTATTTAACTAACTTAGGATAAAAGAGTACCCGGGACTGGACTTGAACCAGCACCTCCGCGAGGAGACTAGACCCTGAACCTAGCGCGTCTACCAATTCCGCCACCCGGGCATCTAAAATAACCACAAAAGTTACATTTTTATTCAATGGATGGGCAAGGAATAACCCCTTGAATTGAGATTAACTTAACTCGTACTTTTAACGTTGAGTATAATCCATGAATGAAACAATAATTGCCACTAATCGTAAAGCGTATCACGAATTTTTCATATTAGAAAAATTTGAAGCGGGCATCGACCTATTCGGAAGCGAAGTAAAAAGTCTTCGAGAGGGGAGCGGAAATCTAAAAGAAGGCTACGTTACAATACGAGATGGAAATGCCATATTAGTCGGTGTGCATATTAGTCCATATTCGCATACCGGTTTTCAAGGTCATGAACCGACTCGTGACCGACAATTACTCTTAAGTAAACGCGAGATTATAAAATTAAGTAAAAAAGTAGCCGAAAAAGGTTTAACACTAATACCACTGCGTATGTATTTTAAAGGTGGTTGGGCAAAAGTAGAAATCGGTCTAGCTAAAGGCAAAAGACACTATGATAAAAAAGATTCAATCAAAGATCGAGATATTAAACGTGATACCGAAAGGGAAGTAAGAAGAAGAAAATGAAATTTTTAACTGCAAAAGAACAATTAAATATTATTAAACGTGGTGCTGAAGAAATAATCCCTGAAAAGGAATTGATTGCAAAGCTTGAGCGGTCTAGTAAGACCGAAAAACCATTGATCGTTAAACTCGGCTGTGATCCAAGCACGCCTGATTTACACATTGGGCATGGCGTAGTTCTGCGAAAATTGCGTCATTTTCAGGATTTAGGCCATCAGGCAGTATTGGTGATTGGGGATTTTACCGGAATGATCGGCGACCCATCCGGCCGTAATAAAACACGCCCCGTATTAACTTTGGAAGATGTAAAAATTAATGCGCAAACCTACATCGAACAGGCTAAAGTAATACTTGATATTGATAAACTTAAAGTAGTGTATAATTCTACTTGGTTGGATGCCATGAAGTTCAGCGATGTGGTCAAATTAGCAAGTAAATATACCGTTGCGCGTATGTTGGAGCGGGATGATTTCACTAAGAGATATAAGGATGAGATACCAATTTCAATACACGAATTTCTTTATCCATTGGCGCAGGGAATGGATTCTGTTGAACTGAAAGCTGACGTTGAACTTGGTGGTACTGATCAAAAATTCAATCTGTTGGTCGGGCGGGACTTACAACGTGAAAGCGGACAAGAACCACAAGTTATTATCACCGTACCACTACTTGAAGGGACGGATGGTATAGAAAAGATGTCAAAATCATACGGTAACCACATTTCACTACAAGATGCACCGGAAGAAATGTACGGCAAAACAATGTCTATCCCTGACGAAATGATTGCGAAATATTTTTTACTTGGAGCTGATTCTGATTTAGAAAAAATAAAGGAGATCGAATCTAAATTAAAGCAAGGCGTAAATCCACGCGACTTGAAACGTGAATTAGCGCGTACAATCGTTAAAAAATATTATGATGAAAATACATCGCATGAGGCAGAAAATCATTTTGATAAAATTCATTTAGAGAAAGACGTTCCTGGCATAATTCCCGAATATAAATTGGTATCAGCTTCATTGTTAGTTGATATAATCGCTGATGCGGAATTAACCGTAAGCAAAGGTGAGGCACGCAGATTAATCAAGCAGAATGCGGTTAAGGTCAATAATGAAACAATAAGCAACATCAATTATTTGGTCAAGCCCGGTATGGGGGAGATCGTGCTGAAAGTAGGTAAACGCAGATTCCTAAAAGTAGTAAGTTGAACCAACATTGACTAAGCTGAGAGACAGGATACACCGACCAAAAATCCCAACGCGGACGTTAAACCACATGATAATCAATTTTATCATGTTTTGGAAGAATTATGTTTTTCAAAGTTTGGCTGCCACAATCGCAACATTAGTAATCCTGATTGCGCTAAATTTTGAAAATGCAGTAGTGGTGGCGTCGATTGCAGCATCAATATTCATTGTATTTGCTATGCCAAACGCCATCTCGGCTCGGAAAAGAGCAATTTGGGGTGGCCATTGGTCTGGTTTAATTTTAGGCTCATTATGGGCAATGTTTCCACAACCGTATCATTTTATGTCATTTATAGTATTATCGTTAGCGGTTGGTACTACCATGCTTGCCATGGTCATTTTTGACATGGAACATCCACCGGCTTGCGGAACAGCACTCGGCGTTGCTCTAACCGGTTTTTCTTGGGGGGTTGGAATAGCAGTAATTACAAGCACCGTTTTACTAGTGATTATTCAAAAATTATTTAAACCGTATTTGAAGGATTTGGTATAGTTGTCATTGCGGGCGTAATGTTCATTTTTAGTTGTTATTTAGCGATTACAATAATAAGTAAACCATTGAAAAAACGCCATTTTTCTTAGACCGGAAAGACCGGTATGTTGGCGATATTTTTGTTTCATTCTTCCAAAGTATCCTTCTACTCCATTAGTTGTTTTTGATATAGGCGTATCGTCTAAATATTTGAACATATCAGGCAGAGCTTTTAATAACATACTGCGTGCCCGCTTCATATCACCAAATACTTTTCCTCTATCAGGTTTGGTTTTTATAAGATACCCAAAACGCTGTTCCCAGTCTTGAACGTTTTGAATAAATATTTCTTGATCTTCTTTGGTAAATATTGATGTTACTTGAAGGAATAATTTGCGTAAATGTTTAGCATCGGTACGTTTTGGAAACATACGACACCAACTAATCCCTTGACGTTGTATATGCACCAAACAACGTTGAATAAGGATTGATGGCCATTCCTGTAGTAAAGCGTGTCTTATTGCAGGATTTCCGTCGATTGTTGCACTAATAGGGTTAAGTCCTTGTCCTTTTAATTGACGGAAAAATGATTGCAGTGATTGAGCATTTTCTGCAATATTAAAGCGACATGCAACCACTTTTTTAGTTAGTCCATCCATCACAATGAACATACCTTTACGATTAGTTATGTAAGTACCATCTAAAATGAGATATTTATACTTATTTAAGTTTCTTGTAACTGGAGGTCGTTTATCTAAATTGGTATATATTATCCTTCTAATTGTGGGAATACTATACCCACTGATAATAGCTAATTGCCTGACTGTATAACCTTCAACTATCCAGCGTTTGAACCAAATTGAACGATTGTTTTGCCTTACTTTTTGATTCTGCCATTGGTAAGTATATCCACAATTATTACAATGCCAACGCTGCCTTCCATTCGCTTGCTTTCCATATCGTTTTACATTACTTGAGTGACATTTGGAACAATGCTTTTTTTATCATTTTTAACCTCGAAATTCAAACCGGTTTGAATTTAATCACTATATATTATTACTTATCAGTGGTTTACAACAATTTTAGCAACTATTTTTGATCATTACGCCCATTGCGAGGAGAGTAACGATAAAGCAATCTGCTTGTACCAGAAGATTGCCACGCTTTGCTTGCAATGACAAAATAACCCAATGAAAGAAATAATAATTGAAATACGTGATTTCCTTAAGGCTGACTTTAACATTTACGCCTATTTTTATACATTTCTATTTTTAGGCATCGCTATTTATTTTAATTATGAACATAATTTTGAAAGAATATATGTTGATAAATATTATGGGAAACCAATTAGTTTTTTGACCTATCCACTTTATTATTTATTACCATACTATATTATTTTACTTCCAATACTATTCATCAAGAAACAGCAGTATAAAATTTTACAGTCAGAATTTTGGATAAAAAGCATAATTTTCTTTGGCACATTTGGAATTTTGGTTGCCTTTTGGCAATATAAACTACTTTTTAATTATTCCGCGCTTAGTATTAGTGATAAGGAATTTATTAGGCAATTAGTTTTCAATCTGAAGCGGATGATTCCCTTCCTGATCATCTTTTACGCTGTGAAAAGAGTCTATGACAAAGATGACACTCACTTATTTGGATTGAGGATTAAAGGGATGAGCTATAAGCCATTCTTCATTATGCTAATCCTGATGATTCCTCTAATCGCTATAGCGTCTTTTATGCCCGATTTCCAAAGAGCGTACCCTCAATATAAATATTGGCTGTACGACGGGGCATTCGGCATGACCCCAATACAAGCAGCTGGTGTATTTGAATTTGTCTACGGATTAGATTTTGCCAGTATTGAATTACTGTATCGAGGAGCATTGGTTGTTGGAATGGCACGGGTATTAGGAAAGGAAGCAATATTGCCAATGGCGGGAGCATATGTTTTTCTTCATTTTGGTAAACCATTGGGAGAAGCAATAAGTTCATTTTTCGGTGGTTTTATTTTAGGGGTTCATGCCTTGGAGAAAAGAAATATTTTTGGCGGTATTATTATACATGCAGGTATAGCCTATTTAATGGAAATTGCTGCCATTTGGCAATATTATCATAATTTGTTATAATCATACATAATACCTCTATTTTACCGTACTTGATACAGGATCAATATATATAGATTATCGATTAAATTAGGAACGACAATTAATTATAATTAAATAGTAAAAAATATTCAATATCATTAATTTTGTACGGTAAGCAACATAATTTACTGCCAAAATAAAAACCTAGGAGGTAATTGTGGCAGATATTGTAGTATTTACGTACATTTTTAATTATTAAAAATCCAAAAATCTATAGCAATTCACAGAGTATTTTTAAAATGTTTAGATTTAGTAATTATTAGGAGAAATCAATGAAAGTATTCATTAGTTGGTCAGGTACAAAAAGTCACAAAATAGCTAAAGTATTTAGAGATTGGTTACCATCGGTTATACAATCTATTGAACCATATGTATCTTCTGAAGATATTGATAAGGGGGCTAGATGGAGCACCGACATAGCTAAAGAATTGGAAGATTCAACTTTTGGAATATTATGTGTAACTAAGGAAAATATAAATGCACCTTGGCTTACCTTTGAGGCAGGAGCTTTATCGAAAACGATGAATAAATCTTTTGTAACACCATTTTTATTTGATATAAAAAGGTCTGAAGTCGACGGTCCAATATTGCAATTTCAATCCACAATTTTACAAAAAGGTGATATTAAGAAATTATTGAACACATTAAATAAAGCATGTGGCGAAAGTAAAATACCTGACGTTAGATTAGAAAAAGCGTTTGAAGTATGGTATCCAAAACTTGAAGAAGAATTAGCTAAAATAAGTGATGCCACAGACAAACCAACCAAACCTACCTCAGACGATACTTCAAAAAAATATTCGTCTGAGATTCTTGAAGAGATATTAGAATTATCTAGAATTAACCAAAAATTGCTGAGAACGTCTAGTTCAAACACTGTAGATAATATAAATCAAATTAATGAAGGATTAGCCGATTATAACAACAAGCTTGAACATTTATTAGAAAATAAAGCTGGTTTATTAAATAGACGTTTTCATCCGATGATGATCGATGAATTACTACATATTTTCTCAAAAGAAAGAGGTAATTCACATTTAGGATTTTTAATGGTATTAAGTATCTTTAAAAATGAGTTACCATGGTTATATGATACTGGAAAAGAATTTATCAATTCTATCAAATTAAGTAAAACAAAAGCTGAAAGAACTATGGCTATAGAAGAATTTGAAAGGATACTTGAAATTTCTTTAAGACATCCCCTTATGAGAGAGTATTATGGTCGTGATAAAAACGCTTATATGTTTCTTAAGGAAATGCCGAGGATTTTAATTAGTTATGCTAAAAGGTTTATTAGTTAGATTTAAAAATACAATTCTGACAATAGATTATAAAAAATTAACAGAATTATGAACATAATCAACTTTCTACAATCAATACAATCAGATTGTCTTACGAACAAAGCGACACCCCGTCCCGCATAGCTGGACACCCCTCTGAAAGAGGGGAATTCCGCACGATTCCCCTTCAATTTTTGAAGGGGTGGCTCCGATGAAATCGGTGACGGGGTAGTAGATAATTAATGTGACTAAACAAATTATAATTAACGGAACTGCAATAAAAACAAGGAAACTTGCTTTACCTTATAATCCAAAATTAAAAGACCGTGCGAAGGAGTTACGTCAAGTAGGAAATTTGTCGGAAGTGATATTTTGGCAAGCTGTAAAGAATGGACAATTCCATAAAATAGATTTTGACCGACAAAGAGTAATTGGTAATTATATCGTTGATTTTTACTGCAAACAGCTTGGATTAGTAATAGAAATTGATGGTGAAAGTCATAATTATAAAATTGAATATGATGAAACTCGTGAGGTATTTTTAAAGGCATTGGGATTGGAAATTATTCATTTTAATGATATTGATATTAAAAATGATATGGATTCTGTACTCAACTATATAGAACAATATATCATCAAAAAATTCGGAGAATGATTCCCCTCTTTCAGAGGGGCATCACATAGTGAAGGGGTGTCTTTTTTTCAGAGGGGCTCTGATGAATTCGGAGACGGGGTAACGTTTAAATTATTTCACTAAAATATAAATCACCGTAACTTTCAAAACCGATTACCATAAAATAAAGGTTTAACTATGAACATAATCAACTTCCTACAATCATTGCAATCTGATGGACTCACAAGCTTTTTTAAGTTCTTTACCTTTTTT
>RRYU01000650.1_pt1 | contig 30292 bp, 28 predicted proteins | sample 2162651 | NCBI WGS metagenome assembly RRYU01 (sample SAMN10267283, study PRJNA491782) | microbial mat metagenome | isolation source: biomat in the production well | place: Japan: Minami-Kanto gas field, natural gas well KTG3 | collected 2017-06 | reverse complement strand
AAAAAACCGAAACTGGAGAGAAAACGTCCGCCGCTGTCTGCGGGACTGGAAGGCTCCTGCACGTTATCCCGGCACTTATCGCGATATCCGATGGTAGCCGCCGCCGTTGCAATAACAAGAGCTATGACACTGAGGAGGAGGATCATCCAGGCTACCATGCTGATGTCTGCATAACTGATGCGACCCATTCCACTGATACAGCCAAATTCACCAACTGCATAGATAGACAACAGATGGAAGGTCCAGGCGAATCCGCCACCAAGAAATGCAAACCAGCGCCGCCATTCTCTTGGTCCAGTGGCTTCCATGTCAGCGCCTAACATATCCTCTCCTCCTAAAACAGGTGGGGTAAAAGATAGAGAACAAGAAAACCGATTAAACCGACAAAAACACAGAAAAAAAAGAATATTTCGCTGTTCTGCAACCACAGTACAAGCCTGGGATCCGAGAGCGGTTCTTTCTTACGAACCACCCGCGCAAGAGTGCCGATCAACAGGCAGATTCCGACCAGTACCAACAGCAGGACAAAGCCGTTCAGGGCAAAAAATATTGACCCGTAAGCATTGGTTGAAGGAAGGAAGGGTTCTGTTGCGAGGGATTGAATCTGGGCGACGAGAAAGATCATTGCTGAGAATATACTAGCTGCCATGCCGCCACGGAGGATGGTGCGGCGCTGCCGGCGCCAGCCCCAGGCGCTGAAGATCAGTGCCACCCCTGAGATAGCCAACAGGGAAAAAATCGCCGCGGAGTAACTGAGCTCCGGCACGGGGATATCACCTTGCGGCCACTGCTGGGAATACAGCCGTAAGTAGAAGTAGGAAAAAATCAGCGCACCGAAGACTGTCAACAAAACGGCTACAAACCCTACTAATCCACACCAGCCGGTGGATAGCCTGCCGGTGGTCAGCAGAGGCAACCCCAACCGTTTTGTCAACATATCTGCCTCCTCAGGATTATAGGCCGGCTCACGACTGATCCACCAGAAGGATAAGCCCAGTGCGACAATGATACCCACGGCGGCGGCTTGATAATATTTTGCAAGAAAGAACACTGTCGCCAGGGTGAGAATAACGGCGACAACAAAGGGCAACAGCGTCGGCCCCGGCAGCGTTTGAACCGCCAGCGGGCGACCGTTGATCCCGTCGGTAACCAGAGTGCCGCGCCAGGCAGCGGGTCGGCAATCCATGGCGTTTTCCACACGGTTTAACTGGCGAAAATAGGCATCCTCAGCCTCCGGATCAACTGACGGCTGCTTTGAGGGCGCAACCGCTGGCCACAGTGGATACAGATCCCTGACAACCGGGATACTACGGAAACCATAAGGCTGCGGCGGTGAGGGCAAAGACCATTCCAGGGTACCGCCCAGCCAGGGATCAGCCGGCGCCGGTCGCCCCCGCAGGCTGTACCAGAGCAGACTCATCAGGGCAACGGCAAAACCGGTAGCGAGCAGGTAGGAGCCCATCGTCGAAATCATATTGAAGGTGCCAATTCCCATGTCTTCAGAATAGGTATAGATTCGTCGCCGCATACCAAACAAACCGGCGATATAGAGAGGGACAAAAGTCAAATTAAAACCGATAAAGATAAGTCCAACCCCGACCTGATCCAAGATTTCACCCGGCATCCGCCCGGTTATCTTGGGCATCCAGTAATGAAGAGCCGCCAGAAAAGGCAGGAGTGCTCCTCCAATCAACACATCATGAAAGTGCGCCACCACAAAGGTTGTTTCATGGGTTTGCCAGTCAAAGGGCATGGTCGCCACCATCACACCGGTCAACCCGCCCTGAATAAAGATATAAAAAAAAGCCAGGATATACAGCATCGGCACACTGAAGTGCGGTCGACTGCCCCATAGGGTGGCGATCCAGGCAAAGATTTGAATCCCCGCTGCCAGGGCAACCATAAAACTTGCCGCGGTAAAAAAGAGCATCGGCAGCTCCGGCAGCCCGGTAGCAAACATGTGGTGTGTCCAGAGTCCAAAACTGACAAAACCGGTAATCAGCAACGCCGCGAGAATCAGCGGATAGGCTACTATCCGGCGCCGGGCGAAAACCGGAATAATGGTTGAGATCACGCCGGTCGCTGGCAGGAATATAATATAAACCTCAGGATGGCCAAACCACCAGAACAGGTGTTGCCAGAGCAACGAGCTTCCACCCATATCTGGATTGAAAAACTGAAATCCAAAAGCCCGATCCAATTCCAGCAGTAACGTCGCAAGCAGCAGAACGGGAAAAGAGAACAGAATCATGAAACCGATAACCAGGTAGGTCCAGGCAATCAGGGGCAGATTGGTCAGGGCCATTCCGGGTGCCCGAAATTTAAGAATGGTGACCACAATCTCAATGGCAGCCGTTATCCCGGCAATTTCGAGCAACCCCAGCCCCAGCAGCCAGAAATCCATACCGGGACCGGAAAATCTGGGACCGGACAATGGCGTGTAAGCTGTCCAACCCGCGTCCGGAACAGTACCGAACAGGAAACTGGCAAAGAGAATCAGACCGCCAAAAAGGTAAATCCAGTAACCAAAATTGGTCAGACGAGGAAAGGCAACATCGCGGGCGCCGATCAACAGAGGGATGAGATAGAGCCCCAGCCCTTCGACAAAAGGCACGGCAAACAGATACAGCATGGTGGAGCCATGCATAGTAAAAATGGCATTGTAGGTATCAGGAGACAACAGATTGTTGTCAGGCAGGGCAAGTTGTGTGCGCATCACCAGGGCCATAACCACCGCAAGCGCAAAAAACACCAGCGCGGTGATCATATAGCGTATCCCCAAAGGTCTGTTATTGACCTCGGCAATCCAACCAAGGACGCCGGAACGCGACATCCAGGTTTGGGTGAAGCGTTCCTGGGTCAGTTCATCAGGCTTCATTGCAGGCTCCACAAATAATCAACCAGGGCGAGCAAATCTTCCGGCTCCAAGTAGGACAGCGGCATCTCATTCCCGGGCTTCAACGCCTGTGAGTTGGCGATCCAGCCGGCCAGATTACCTCTGTTGTTGTCCAGGGTTCCGGCCCCCAGGGTGTGACGCGCACCGATCAGGGTGAGATCAGGGCCGATTGTCCCTTGCGACAGGTCTTTGATGGTGTGACAGCCGGCGCAGCTACTACCCATAAATACCTCCTGTCCGCGCTGAAGATGCGAGTCAGCAGGTGTCGGCGGCGGTTCTGCTGCCCTTTCCAACCAACGGGCAAAATCCTTCGGTTCATGGGCCACCAGCCGAAAACCCATAAGAGCATGCACTCCGGCACAATATTCGGTGCAGGTGCCCTGATAGACCCCGGGTTCGTCTGCCTGCAGATACAACTCGGTATAATAATCCGGCAGCATATCGCGCTTGCCTCCAAGGCGGGGAACCCAGAAGCTGTGAATCACGCCTGCGGCGCTCAGCTCGAAACGGACCATGCTGCCGACCGGAACATGAATTTCGTTGGCATCCGCCACCCCGTATTCGGGATATTGCACCTCAAACCACCAGTGGTGACTGATCACTTTGACCTGAAAATCTTCGGATGAGGCGTGTAGGTTGCCCATCACTCGGAGGGTCAGCACAAGCATTCCCACCAAAATCAGGGCCGGAATAGCAATGCCGGCCATAAATACAAAGCGAGACCCCAAGGGTGAGCCGTCACGGCGACGGGAGCGTAACGCCAGAAACAGCAGGCCCAGGGTGATAATAAAGACCACACCGTAGACCCAGAACATCTGCCACCACAAGGTGGCGATCTGATCGGCTGCCGGTCCGGCCGGATCAAGGATGGAATGCGGCCGCTCAACCCTGCAGGCAACCAGTGGCAGACTTATCGACAGCAACAAAAAACCATATAAACTTGGATTACGCTGACCGGCGGCTCTGCCTTTGCGAAGATTTTTAACAGACTTTTGTATGGACATAACCACTTACCAAGACCATTTGATAAAATTTTTGGTACATCAAGTTGTTTGCTGCCGGTAAATGCTTGTTCTGATTTCCTATTTTCCCATGTAAATAAAAGCCCCGATGTCACGGGCATCTTGTTCGGTAACATTGAGATCAGGCATGGCTGTCCGTGGTGCAATTTCCCGAGGACTCATGAGCCACTGAACCATATTCTCCGGCTGATTCGGCACTACCCCCGCAAGATAAATCTGTTTCCTGAGGTCTTCCAGCTTAGGACCGACGCGCCCTGTCGCCTTCCTCACAGATGAAAGAGTATGGCAACCCCAGCAACCATACTCAACTAACACCTGACGTCCCTGCTGCGGATCCCCCTCATCTACAGTCATCGTTGGCCACCTGTCACCGGACCACTGAAAGCGCAGGGCATAATAAGTCAGGCCACCAATAATCAGGATGGCCACTACCAGCAGAAAAATATTTCGACACATCCTTCCTCCTTGTTTGATGCGACTATCAAACCTTGACCTGTCATGGGGGTATCTCAAGCGGATTCCCCCAGACGGGTTCTGAAGAAACACGATCAGTCACTAAGTGTAGCAGCATCAAGGGTATTGACAAGGAGGTGATACGCCGAAATGTTGGAAGCGATAAACTGTCCGGAATTACATCACCACCTCTGTATCGGACTCCCGGAGGGCAGATCAAACTAACCCCGTGGCCCAAAACCCGGAATGGTAGAGTTTCAACCTGGTAATTCCATTTCACCGTTATTAAACACAGCTTGCAAGACCACTATCAGGTGATATATTGCTTGCAGGCATTCCGCTGATTTGCCAATGCCGGGCACGCGTTTCTTGTCTGGCGATTTATCTCGCTTAAGGTCATCATGGGAAGGTTTTATGGAAAAAAAACAATATGTTTGCCTCGTTTGTGGTTTCAACATGGTCGGCTTTCATCCCGACACCTGTCCATTTTGTGGGGCCCACAAAGACCGGTTCATCACTTCGGAGGAATGCTCGGCTCGATTCAAGGTGGAGGCCACACCGGTCAACGATAAAGTAAGCAGACTCAATTCCCGGCCTGCCCTTGGTTACGAGCATGCCGCCTATCGAATCGAAACCGGTCAAGGTGCCGTCTGGATCGATTGTCCCTCCTCCTTCGACACCTCACTGACACCGGTTGAAACCATTCTGTTTACCCATCACCACTTTCTTGGGGCATCAAACCTCTACCGTGAACTTTTCTCTGCCAAGGTGTGGATCCATCAGAAAGACTCGCATCATGAGATTTGCAAACCTTTCAGCTTTGATGACTTTTTCAAGCAGGATTATATTCATCATGGCATCGAAGCCTTCCATGTTGACGGTCATACCCCCGGTTTCACTTTTTTTATCTTCGAGGAGACGTTGTTCCTCTGCGATTATGTCTTTCTTGAAGAGAACGGCATGAAGCTCAACCCATTCGGTCCAGCCGACCGAACCATGACAGGGTACCGCCGTATCCGGGAACGTCTAGCTGGCCGCCAGCTTACTACCGTCTGCGGTTACAACTATGTCATCGAGTTTTCTGAATGGTGGCGCAGATTTGAATCAATATCTCCATGATGACCGGACCTCTCTGGTTAGAGCTTTCATGGCGACGATTCCGACGCGAAGAGGTTGCAACTGCACGGCGACCTCGACGTCAATGTAAATGGGTTAAGCGTTCATACCCGCTCGTGGGATCACTTTATTGCTTAACCCGGCACGACTTCAGCTACCGCATCAGCCAAGCCCCTTCTCTTGCAACTGCTGCAGGGCATCCGGGGTTTTTGACAATTCCAGACCCATGCCTTTAAGAACTGCGGGTGTTTTACTGAACTGGATATCGGCGTAGACCACCACCTGGACAAAATTTCCCCAAGGATCACGAAAGTACAGCCCCGGCCCAGGAAGAATCTCTACTAAAAGAGCTTCCAGACGTGCCCGCAGACTACTGCGATCATCAACGACCAGCCCGAAATGGCGATGTTGATCCGGAGGGCGGTCGCTGCTCCGGGCAAGAGCCAGGAACTGGTCGCCCATGTCAATAAACGCCATGTTTTCGTCGCGGCCGCGCAGCTTAAACTGGAAAAGCTGACCATAAAATTCAAGAGCTTCATCAATATCACCAACTTCCAGGGCGACGTGATTGATTCCCACCAGGTTAGGTAGAGGTTGAGTGAGATCTGGCATATGTTTCCTCCTTGTCAGTACAGTGGTTTAGTTTAATTTTGTTACGTTTCAGTTAAAGCAACATAAACGCTGCCACCCCATCAACAGATTATTGTCGAGCTGTTGTCGGTCTTGATCTTTCTTTAAAACTAACAATATCGGAATCTTGCGCACCGCATGGCACCCAGTTTTCCAATTTATCCTATTATTTCGGCAACCCGTTGTCGCAAGACCGGCACCAGGTCTTGTTCAAACCATGGATTACGGCGCAACCACAGGGTGTTGCGTGGACTCGGGTGGGGCAGTGGCACCAGATCGGGCCAATAATCCTGCCAGGCTGAAACCCGCTCGGTCAGGGGCACTCTATTATCGTTAAAATGATAAGCTTGGGCGTATTGGCCAAGAACAATCGTCAATTGCAGGTCGGGCAGTTGGGACAATAACAAATCGCGCCAGGTTTCGGCGCACCGAGGCGGTGGCGGCAGATCGCCGGAACGACCGGTACCTGGATAGCAGAACGCCATGGGCACCAGCGCAAACAGGTGCGGATCATAAAAAGTCGCAGCGGTGATTCCAAGCCAGGAGCGCAACCGCTCACCGCTGAGGTCATTAAAAGGGATGCCCGACTCATGAACCCTGCGACCCGGCGCCTGTCCGGCAATCAGAATTCGTGCTGCGGGGTGAATCTGTACTACCGGACGTGGCCCGCTTGGCAACTCATTTTCACACAGGACACAGGAATATACCCGGGTCAGGAGATCCTCCAATCGGGTCAACAAATTCTGATCAAACCCATCAGGGTCATTAGCCGAAGAAACAACCATACTCGTCCGTATTAACAACCTGCAAAAATTCATCAATAGATAAAACCGTCAGGTTCGGCTGGTAACCATGCCATTTTAAATCGGCACGACGCCAGAACACTTTCCATGTCTTTTTTGTTTCGTTGTAGGTTGTCTTGGCAAAAGGGGACTCTCGAATGGTGGCCGGTCTGTCCCATTGTGGCCTGATTTCATATAACTCAACACTTTGGCCTGAAATTCTGTAACCGAGATCCAGCTCCTTGCGAACATACGGAGGTGGGCGCTTCTTTTCCAGAAAAGCGCTCACTGCTTTTTCGATTTGCTTCTGTTCAAATTCTGAAAATGCCATAAGGCCTCCAGGTTTTATCAACAGGACAATAATCAATTTATCAAATTCCAGAAATTCGGCAAACCGGGAGTCACCTTATTGTTAACTTTAAAAATTTTCATTATGCCCCTGGATTCGGGGCACGCTGGCAACACTCGATTTCCACCCTGTCATGCCTTGCAATTTCCGCCATCTCGGCTATTAATTTAATAAAGAATGAGATCAACATATGTCTTTTAACCTACTCACTGGGAGTTACAGCATGAAGATAATGATACGACTCCTTATTGTTGCTGTCGTCATGACATTGAGCCTCATGCTCGTCTCTTGCCGGGAAAAAGGCCCCGCAGAAAAGGCCGGCGAAGCTATTGATCAGACCGTTCAAGATACCAAAGAAGCGGTTGAAGAGACAGTAGATCCGGATGGTCCAGTTGAAGAGGCCGGCGAAGCCATTGATGAGGCCATAGAAACAACCAGGGAAAAGGCGCGTGAAGCCAAAAAAGAAGTCGAAGATGCCATGAAATAATCGGTTCAGCAGCGCTTTTATCTGTAGAGAATTGGCCCTGCTCGCTCAATCAGTTCAGTCATCCTGATACTGATTGAGCCAAGACAATTGAATCTGACTGTCGCCACCAACCTGGACCTCACAAGGATAGTCGCTTTAATGGAACAGGTTTTATTACACGGGATCACAAGGAGACCGGAATGCTGAATTATGCTGTCATTTTCTTTGTTATCGCCCTTATCGCCGCCGTTTTTGGCTTTACCGGAATTGCCGCCGCTGCTGCAGGAATCGCCAGGATTCTTTTTTACATCTTTCTGATTCTCTTCCTCCTTGCTTTAATCCGCGGTCTGTTACGGAAAAGCAAGGTCTAGCCCGGATTGGCGCTTCGGCCTGACCACATTGCGTGTTGTGACTTTCATAAGGTGGTGACTACGTAAAATCCAGTGGCGGCCAACAACAAGGTACTTACTTCGTAAAAGGAAATCTTATGTCTCGTTTCTTTCTATTGATTCTTGTACTGCTTTTACCATTCACAGGGTCGGCGACTGAACCGGGAACGGGGGTGACCGTTCAGCCGGGCCGGGCGACCTGGAACACGGGATATTTTCAGGAGGCCCTGGTGCGTGCCGGGCTGGAGGAGTTGGGATACCGAGTAAAATCGCCCAAAGAACTGCAGAATCCTCTTTTCTATCAGGCTCTGGCGCTGGGTGATCTCGATTATTGGGCCAATGGCTGGTTTCCGATGCACAAGGAACATATTTCCGAGCCCGCCATGAAGCAGATTGAGATAGTCGGTTTTATTGTCAAATCGGGCGGTTTGCAGGGCTACCTGGTGTCCAGGCGTGACGCAGAAAAATTCGGTATCACCTCATTGGACGACTTCAAACGCAGTGAAGTAAAAAAAGCCTTTGACGCCAACGGCGACGGCAAGGCCGACCTGGTCGCCTGTCCGCCCGGATGGGGCTGTGAAAACACCATTTCCTATCATCTGGACGTTTATAACATGCGTGAACATATCAATCCGATTAAAGCCGGCTACACGGCCAGCATGGCGGATGCCCTGGCCCGTTACCGATCAGGCAAGCCAGTTTTCTTTTATACCTGGGCACCAAACTGGACCATCTTCCTATTCAAACCGGGAGAGGATGTGGTGTGGATTAATGTCCCCGAAATCAAACCACGTCCCATCGAAATGGAAGCCGCTGACCGGATGGTAGTTACTGGTGTTAAGGGTGCCGTGACTGATCCCGCTAAGCTGGGGTTTGTGGTCGCCGATATCCGCATAGCAGCAAACCGAGAGTTCTTGAAATCCAATCCGGCGGCAAAAAGGTTCTTCCAGCTTTTCACTCTACCGCTTGAGGACATCAATGAACAGAACTCCAGGATGCAGGATGGGGAAAAATCGCAGCAAGATATTGAACGCCACGCTGCTGAATGGATCACCAAAAATCGAGTGACCTGGGATCAATGGCTAACGGAGGCACGAGCAGCGGCAGACTGAATGCGAAAAGCTTCCAGATCACAGAAACCAATGCTGTCCCGCTAAATATGGTAGAATGAAGACATGTTCTGCGGTCAAACCGGAACCCGGACAAAACCTGCCGGAACCAGCGTTAGTTCAGCGCTACGTCCGCCAAACTTCAGAAAGGAGTGTCGTCATGACAGATCAATTTTCCAAAGCCATCAAAGAATCCGGCGAAAAATCAGCATTTGTCTGTACGGGTTGTGGCCACCACAATATACCTAAAAGGGACAAGAAACAAACCAAGCCGATGAGTCAGGCAACGGACAGTTATTCGGAAGCGATCAAGGAATCCGGAGAAAAATCGGCTTTTGTCTGTGAAAGCTGCGGCCACATCCAGTAAACCGCTGACGACTGGTTTACCAAAAATTCATAACAGCTGTTTAGTTCAATGCACAAGGGTTTGAGGGCCGGGATTGGTGGGTCGATTGTTACAGAGATGTAGGAGTCGAACTCATACTCAGATAACATCGGTGACACAATTCTATCTATTAAGATAAATCAGTATTGTGTCACCGAAATTCAAGGATGGCTTTATTCCTTGAAGCACTTCGCTATCCCCTCCGCATAGGAAATCGGTTGAATCGAAAAGGTTTCCACCCAGTTTTGAATATCGCATTCATTGCCTTCAAGCAGCATGGCCAGCTGATCCTGCGTCAAGGGAAACCTCTCGAAACCTTCCAGCAGCTTGACGAAGGGTCTGACCATGAATACCGGTTGATGAATTTTGTGGACCTTATCCTTGCCCAGAGCTTTGCCCGTCAGATCGAGAATTTCGTCATAGGTATAACTTTTGGAACCACCCAAATGATAAATTTCCCCCGTGCTTTCCGGTAGCGTGAGGGCCTTGACGAACGTTTCGGCAACCTGATGAACACTCACCGGCTGGAGACGGTACTGCCCATCCCCGATGACCGGAAGAACCGGCAGCTTACGGATCAAATCAGCCAGCATGTTGACAAATTCACCTCCGCGACCATAAATCAGGGATGGCCGTAAAATGGTCCAGTCAAGCGCTGCATCGCGTAAAAACTGTTCTGCCTGCCACTTGGTCTGATGGTAGTCAATAGTTGCTTCCAGGCGGACGCCGTTTGCGCTCATTTGCAGAAAGCGTTTGATTCCTTGAGCAACAGTGGCATCGATGACATAGCGTGAACCTTCAACATGCAGACGTTTGAAGGTCACTCCCTTATCAGGAAATTCCCTGATGATTCCCACCAGATGAATCACAGCATCGCAGCCCTGCATGGCTGACGGCAAACTATCGGGACGGGTCACATCACCCGGATGGATCTGCACCTGATCCGACGTGCCCATCTCCAGTTTGCCCTCTGAGCCGGAACGCACCAGGGCAGAAACCTCATGCCCCTGCGCTACCAGTTGCCGCACGACCTTGTTGCCGACAAATCCAGTTCCTCCAGTAACAAAAACCTTCATCGTTTCGTCCTTTCTCTTCGGTTTTTTCTTACGGAACGTTGCAAGAAAGGCGAAATACTGCATCTTTCTCGCGAACTCAACACTTTGTATAATATCAAGGAAGTAATTTCTTTCAAACCGATCATACTACACTTGTCTGAGAAACGACCTTATAGACTGGCAAGAGGAAAGACAAGGCTTCAGAAATGTTGCTTAGTGCAGGATTCTGGCCGCGCTCAGACCAGGAACGCGACAGGTTTGGTCGGAGACGGGGGGCTATAGTCGTGTTCTTTGGTAGCCATAGCGGCCCCTGGAAAAATGGGGAAATTGTCGTCTCGAGGCCGCGCCGGATCACCATTGTTTCATTTTGTTTTTATCAACTTCGGCAAATTTTCAGAGATCACGACTATTAAATTGAATTCTTCAAGCCGGGCACGAATACGGCCAGATAAATTCTGTTAAACTGCCGCCCTTATTCCTGTCAACAGGTGTCCCATACTGCTTTTTTTGGTTTCCATGATACAATAGTAAAAACAACAACCGTCGAATTGGAACCCGGGCGTCATCTGCCGCCGGTTGCGTCTCAAGCCGGCAACACGTCCGCCAACTTCCAGAAAGGAGTGTCGTCATGAAGGATCAATTCTCCAAAGCCATCGAAGAATCCAGCGAAAAATCAGCTTTTGTCTGTACCAGTTGTGGCCACCACAATATCCCTGACAGTGACAAGAAAAAAACCAAGCCGATGAGTCAGGTCAAAGACAGTTATTCGGAGGCGATCAAGGAATCCGGTGAAAAATCAGCTTTTGTCTGTGAAAGCTGCGGCCACGCCCAGTAAACCGCTGGTGCCTGATCCTGGTTGGCATTTTTTAAAAAAACATAACCGTTGCCTGGTTCAATGCACGAACGCAAGAATGCGGGTTGCGGTTGGTCTTTTTTCCCGGAGATAAAAGGGCCGAACTGATACTCAGATCTGTACCCTGCTCTTTTCCAGGCACGGTGGCGAAGTCGTTACCTTTCCTTTTTTCAACGCCAGATAATTCCCTCCCAGAATCAGTCCGATACCGGCAAGGGCCTCGACCGTCCAGTGATAATCCTCCCAGAAGGTCGAAAGCACAAGGGCAACCAGCGGGAACAACAGGGTGGCATAAGCTGCCCGCCCGGGGCCGATCCGCCCGACCAAGCTCAGGTAACAGCCAAAAGCGATCACCGATCCGAACAGGGCCAGGTAACCAAGGGACAGCAGATAGGAGCAGGTCAACTCGATATTAAAAGGTGTCCCATTGAATGCTGCCACAACCAGCATACACAGTCCGCCGTAGGCCATACCGATCGTGTTGGTCTGCACCACCGGCAGTCCATGCAGCTGATTGCGCGCTGAGATGATATTCCCAAGGGACGCCAGATAGGTGGCGGCAACACTGAGCAGCAGCCCTTGCAGCACGGGCCCGGAAAAATCGACAGCCACCATCTCCGGCCAGAACATCAGAGTCAATCCCAACAATCCCAGACCGCCGCCGAGCAGAACCTTCCACTCGACAGGAGTACCGAGAAACAAGCGCCCGTTGAGCAGATTCATAATCACGATGGTCGAAAACACCACCGCAGCCAGGCCGCTGGTGATCTGCAATTCGGCCAGATAGAACAGCAGGTAGTTAAGCGCAAACAGACAGACCCCCTGCAGGGCGATCATGCCGTGAGCACGGCGTCCAAAGCGCAATGGTAAGCGGCGGACCGCACACCAGACAAACAGTATCAGTGCCGCCAGCAGAAACCGGTAGGCCACCGACTGGGAGGGATCAACTACCCCGAGCTGAAATTTGATCGCCAGCCAGGTTGAACCCCAGATCAGCACCGTCATCGCATAAAACAGCAGATTCACCGGGATAACCCTTCCTGCAGCAGTTGCTCCGCCAGGCGGCCAAGGGTGGCAACAGCGGCCTCGACCGCATCATCCCAGAGGGCCGCGTTGAGCCGGATGCAGTGGTAAAATTTTCCTTCAATGGAGAAAATCTGTCCCGGCGCGATACTGATGCCGACCTTTTTTGCCCGTTCGTACAGTTGCAGGGCGTCACAACGAGCAGGCATTTCCACCCACAGCACGAAACCTCCGCGTGGCCGTGATACCCGCGTCCCAGCGGGAAAACAGCGACCGATGGCATCGGCCATCTGGGCCACCTGGCGGGCGTAACTACGCCGGATCGAGCGGAGATGGTGATCATAGCCACCATTGGCAAGAAATTCGGCGATTGCCTGCTGCGTCGGGCTGGCCGTGGCGACACTGGCGATCATTTTACCCCGCTCAATCTGCTGCTGATAGCGGCCGGCGGCAATCCAGCCGACCCGGTAACCGGGAGCCAGGGTTTTGCTGAAGGAAGAACAGAGCAGTACGTTGCCGGTTTTATCATAGGCCTTGGCTACCGAGGGACGTTCATCGGTATAGGCGAGATCTCCGTAGATATCATCTTCGATCAAGGGCACCCGATGACCTTCCAGCAGTTCGACCAGCCGTTGCTTGTCTTCATCCGCCATCAAGCTGCCGAGGGGGTTGTTGAAATTGGTCAGGACAATGCAGGCTTTCACCTCATCCCGGTTACGTTCCAGGGCAAACTCCAGCGCCTCCAGGCTGATACCACCACGCGGCGATGCCGGAATCTCCAGGGCTTTGAGGCCGAGGTCTTCAATCAGTTGCAGAAAATTAAAATAGACCGGGGTTTCGATGGCAACCGCATCACCGGGTCGGCACAGAGCCCGCAACGCCAGCACCACAGCTTCAACACAGCCGGAAGTGATCACGATCTGATCAGGACCTAAGGCGCAACGCGACAATAACAGCCGCTGCGCGATCTGCTGCCGTAAGCGCAGATTGCCCGGCGGTAATTCGTAAGAAACCGACTGCCTGGCAAAACGGCGGGTTTCACGCGCCAGCATCCGGTTAAGCTTTTCAACCGGCAATAGTTGATAGTTAGGCACAGCAATGCCGAGTTGCAGCAGCTTCGGATTGAGCAGATCACTCATCACCATCTGGTAGACATTGGTCAAGCTGACTTCGGCAGGATTAAGAGCGGGTCGGTCGAGCACTGGTTCGGCTGGAAGCTCCGGCAGACGCGCCCGCACATAGAAACCTGATTGGGGTCGCGCTTCAAGCAGACGGCGATCTTCCAGCTGACAGTAGGCTTCCTTGACCGTATTGATACTGACCTGCATTTGCCGACTCAAGTTACGGATCGATGGCGCGCGATCACCGGGGCGCAACGTCCCCTGCTCGATCAGATAACTGATCCGCCCCGCCACTTCTTCGTACAGCGGGGTCTTCCCCTGGAAGCTGTTGCGTATTTCGGCCATCGGGTTCTCCTGAAGGTGGGACTGGCTGGCAAAAACCATCGAAAATCATTTGTAACAGTTCACCGGCAACACCGAAAGGCACAGTTATCCGATTCGTCGATGGTTACAGTTAGCAATAGATCCTTTTGTAATGGTTACAATAGTAAAGGACTGTATCTGGCGCAAGATGGGAAATTGAGGTTTTATCAGCAGTATCATCAGTCCGGTAAAGGAGGACATATGGACATGCTGCTCGAAAAAAATGAACTTCTGGACCTTGGCAATAAACTGCAACAGGTGAGCATCTGTTGTCAGGAGGGGTACTGCTGGCTGACGGTGGAAAGCGACAATCACGACCACATTCTGTCCGCCGGCAACAGCCATACCATCCGTCAGTCCGGCAGGGTGGTGCTAACGGCATTGACCAGAACCCGCCTGCAACTGGTCAGAGGTAGAGAAAAAACATTCGTTGTTCCGGTTCTCAAGCCCTGTAGCGATAACTGCTGAGCAAAACCGGGGGCTGCATCTGATTATTTTCAATATTGGTGGTTGGTCGCGGTATTGAACGGATCATGTTAACCGGCAGCGACGCGAAGATTTGGTTACCACCGCAACGTGGTTTTGCTTTTCAATTCAGCGCAGACGCATTTTACCGTCCGGGTGACAAGGCGGTCAGGAACGCTTTCATATACTCGGGGAGATCTGGTGGTCGCCGACTTGATACAAGGTTACCATCGACAACTACCGGCTGGTCATGCCACAGACCGCCGGCATTTTGCATATCATCCTTGATGCCAGGTGTACTGGTAACATGTTTTCCTTGCAGAATTCCGGCAGAAATACTCACCCAGCCGGCATGGCAGATTTGTCCGATGACGTCTCCACGTGCATTCATGGTCCGGACGATGTCAAGCACGTCCGGGAAGCGTCTGATTTTATCCGGAGCCCAGCCACCAGGGATCAGCAGCCCCTCATAGTCATCGACACGCACCTCTGCATACGACAGGCCTGACACAGCAGGGACGCCGTATTTCCCGTGATAGGTATAGTTGGCCTGTTCTCCAGCAATATCAACGACATATCCGGCTTCTTGTAACCGGAGAATCGGATACCACAATTCCAGGTCCTCAAAGTCATCGTGGATTAAACTGAGAATCTTTCTCATCGATTACTTCTCCTTTACAAGTCGCTGTTATTCTGATGATTTTCAGCATCTACTCCTGGTAGCCTTTGTCGTAGAACACTATTATTGTATCAGGATGATTGATGTTACGTCATCAACCGGCGTGAATGATCCATTATGGTATCGAACATAGGATGCTAACTTTACGGTTTATCCCTTTTATGAATTTATGCCTATTTGACGTTTAATATTCCTTTTCGATTTTCTCAATTCTAGGGATGTGACGATTCCCCTCAAATTTTGCATTTAGCCAAGTATCCACAATTTGTAAAGCTGTTTCCAGAGTAACCATTCTTTGGCCGATTGAAATCATATTGGCATTGTTATGCTCTTTTGCAAGCTTTGCCGATTCGTTGTTCCAACAAACAGCACATCTGATTCCAGATATTTTATTTGCCGCCATGGCTTCGCCGTTACCACTGCCACCTAATACAATACCAATTTCTGCTTTTCCCAAAGCGACTAATTTTGCTGCCGGCTTAATGAAGTCAGGATAATCGACTGATTCATTTTTATTAGTTCCACAATCGAATACTCTGTGTCCCTTTGATTTAAGATATTTTATGATTTCTGTTTTATATTCGAATCCCGCATGATCACTTGCTATACTTATCTTCATTTTCAATTATTTGTACCTTGCTTCGTTATTTTTTCAAAATCCAACGATAAATGGACAGTTTCTTAAAATAACTTCGAACGTAGAAAATACAACTTTGTTTTGATACCTTATCAGTCAGAGGTTGTCAATTTTGCTGTCGCTACCCCCCTTTCCCATTGTGACGCAGCGGTCAGGAGCATGGGTGCCTTTTTGTGCATCCTATTTTGTGGCAGGACAAAAGAGAATGGCGGCGGGCGTGGCCGCGACCCCGCGGTTTTGACCTTGATGTTGAATAGTCGGGTGACGCATGCGTCACCCCTACCACCTACTCAATCCTGGAGTGCACAAACTTTTTAAGCTGCATAATCCGCTGATAGGACTGATCAATCCGGCGTTCGGAAATGGCTCCGGTTGCTACCAAATCCCGGATGATATTTACCACGCTGGGAACGATCTCCGAATCATAATCGAGGTTGTTACCGAACAGCAGAATATCTACTCCAGCCTCAAGAGCAAGCTGGACCGCTTGTTCGAGGCCATAATGCTCGCTGATTGCGCCCATCTGCAGATCGTCGGAAATAACAACTCCCTCGAAATCAAGCTGGTTACGCAAAATACCGGTAATGGTCGGATGTGACAGGGTGGCAGGATGATCAGTATCGAGGGTGGCATTGAAGACATGCGCGGTCATCACCGCATGTACACCCCCGGCATCCATCAAAGCAACATAGGGGGAAAGCTCGGCAGGTGTCCAGCTGGCGCTGACATCAACAAAACCCAGATGGGAATCTGTCTGCGAACTACCGTGGCCGGGAAAGTGCTTGATCACAGATATCACGCCATGATCCTGATGAGCTTGGATAAACTGCTGTGCATGGCGAATAACAGCGTCGGGCTGGTCTGAAAAACAGCGCTCAAGGCGGGCAATGACGGGATTATCCGGGTTGGCACACAGATCCACTACGGGAGCCAAATTGGTGTTGATTCCGACCTCAGCCAGAGTGGCGGCAATGTCTTTACCTGCGGCATAGGTTGACAGCAGTTCATCCTTCATCCCGAGCTCGGCATGGGACGGCGTTGGCGCGAAGCCATGTGCCGGTTTCAACCGGACAACCTGCCCTCCTTCCTGATCGACGGCAACCAATAGTGGTATTGTTGCCGCATCCTGCAACGACGCAATCAGAGATTTCAGCTGGTCCGATGAGCGAATATTACGATCCGCCTGATTGAGAACCACGTCGTCATCAAAAAGGATCACCCCGCCAAGGTGATAACGACGGATATCATGGAGGATGAGAGGGTTATCCGCCACCGCCGTTCCACGAAAACCAACCATCAGCATCTGGCCGATTTTTTGGTCCAGGGGAATATCTGCTTCCGGTTTGACAGTAGCGGTACTGGTAGTATTGAAGGACAGGAGAGAAAACAGAACAAGGGTGGCCGACATCGTGGCCTGGAAACAACGCTCCCACCTGCATCCAGGTCGACTATTCCCGGTCATGATAAAACACCGCGAGCCAGATACAATCTATTTCGTCGCTCGTCCAGACCACCCGATGCTTGCGATGCGCGGGAATCAACAGATAATCACCTGCCTGCAGGGACAATCGTTCCTGCGGGCCCAGCAGCTCGAGTTCCGCCTGCCCTTGCAACAACAGCACAAATTCGTGCTCCTGTTGATCGTACCAGAAACCTGGTGGCGAGGCGTGGCCACGCGAGGCAATCCGCTCGATCCGAACCTGCCCGTTATCCGCAAGAAGGTCGACCAGCTCATTCGGCAGCTGATCTGGTATGGATAAAAAAAGGTTGGCGGAATTCATGGCAAGTACAGCTGGTTACGAGGTCACAGCACCGGACGAGGCCGATGACACCAGTCGCGCGTACTTGGCGAGGACACCCCGGCTGACCTTGATCTCAGGAGCTTGCAACCCCTCACGACGCTGGACCAGGACCGCATCGTCGACAAGCAGGTTAAGGGCCTCATGATCCAGATCGATTTCAATCTGGTCTCCCTCCGCGACCAGCGCCAGGGGGCCGCCAACCTGCGCTTCGGGAGAAATATGACCGATCATGATACCGTGGGTACCGCCGGAGAAACGGCCGTCGGTGAGCAGCGCCACACTGTCGCCGAGCCCGGCACCCATCAGCGCCGCCGAAGGCGACAACATCTCCCGCATGCCGGGACCGCCTTGCGGGCCCTCATACCTGATCACGACAATATCCCCCGGATTGATGCGGTTGGCCAGAATCGCACTCATGGCGTCCTCCTCGCGCTCAAAGACCCGCGCCGGACCACGCATCGTCGCCAGGTCCTTGCCGCTCTGCTTGAGCACACACCCTTCCGGAGCGAGGTTGCCGAACAGCATACGTATGTGTTTACCGGCAGCCGCATAGGGGCTGGAAACTGGGAAAACCACATCCTGTCCGGCCGGCAGATCAGGAGCGTTGGCCAAGTTCTCAGCCAGGGTTTTCCCCGTCACCGTCAGACAGTCGCCGTGCAACAGACCATGATCGAGCAGATGCTTCATCACCAGGGGGATGCCACCCAGAGGATGGAGATCATTCATCAGATAGCGTCCATAGGGTTTGAAGTTGCCGATTAACGGCACCCTGGCGGTAATGTCGGCCATCTCCCGCAGCGTCAAGGGGACATCGGCCTCGCGCGCCATAGCCAGCAGGTGCAATACCGCGTTGGTCGACCCGCCCAGTGCCCACACCAGGGTCAGGGCATTTTCGAAGGCTTTGCGGGTCATGATCTGCCGCGCGCTGATGCCGCTCTGAAGTAATCCCATCAGGGTTGTCGCGCTGCGACGCAGATCACCCTGTTTGTCGCTTGACGGTTGGTTATCCTGTTCCACTGCCATATTCGATGAGCCTCCGGGAACGCTCATTCCCAGAGCTTCAATCGCCGCAGCCATGGTATTGGCGGTATACATGCCACCACAGGACCCGGCACCGGGACAGGCATGGCATTCAATCTGACAAAGCTCACTGGCATCGATCTTTCCGGCGCTGTAGGCACCGATCCCTTCAAAAGCGCTGACGATATTCAGATCCCTGCCGCCATAATGTCCGGGGCGGATACTGCCTCCGTAGAGGGTCAGGCCGATCAGATCATTGCGGGCAATCGGCATCAGTGCCGCCGGGATGGTCTTGTCACAACCGGACAGGGTCACCACCGCGTCCACCTGGTAGCCTTCGGTCATCAATTCAATGGCATCGGCAATCACCTCGCGGCTGACCAGGGAGTATTTCATCGCTTCGGTGCCCATGGAGATACCATCGGATACCACCGGCGTGCCGAAGATAATCACCTTGGCCCCGGCCGCTTCCAGTTCGGCCTGAAGCAGATCGCCCAGGGTACGGATATGATCGTTACAAGGGGTTCCATTGGTATAAGGAACCGCCAGGGCCACCAATGGTTTGGCAAAATCTTCGTCATTAAAACGCACCGCCCTCAGCATGGTGCGCGCCGCAGTGCGTTCTACCCAGTTACTGCCGCCGGGATCGCCGGTAATTGCTCCGCTGCGTCGTTTCATATGTTTCTCCTTCAGCCAAAAGAAATCGGGGTGCCACGCCCGTTTTTTACCAGCGTGGCACCCCGACATCATAACACAATCAATTAATTGTGGGTGGTGAGCAGTGAGCGATCAATTGCTTACTGCTTTCAACCTACTTCTCCATCGCCGTGACCCCAGTACGGGCGATCTCAACGATATGCTCCTGACCGACTTCATCCAGGAAGGCATCGATACGTCGGGTTGAGCCGGCGACCTGGAGGATATGGATATCGTCACTTTTCTGTTCAAGAATCTCGAAGTTATAGCGACCTTGAAAGGTCTCAAGCACTGAAGCGTCTATTTCAAGCTTAATAATTGCCACCTCACGCCAGTAACTGTGATCGGTATCCAGCTCTTTGACCGAGATCACTTCAGTAAACTTTTCCAATTGCCGAACAACCTGATCGACCCTGGCCTGATCGTTCTCTCGCAGAGTAATGGTCATTCGACTAACACCGGGAATGCGCGCACGACATACCGTCAGGGTATCGACATTGTACATTTTTTTGCGGATCAGCATCGAAATTTTATTAAGAACCCCGGGGTGATCAAGGGTAAATGCAAGTATGGCGCGCCTTTTCATGCAGCTTCTCCTTGTTTGCTCTGATCTTTTTTCGGTGCATGGGGATGTCGGATAATCATGTCGCCAAAACCACCTCCAGCCGGGATCATCGGCAGGATCACTTCAGCCGGATCACAGATAAACTCAAGAACCATGGCACCCTTACAAGCGATCGCGTCCTCAAGGGCAGGGACGACATCCTCCAGCAGCTCAACCTTGCGATAAGGAATGCCATAAGCCTGTGAGATCAACCCGAAATCGGGACTCTGCATCGGGGTGCCGGCAAAACAGCCGTCAAAGAAAAAGGTTTGCCACTGGCGCACCATCCCCAGGTAGCCGTTGTTGAGAATGATAATTTTGACATCAATCTGCTTTTCCATGATGGTTCCCAGTTCCTGGAAGTTCATCTGGAAACCGCCATCACCGCTGATCGACCAGACCCGCTCTTTTGGTCGGGCGAGCTTGACCCCGATCGCCATCGGCAGTGAACAGCCCATGGTTCCGGCGCCTCCGGATCCGAACCAGCTGTTGTTGGTCTGGTAATTATAAAACCGCGCACACATCATCTGATGTTGTCCCACATCGGGAATAATCAGATCACGCCCTTTAGTGACTTCCGACAGGCGATGGATGATCCCCTTCATCAGCAACTTATTATCATTGCCGACACCGACCTGGATCTCTTCACGCAGGTCTTCTTTCATCACCTCGCGAAAACTGTTGAGTTTGTCCCACCAGCGTCGGCGCGGTATGCAGGTCAGCATGGGATCACCCAACAACACATGCAAGGTGCGATAGACATCGGCGTTGATAGCCACCGTGGTGCGAACATTTTTGTCGATCTCTGAAGCATCAATCTCCACGTGAATCACTGCTGCATTGCGGGCGTATTCATCCAGTTTACCAGTCACCCGGTCGTCAAAACGCATCCCCAGGGCAATCAGCAGATCAGCCTCCATAATCGCACGATTGGCTTCAACCGTGCCGTGCATGCCCATCATCCCCAGATGCTGAGGGTGATCAGCCGGGATAGCGGAAAGGCCGTGGAAGGTGGAAGCGACAGGAATGTTGGTCTTTTCGATGAAACGCTGGAGCAGATCCCCGGCATTGCTGTTGATAACGCCATGCCCACAGAAAATCAGCGGCCTTTCACTCTTGTTAATCAGCTCAATCGCCTGGCGGATCGGCTCACGCTCGGGGGTTGGGGTGTAAAAATATCCGGGCAGATGGGGGCGAAATTTTTTAGCATCAAAGCGGTAATCCTCGCCAGCCTGCTGGTTCTGAATATCCTTGGGCAGATCGATAATCACCGGCCCCCCACGACCAGTGGTCGCCACGTAACAGGCTTCGTGAACTGTTTTTTCCACATCTTCGGCAGCCAGAGGCATGTAGGTCTGCTTACAGATCGGCATCATAACCCCGACGACATCACTTTCCTGAAAAGCGTCGGTTGCAATCACCCCGGTTGCTACCTGTCCGGTAATGGCCAGCATCGGAACCGAATCCATGTGAGCGTCGGCAACGCCGGTTACCAGGTTCATTGCTCCGGGACCGGAAGTCGATAAGCACACACCGATCTGGGGTGTCGGGGTCGACAATGAAGCGCGAGACAGACCCTGCGCCATAAAAGCAGCACCCTGCTCATGGCGAGCCATGATAAAGTCAAAGGCTCCCATTCTTTCCATTTCATCGAAAACCGGCATAATGGCACCGCCGGTGTATCCAAACAAAAAGCGGACCTTACGCTCCTTCAGTGCCTTGAGTAATAGCTGTTTTCCATTCATTACTGTCCTCGATTTTCTTGAAAAAATTTATCCGTTAAAACCCTGCCACAACACAAACGATGAGCCGTCTATTAATAAGACAGTGTTTTATCTGTCAAAAAAGGGATAATTGTCAAGCGTGAGTTGCCGGATCAGCAGAAAAATCATCAGCCCGGACAACTAACCACCCGGTTTAAAAATACCCGGTAAAACCGATACGCAGCCCTTCATCAATCGTCCAGTTTCCTCCCTGGGCATCTTCTTTGAGACGCAGGTTGTAATAACCAAGCTTCAACCGCACCTTGGGAATCATGGCATAGGTCAGGGCAATCTCTGTTTGCGTCAGGTTGTCCGCATCACGAAAAGAAAAAACCTTTGGCGCGTGATAAACCGCGCCGGCAATACCAAATCCGCCAAACTGCGGGGGCGCGTAAGATGCCCGCAGACCCAACGCCAGATTAATAAAATCGGTATTTTTCGCGGTTGATCCGCCGTAGAGCCGCAGCCCCATCCCCAGTCGGGTACCGGGATACTGGCCGGGACTGCCGACAAAGTCAGCCCCGACGCGACCCAGGGTGGTATCTTCATCATCATTGTAAAGAAAACCGGCGGTACCAGTGACAATCCCGAATTCATCTTGCACCAGCGGACGTTCATACCCTAAGTGGAAGCTTTCATTATTAAATCCGATATCAACCGCATCAGCACTCGCCAGGGTGGTAATAAAACACAAAATAATCGTCAGTATTATACGTACCAGCATGAAATGACTCCTTGTCGCTATTCTTAATAGAAATAGCCATCATCGCACAGGAAGCGCTGAGTGGACAATACAATCAGGATAAAGCAAGGCAGGATTGTGCAAAAGCGCAGGGGGAACCCCTGAGGAATCAAGAGGGTTCCTGTTCCTCCAACTTAAGCTGTTCTGCTTCAAGTTGTAAAGCAGGGATCGGCAATGGGGAAAGGGAGAGAAAACGCAGTCTGCCGCTACGGGTATTTTCTATGATCGACAAAGGTCCCTGGCGGTCAAAGGTGATTTCTTCTCTGGCCTTGCCAAGGACAATGACAGTGCCATCCTTTAGCGTTTTCAGGACATTGATTTTGGGGTTTTTTGTATCCATTTCCACCGGGCGTGAGGACGCCATCTCAGCGATAAAAGCATTTTTCTGCTCGTGAAGAGCGTCCAGCTTGTCGTTAAGAACCTGCAGACGAATGCGCACCGTATCAATAAATTGTGACCGCTTGTGCAGGTGCTGCATCAAGGGCTTGATAGTGGCATTGATCACGCTCATCTGCTGCTCGATAGAATCAAGCTGGCGGCGGATATAATCGCTGCGTTCGGCATCAGGGAAATAAACACCGGCAACAATCCGGGTGCGCTGACCGGAGTTTGCCCCGATGGTCAATGCCGACACCCCGGCCAGGGCCGTCACTTCACCACCGATAATCGCCCCGCGTTCAACCACGACATGACCGGTCGTGCGGATCTGAGCATTGCGGATTTCATTGGTCACCACCACATCACCGTAACAGACCACCGTGACCTGATTCAGAGAACGGGCATGTAAATCCCCATAACAAAGAATGTGACCGATTTCACGTCCTGCCATTACTCCAATCTCTACCGGTCCTTGTGACTCGATATGACAGGCACCGACATGACCGGCGATTTTAATCCCCTTGGTTGAACGCACATCAAAGTCATTGAGCACATCGCCTTTGACCTCAACAAACCCATGAAAATCAACATGCCCGACCCGCAAATCAACATCGCCGGAAATCACCAGTTGATCAACCACGGTCAGGGTGTTTTTTTCAAACAAGGCACGACCGGGTCTGGTGGCAAAGGCCATACGGCCACCGTATTTCAGTTGCACCCCCTCGCCGGCAATGATGATTTTCGGCTTACCGGCAGGAGCTTCGATTTCGTGCCCCTGTACTGTAACACCCGGAGTTCCCGGTTCCGGTGGATGGATCACCCCGAGCTTCTGTTCCGCTTCGATTTCGGTATAGGCATTAAGACGCTTCAGATCGACACGTCCTTTATCGTCGGGGATAAACTCATGGTCATCATCACCCACCTTCACCAGCAACTCAAACCAGCCGTCAGTGCCGGGCTGCGCTTCGATCCCACGGGCAACAACCGTCGATGGTGGTTCCTGACCCTGGTAAAGGCAGGCACAAAAGCTGTCAATTGCCGCGATATCGATGGTATCGGTTATGTGGTGCTGCTGCAGAAGCTCTATCAAAGTAGCGGGACGCAGTGTTGTTCCACCACACGCCACTGCGAAATCTGGAACCTCTATCAGCCCAGAACTTTCTGCTGGTTGGGTTGAATCAGCGACCGGGTCTAGCGGCACCTCCGGCTCCAGGGGCGTCAACTCAATCGTCGCAACACACTCTATCTGATCACGTGCCAGACGCAGAGTCAGGCGGTAGTTTTCAGTCTCGTGCACAACAAGCAGATCAGAATCCTGTTGAGCGATGTTATGAGAGTCAGACGCCATCATAGCGGCGCTCCTCAGGATGGGATAAGCTAATTAATCAAAAAATAAACGAAGAAGCGAAGAAATAACGATGCGAGATACTTTACTGGCAGCAATTGTAACTGATGTGCAACAGAAGTCCACAGCAAAGAAACAACGCCCGGAGCAGGCCGGGCGTTGTAGAAATCAAGACGGGAGAAAGTCAGACAACAGCAGCCTTGCCGGCTGTTTCAGCGATATCTTTACGTTTGTTGAGAATGATGATGGTCATCAGCAGGAGCCAACCGCCGACATTAACCCACCAGACCGTTGGCCACAGTAGCAGGGCTGAAGAAGCCAGAGTCAGGATACGAAAAACCGGATTAAGTCGAGCCTCCATGTATCCTTCAATCCCGGCAGCGAAAGCATAAAGGCCAAACAGGGCAAAGAAGAAAATATACAGATCCTGCAGCAACGAGCCTCCAATAAATGGAGTGTAGGCAAACAACAGCGGAACAATATAAAGCCCCTTGGCCAGCTTCCATGAATAAAAACCGGTGATCATTGGCTTGGAGCCGGCAATCGCGGCACCAGCAAAGGCTGCCAGAGCAACCGGCGGCGTGACATTGGAATCCTGACTGAGCCAGAAAACGATCAGGTGTGCTGACAGCAGAGCAAAGGTGAGGGTATGGTCACTGAGAACCGACTCCCGTACCAGACTCGCCATATCGAAGGGTATGGCATCAACAATCGAGCGTGCCGTTGCCACCGACATAGGTTCACCAATCAACGCCAGCTTTTCCGGCACCGCCAGCATAAAGAAGGTTTTTGCCGCCTCCGGAATCTGCCCACTGACCAGGGCTTTCACCACCATACCGTCAGCAATCAGACCCTGCAGTGCCGGTGCGGAGAGGGTTCCCAGCACAATATAAGCGGCGGTGACCGGCAATCCCATTCCCAGAACCAGGGACGCCAGGGCAACCAGGCCCAAAGCGATCAGCAGACTGTGCCCGGCCCACTGATTGATCATCAGCGAGAAGGTGTTACCGATACCGGCAGTGGTTATAACGTTAACGATCAGGCCGATGGTACACAGCAGAATTGCTGTCATGATCATGTTTTTTGCCCCGAGGGCCATCGCTTCAACAACAGCCTTCAGGCCCATCTTGTTGGGGGTCAACCAGGACGAAACGACCACCGCAATCATACTGTAACCGGCAGCATAGGTCGGAGTAAAACCATAGACCAACAGACCAATTAATATACCGATCGGCAGCAGAAAAACGATCCCCCCTTTTTTGATAACCTCAAGAAAAGATATCTTTTCATCATCTAGTGCAGTCACATAGCTGCGTTTGGCTTCAATGCGGATAAAAAAACCGACGCTGGCAAAATACAGAAAAGCCGGCAAAATACTGACCAGAACAATCGTGGTATAGGGAATCTGGGTGTAGGTCGCCATAACAAACGCACCGGCACCCATGATCGGCGGCATCAACTGTCCACCCGTCGAAGCGGCCGCTTCGGCTCCGGCGGCAAATTTGGCAGGAAAACCGGCTTTTTTCATCAGCGGGATGGTGATGACCCCGGTAGAAGCAGTATTGGCCACGGCCGAACCGGAAATGGTACCCATTAAACCGGAAGCGATGACCGCAACGAAACCTGGTCCACCAACCAGGCGGCCGGCAACTGCACGGGCCATGTCGATGACAAAATCCCCGGCACCGGAGCGCAATAAGAAGGCCCCGAACAACAGAAACATGAAGACATAAGAGGAAGAGATCTGGGCAATCGTGCCGAACAGCGCATCATCACCATAGATACTGCGAAACAGCAGGGTTTCAGGCTGCAAGCCGGCGAAACGGAACATCCCCGTCAACTCACTCCCCCACCAGCCGACATAGGTGAGTCCAACGACAATCAGCACCGGAATGAACCAGCCAGCCACCCGTCGGGTAAATTCGATGGCGCAAAGAACAACGATAATCCCGGCGATCCATTCTGACTGGACGAGATAGATCCCACGGGCATAGATGGCATCCTCCCGGGCAATCAGGAAAATTGCCGATGCCGCCGCCATGACTCCCAGTAAAACATCAAACAGGCGCAGCAGTAACGGCCCATTACGACGCAGGGGGTAGGCAATCGCCACCAGGATGGCAAAACCGGCAAAGTGCAGTGCATTTTGCCAAAGGCTGGAAAGTACAGCAAAAACATTAAACCAGATATGCATCAAGGAGACCGCAACCCCGATGATTAACAGAGCCCAGCTTTCCAGCGGATGGACTTCGGTTTCATTGACAGACATACAGATGGCTCCGAAGAAAAAAACGACCGCCCTTGCGGGCGGTCGCAGCAAGAAAATCCGTATTATTCAACAATCAGGCGGGCAGGGATATTAAGTCCAACCTCGCGGAAATATTTCAGCGCTCCCGGATGCAACGGCATCGGCAGACCGGCAATCGCCTTTTCTATCGCCATGACCCTGGTTGCGCTGTGAATGGCATTCAGAAATGGCAGGTTCTCATAGATGGTTTTGGTGATCTGGTAAACAGCATCTTCATCGATATCCGCACGCACCGCAAGGAAGTTAGGTTGGGCAATCGTATTAATCTCCTTGGTCTGACCCGGGTAGGTTTCTGCAGGAATCACGTAACGGGTCCATAGTTCCATCCCGCCGTCAGCCTGTTTCATTTGCTCATCGGTAAAATCGAGGACAACAATATCATCACCCATGGTTGCAAACGTACGGGTAACGGCACTAACCGGTGCACCGGCCGGGGTACTCATGCCGGCAACCTGACCGTTCTGCAGGGCATCAGCCGAGGGACCATACCCCGCATAGGCAAGGTTGTAATCGGTTTCGATATCGATACCAAGGCCACCAAGGAGGGTTTTGTTGGAGCCGAGAGTTCCTGAATTCCGTGGTCCCATGGCCATGTTTTCTCCCTTCATGGCCACCAGGTCTGCCGCGGTACCGGTCTTGGCAAAGCGCTTGAGGACGGTAAAATGCTCAACATTCTGCCACAACATGGTCACCGCACGCAGCTCGCGCTGAGGACCGGCAGTGGCAAAATCTCCTGTCCCGTTCCACGCCCAGGCACCATAGAGTCCTTGCAGAATGGCAAACTGAACCTCATTGTCGTTCATCAGTTTGATATTTTCACCGGAGCCGGCTGAGCTGATTGCCGACATGCCGATTTTTTGAGAAGGCTGCAATTTGACTTTAATCAAGGTTGAAAGAGCAACCCCTACCGGATAGTAGGTGCCACCCGTCGAAGCTGTCGCCAGCAGATAATCGCGCTCTGAGGCAACAGCTCTTTCAGGCGTCACCAGGGCAAATGAAAACATCAATACAAACAGACACAAACTTGAGGCAATCCAACGCAATCTGTTCATCTTTTTCCTCCTGAAGGAAGTGGGTTAAGGGAAGCACAAAAATAAAACACTTTTCTATATGTGCTTCCGTAACAGAGCAATCATTGTGCCAAGAAGCATTATACCTGTTTACCGGTGTGCAGACAAAGAACACGGCAAGATCTTGCTTATCGCGCTAAACCCTCGGCAAGATCTTGCCCGCTTCTGACTTCAGTATTCAACGTTCTGCCTAACCCCCTACATAATTCCTGCGATCGATTTGGTGTCGTGCCATTTTCTCATTGAGGGTGCGTCTGGGCAGGCCCAGCTCGTCCATTACCGCCTGAATGTCGCCATGATGGCGCAGCAATGCATGGTCCAGCAGCGCACGTTCGTGCAGTCGCATCAGCTCCTGCAAGGAGGTCCTTTGGGCACCGCCAACCTCTTGTTTAAACCCGGACAACATGGAGGCCAACCGCTGCGACATTGGTAAAGAGGAAAGAATAAAGCGCTCAGCCATATTTTTAAGTTCACGGACATTGCCCGGCCAATCATGCTCCAGCAACAGAGCGGCATCATGACTGCTGAGAGTGACAAGCGGCCTGCGGTACGTTTCTGCGGCCTGCCCAACGAAAAAGTCGAACAAGTGTAAAACATCCTCGCCTCGGTCCCGCAAAGGGGGAATGTTTAATTCTACCACATTGATCCGATAAAACAGGTCTTCTCGAAACCGGCCGGCGCTGCATTCTTCCCGCAAGTTTTTATTCGTTGCACAAATCAGGCGGATATCAAGCGGGTGCGGTTCATTGCTGCCGACCCTGAGTAATTCGCGCTCCTGCAGGACACGCAGCACTTTCACCTGCAGCGCGATCGGCATAGAACCGATCTCATCGAGAAACAGGCTGCCCTTGTTGGCATATTCAAACCGCCCGATCCGCTGCTGATCAGCACCGGTAAAGGCACCCTTTTCGTAACCAAACAGCTCACTTTCAAATACCGAATCCGGCACTGCGGCACAGTTGACAGCAACAAAACGTTGTTCGTGACGTGCTCCAAAATCATGCAGACAGCGTGCTACAACTTCCTTGCCGGTACCCGTTTCCCCCTGAATCAGAACTGCAGCATTGATATCAGCCAGATTGAGAATTTCCTCATGCAGACGCCTCATGACCGCACTGGTTCCGATCAGGCGCTGTTCGATGGAAACCGGACCGGCGAGCCGCCGACGCAGCTGACGGTTTTCCACGATGAGCCGGTATTTCTCACAAGCACGCCGGATAACATCAAGCAATCGTTCCGGATCGAAAGGTTTTTCAATAAAATCATATGCTCCCTGGCGCATGGCCTCAACCGCCATGGCAACGTCACCATGGGCAGTAATCAGAACCACCGGGATGTCGGAGTCAAGACCCGTCACCTGCTCCAGTAACTCCATACCATCCATTTTCGGCATACGCACATCACTGACAACGACACCCCGCAGACCCTGGACCATATCGGACAAGGCCGCAACAGCGTGAGGATAGCTCCTGACCTGATAACCGGCCAGCTCAAACCATTGCGCCGTCGCTGTCCGCATTTCGACATCATCATCAACCAGAATAACCTCATGACATCCGCTACTGACCATCACCACCATCCACTACTGAATCTGCTTGTAAAACTACCGTAAATGTCGCTCCACCCTCCTCATTGTTCAGGACCCGAATTGATCCACCAAGGTCAGTGATAATCCGATAAGAGATCGACAATCCGAGCCCGAGCCCTTCTCCTGCCTCTTTAGTGGTAAAAAAGGGGGTAAAAATTTCTTCCCTATCCTGTTCACGAATCCCGGTTCCGCTATCAGCTATTGATAAGGCGACCTGCCGTTGGTCGGCTGTCACGGAAATATGCAACTTTTTAATCCGCTGGCTTTGCATCGCATCGACGGCATTTCTCATCAGATTAACCAGAACCTGGTTGATACGTCCCCGGTTACCATAAACCATCAGCGGGGCGTCAGGAAGATCTTTTACCAGGGAGACTCCAGCTTGGTTGATCAACGGAGCCGTCATGGTCAACGCATCCTCAAGACACTCCTGCAGGACAATCGAATCACGAACCGTCGACGATTTTCGCGCAAAGGATTTTAATTGTACGGTGATCGAACCCAGGTGCTCCGTCATTCTGGTGATGGCCGTCAAGGTAGAGCGTAACTTATCGGTTTCCTGTCGCTCCAGCAATAAACGACCACTTGCCGCATGGGTTCTGATTGCCGCGATCGGCTGATTTAACTCATGGACAATCCCGGCCGCCATGTGGCCAAGAGCGGCCAGCTTGCTCGACTGAACAAGCTCCGCCTGCGCCTCGCGCAGGGCTTTATCGGTCCGGTTATGCTCGTCAATTTCTTCCTGCAGGCGTTGATTCATTTCAACCAGGGCCACAGCCTCCCGTGCCTTACGCCGAGAGATCAACTTCTGCCGACGTTCCCGCAGGTACATTCCCAAAGCTAAAACCAGCAGCGACAGAACAACCCCGATGATTAGCACGGCGCGTGCCCGTTCCTGCGCCGGCCCAAGGGGGAGCAGGTAATGAATCTGCCAGCTGAGATCGTACAACGACCGCGACATCATCAGATAACGGGTTCCCTCCAGAGTGACGATCCGTTGTCCGTCCGTGAGCAGATCAACCCCTTCCAGGGGGAGCAGTTCAAGGGGTTGTCGTCCATACTGGCGGGTCGCCTGGATCAGAATCCGCTGGGCCTCGGTTAAGGGCTCCAGGGTCCGGTATCTCCAGTTGTGATAACTTGAAAGAAAAAACACGCCGTTGGTGTCACTGACCAGAACGGTTTC
>RRYU01003638.1_pt1 | contig 30301 bp, 26 predicted proteins | sample 2162651 | NCBI WGS metagenome assembly RRYU01 (sample SAMN10267283, study PRJNA491782) | microbial mat metagenome | isolation source: biomat in the production well | place: Japan: Minami-Kanto gas field, natural gas well KTG3 | collected 2017-06 | reverse complement strand
CCCCCACGCGTTGGTTGGCGATGGTACATTGTTATGCAATGAGGGCGTCGCTCAACGTTGATGTAGCCCTATACCTATATATATCAAGATATCTGGATTTCGATCTGGTATAATTACATGATTATGCTGAAGATGATAAGATAGAGCTGTGAGGTGGGGGTAGCGTTTGCGCTATGCGACACCGCAATCTGACTTGCGGAAGCCTATGATAGGATTTCCGATCATACTTCTGCGCCTTCGGATTGCCAGATGGCACATCATCGGGCTTGAAAAAGCACTCTGTAGCCATGACAGAGCAGCATTGAGGAATTCGCTATGACGTCTATTCCACCGAATCAGGATATCCAGGTTGATGCAGAGCCGGGTCTGGTGTCTCCAGTTGTGTCACTTCCAGGTGTTGCGGAGAGTGTCCAGCTTGAGACGGACGAGGGGGCACATGTAATGCTGCCTGTCTGGTTGCGCAAAATTGCGTTTCTGGTGCTGGGGTTGCTGGGGTTTGTGCTGGCGCTGCAGTTGTTGAAAGAGGGTGTTGGGGTGTATGGCAGCGAGATTATTCGCTTCCTGGATGTTTCAACCTTTGCGAATGCGCTGGGATTTGGCTGGTTACTGGCCTATATCTTTTTGAGTGGCTCGCCGGTGGCGGCGATTGCGGTTACCTTTTTTGCCGCAGGAACCATTAGTGATATTCAGACCTTTGCGATGATTACGGGGTCGCGTCTGGGGGCGTCGTTTATTGTATTATTTGTGGGGTTTATTTACTATCTGCGCGGGCATCAACGTACGGCAAGTATTGCTACAGGGGTACTATCGTTGCTGACCACGGCCGCGATTTATTTACCGGCGCTGGGGTTGGGGTATGTGGTATTGACGTCGGGTATGTTACAGCCGTTGCAGGTAGACAGTTTGCCCGAGGTGGGATCGTTTATTGATGTGTTAATTACGCCCATGGTGAACCTGTTTAATCGCTGGTTGCCGGGCTGGGGGGTACTGCTGGCCGGAATTGGTATGTTGATGATGGCGTTCAGTTTGCTAGATCATGCGCTGCCAGAGATGAATTCCGATCGCAGCGCTTTTCGGCGGATTGGCTTGTTGGTATATCGACCGGCGGCAATGTTTGCGCTGGGGGCGGGTGTAACGGCAGTGACTATGTCGGTGTCGGTGTCGCTGTCAATTATGGTGCCGCTATCGGCACGGGGGTTGGTGCGGCGTGAAAATATGTTACCCTATATTATGGGGGCGAATATTACAACCTTTATCGATACCCTGGTAGCAGCACTGATCGTTGGTGGTACGGCGGCTTTTACGATTGTATTTGTGGAAATGGCCAGTGTGACGGTGCTGTCTCTGCTGGTGCTGGTGCTGGCCTACCAGCCATTTCAGCATAGCATTCTGTATTTGCAGAGCATTATTACCCATAATAATCGTTCGCTGGCGATCTTCCTGGGAGTTATGCTGGTCATTCCGATTTTGCTTTTACTGGTGATGTAATGAAGATATTGCTCTATGCTGGCCCGGCCCCCTGGCGTGATCTGGTGTGTGAGTTTAGTACGCAGATTATTGAACATGTGGTAACGTCGTTGACACTGGTGACCGGTGGTGGTGAGGATTGTCGCCCCTGGCTTGTGGATGCAGTGAAACGGCTGAATATTCCTGCGCATGTGCCGGTGACGCTGCGTGTCTTGCCGGGAAGTGCCCAGGCTGCTATTCTGACTGCCGCACGTGACCAGGTTTATGACCTGGTCATCTTTGGGCGTTTTCGGCAGTCGCTGGAGCGGCTTTTTTTTGGGACGTATAGCCGCGAGATTGCGCAACGCCTGGAACCCTCGGTGTTGCGCGTCCATAAGCCAACCGGGCCGATCCGACGGATCTTGCTGGCCAGTGGCGGCGATCATCATACGTTTGATAATGCGCGTATGGCGGCATGGCTGGCGGCACCGCTGGGTGCTTCGGTGACGATTCTGCATGTGTGTTCGCAGCAGTCGCTGTTTTTTGAAGGTTTGCCAGGTTCTAGTGATGCAACTGATGCAACGGCGGATTTCCTCGCTGGTGATACGCTTGAGGCGAGAATTCTGCGCGAGGCGGCTGACTATTTGCGCCAAAATGGGGTGACAGCCTGTGTAGAGGTGCGTAATGGCCCGGTGCTGGATGAGATTCTGGCTGAGGTACTTACCGAGGCGTATGAATTGCTGGTGATAGGTGGGCACGAGGTGGCAAGTGCGCTTGACCGGATTCTGCTGGAGAATATCACGGGTGATTTGCTGGATCGTTGCCCTCTGCCAGTGCTGGTGGTGAAGTGAGGCGCTCAGGGGTGAAAGATGTTGTTAGCGCGAATATGGATGGCGCTAGAACGCGATCCGTAGGGACAGGCTTCTGCCTGTCCGTGCGAGCGTTTTCCACATCAGTTCGCCATACGCCAGGGCGCACACGGTTGGTATGAAAATAGGCGTATAGGGGCGACCGGCCGGTCGCCCCTACCGTCCGTCGGTTATTTCCGCATCAGAATGCCCTGCGGACGGGCAGAAGCGCGTCCCTACGGAAAAACCCTATGACAAGGTTGGGGAGAGGGGTATTCGTCTCTTAATTGCTTTGTATGTCGTCCAGGGCGGCCTGGATCTGCGGATCAGTTTCGGGTGTGAAGTGCCACCAGTCGGCATCTACGATGCGATCAGGTTGCACGCCGCGTTCTTCGATCAGGCTATCGTCGGGTAGACGGAAGGTTAGCTCGGCCAACCAGAGCCGCGAACCGTCTGAGAAGTTATAGCCACGTAGATTCTCGGTATTGCCAGCACTGGGCATGCCGACGATGTGGGCGCGGCCCAGGGTTTGCAAGCCAGCGGCAAACATCTCGGCGGCGCTGACGGTTTCAGGGCCGATCAATACCACAATCGGTACGCCGTCGAGCAGGGGCATGGTTTCGTCTTCAGGTACAATCAGGGTTGAGCGGTAGGTGCGGCCCTGCTGGCTGCCGATCACTCCCCCATCGACAAAAATCCCCAGAGTCTTGAGTAGCAAATCAACCCGTCCACCGCTATTGGCACGTACATCGATAAGCAGCCCTTCCAGGGGGGCCGTGCGTGCCAGAGATTCCAGGCTTGTGCGTACCTGCTGATCGAGAGCGTCAGTGTTAAATGTATCGATACGGAGCAGGCCAATGGGTGTGCCTGGTATGTAATGTGCTTCGACCGGTACAAAGGCATCTGCCGGAATGGCCCGGCGGGTTACATCGACAATGCGGGGTGGTTGTCCTGGTGACTGAATGGTTAATTGTATGCGGCTGCCCGGCTGACCACGCACGGCGGCAATTGGCCCGGCCGGGCCGAATGCCTCGGCGTTGCTTATGGGAGTGCCCTCGATTTCCAGGATAAGATCGCGCGGTTGCAGGCCAGCTTCAGCGGCAGGGCTGTCGTCGGCCAGGCGTACAATCAGTCCGCCTTCATCTATGATGCGTACAATCGCGCCGATGCCGCCATAGTTGAATGCGCCGTTGAAGCGGGCGGCCTCTTCGGCAACGTCCTGGGGCGACTCAAAGCGTGTGTGGTCATCTTCCAGGCGCAGGATCATCTCGCGCAGGTGTTCATAAAATATGTCCATGGTTTCTGCGGTGGCTGCTCGGGGGGCATATTCGGCGCGAATGGCTTGCCAGTCGAGACCACGATAATCTTCGTAGACATAATTGTTCTGGACGGTTTCCCAGACCTCGTTAAAGAGTTTCTCGCGTTCTGCTGCGGAGAGGGGCGATAGGGTAGCGGTTGGTTGCAGGGGTACCAGGGTGATAGTTGGCGTGGGGGTGCGGCTTGGTGTGGATGGTATGATGGTTGGGGATAGGACGGATATGGCTGTGGCTGTGGATCGAGTTACGGGTGTGGGTGTAAGCAGATCGGATGCGCGACGCGAGACCGGGCTGCATGCGCAGAGTAGCAGGGTCAGAGTCAGGATGAGTAACGTTTTAGGGTATGATTGCATATGGATGATAGGACTTACGCAGTGGTTGGATCAAACCAGACGTTTGATTCGGATGAAAGGTCTGTTTCGCCTGCCGTTCGACACGCTCACGGTGTACGGCAGGGTGGAATTGTATATTTTTTTTCCAAAATTTTTCGCCGGAGGCGAAAAATTTTGGAAAAAGATGGGTTTCTTCCACCCTGCCGGAGTCGATATCCGCTCGGAGAATGGATGACTGCGTATGTCCTGTGAATGATAGGAAAGCATGTAAGGGCGGTTCGCGAACCGCCCTTACATCTCTCGGAATCGGTCTATGTTTTTTCATTATACCAACTCCCGTCTATTTGCGCATGGTGAACCATTTACCACAGAGACACAGAGAATCAGAGTATCTGAATGTGGACGCCAGTACTCGATAGGAACAGGATTGTGCCTGTGCTGGATGGTATTTTTGGCCTCGGGGTGACATACGGACGCGTAGAAGCACGTCCCTACGTGAACAAATCATTCGTGAGAGGATGGCAACGCTTCTCTTACGGTTGCAATGTGCGCATGGGGTACGCAGTAAATAGCACCTTTCTGGGCCAATGTGCCGCGTTGCACCGCCACATCGAGCATGTGTGTGGCAGCAGCGAGATTCATGTCATAGGCGGTGGCGATTTCGCTGGCAGTGACCCGTCGCCAGAAGGCGACGTATGTGATAATGTCGCCAACTGATCGCACTGGATTCAGGGTTGGCGCAATTCGTCCCAGAGCTGCACGCAGATCCTGATACGTTCGGTAGCCTACGACAATCACGGCTGGCCCGGTGATATGGCGCAGGATCAAGGTTGGGAAGCGGCCAATATCGCGGTAGCGCACATCTTTCAGATCCTCACGAAAGGCCTCTAGCACTGGCTGGCTATGCAGATCTGCCTGAAACTGGAGCTGATCCAGATTCACGGAATGATCCGGCGATTCGGCCAGTTCTGTAGCTAACTCGATCAAAACCTCAGCGCGGGCGATATTGCGTCGTTCGAGCATAACGGCTTCGCGCAGCCGGCGCAGATAGGTCATGCCGCATGCCTTTCCCTGCTGCTCGGCGGCCTTGACCGCAATACAGGCCGGATATGATGATGCTGGTGGGTCGTCATTCCAGATACCCGGATCACACGGCATGCCGGTGATCTGCTGCACCTGCAGCCAGGCTGGCCCCATCTGTGCCGGTCGGCTGATATCATTGAACGGATCGGCAAACTGCTGCCAGTCGCGGATCATGCCGCTCATCACTATGCGCCAGTGGATCTGATCGGCGAACTCATAGCAGAAGCGGCGACAATGCGGCTCGAAGGCCCAGCTCCAGGAACAGAGCGGATCGGTATAGTAGCTGATTTTAACCTGGGGCATTGCCCAGCTCGTACAGGTCATCGCTGCCTCCATCTTAGAGACTGTTTGAAAAGGATGGCTACCGGCGGGGCGCAGCCCCGCCGAGATTCTATTGTTGTCGGTTTGGTGTGGCGGCAAAGCCGCCACACCAAACCGACAACAATTTTTTTGCGCGGGCCTCCGGCCCCATATGCATCACGTTACGCCTCCCGGCAGGGGTTTGGGGGCTTACAGCCACCAGAGAATTTCTTTGTCGTGCTAGATTTTGCCAGCTTTGCTGGCAAAATCTAGCACGACAAACAAGATAGTTGGCGTCGGGGCGACCAACTGGTCGCCCCGACAGGACGGCATGCATGGATTGTCCAACTGGACAGTACCGCTGAATCGTGTCTTAGCCCGACACTTCTTTCTCCTGGGGCTTTTGCGGGCTGGTTGGGTTGGACTGAGGATAGTGCGACCACTGGTTTGCGCCGCTGCCGACAGCCGATTTAATCTCCTGGCTGCGTTGCTGGCTGAGCATCTGGTTCTTCTGCGCAACCTCTTCAGGCGTCTGCTTACTGCCCTTCACCGGGTGATCAACCGTCATCCCCTGCGTCTTGATCACATGCTGAATAGGATCATCAATATATTCCCAGCTTTCGCCTGCGCCCCAGGGACCCTGACCCTGGTTCCAGGGGCCGCGCGTACTGGCTCCGTTGGACATGTTGAAGTAGCTGTTGGTGAAGTGGGGATCGCCCTGCAGCACACCCGGTGGGAAATTGGGCTGGATCGTCTCTAGCGCCGCTGAGAACATCTGGAAGTGGGCAATCTCGCGGGTCATCAGGAAGCTCAGGGTCTCCTTAACCAGTGGATCAGAAGTGAACTGCATCAGATACTCGTAGACAATTTTGGCACGCGACTCGGCGGCAATATTTGAGCGCAGATCTACAGTCAGATCGCCATTGGCATTCACATACGAACCACTCCATGGTGTGCCCTGGCTGTCGGTAAGCCGAGGGCCGCCACCAGACAGTGCCAGGAACTGCGGGTTAATCAATGCCTCGTGGATCATTTGCTCTTTGTCGGCTTTCCCGCCCAGGAGCTTCATCAGGTCACTGCTTTCGGCGGCATTCTTTAGTTCACCGTTGATACCGTTGAGCAGCATGGTAATGGTTGCGCCGACAATTTCGAGGTGGCTGAACTCCTCGGTGGCTATATCCATGAGCATATCATACTGGTCGGGATAGGGCTGGCGAGCGGTGAATGACTGTACAAAGTATTGCATGGCTGCCTTGAGTTCTCCGTTCGCGCCGCCAAACTGTTCTAGCAGCATGCCCGCAAATCGTGGATCAGGATTAGAGACACAGGCATTGAACTGAAGTTCCTTTACATGATAGAACATGATATTCCCCTTTCCTGGATTTCCAGGAAGATGTTCCGCGTTGCTGTTATCAGCTACGGAATAACAGATAACATAGCCCGTAGTGGGTGTTGTTCTGGTGGCAATATCTATGCCAGGAGGAACTCTTTGGGGGAAAATCATGGATCACAGAGACACAGCGATTCTGGATAGAGATGGCTGTTTCTTGCGCCGGAGCATAGCTATCTCTTGAACAGGGACGCACATCTAGACATGCATTGCTATTTCTATACACTCTGTGCTACGATACCGGATAGGGTTGGGATGGAAATTGACCGATCGCCTATTTTTACATTAACCATGCGCTGCGCCGCACACCGTCGGCATGAAAATGGGGGTCGTAGGGGCTTACAAGGGTAGTAGGGACGCGCTTCTGCGCGTCCGCAGGGCGTCATGATGCGGAACACGTCCCCACGGACAGGCAGAAGCCTGTCCCTACGGATGGCGTTACGATGCGATCCGGCCAAAAAACCTACCCTTGAGCGAGTTGTAGGGGCGGTTCACGAACTGCCCCTACCGTCCATCGGCTATTTTCATGTCAGGAACGAGGAGTGCTATGCGTCCACCTGAACCAGTGAGCCACGTCACCCTGCCGGGCCGGGGCGGGTTACGCGACCCGGGCCTGTGGGTTGTAGCCGCGATGGTCGGTGGTATCACATTGTTGCACTACCTGACCGATGTGCAGCTTGTGCCCTATCATTCGATCTACCGCAGTTTGTACTACATTCCGATTGCCATCGCGGCTGTGCGCTGGGGGTTGCACGGTGGAATCCTTACGGCAGTTGTTATCTGTGTGCTCTACATCCCCCATATACTTATCGCCATGCAAGCCACAATGAGCGGCATTGACGCTTTGCTAGAGTGTGGGGCATTTCTGTTTGTGGCTGGTTTGACTGGCTATCTTGCGGATGCCGAACGTCAGCAGCGCCAGCGGGCGCAGGAGGCCGCCGCACAGCGGCAGGCTCAGGCCGAGGAATCTGAGCGTATGCGGGCTTCCGTGGCTTCTGTGCTGGAGAGTATTGACAGTGGTGTTATGACTGTTGATCAGGCGGGGCAGGTGATGATGTTGAATCCGGCTGCCCGTATGCTGCTGGATACCAGTGGGGCTAGTGATTTGACATTGCCCCCTGCGATGCAGTCTTATCTACACACCGGAGCGCATGGCTACGCGCAGTTTACCCACGCCGAACGTACGCTGGGGTTGCACGGTACACCATTACGTGGGGGACAGGGTGAACAGGTGGGTATGGTGCTGGTGCTGGAAGATCTGACCGGGCGGCGGGCGATGGAAGACCAGTTGCGGCGCACCGAGCGATTCGTTGCGCTGGGGCGGCTGGCAGGCGGGTTGGCGCATGAACTACGCAACCCGCTGGGCATTACGCGTGCTGCCGCGCAGTTGTTGCAGCATGAACTGGGTGATACGGGCAAAGCCAGCGAGTATACGCGAGTCATCCAGAGCGAGATTGACCGTGTAGACCGGCTGGTTGAGCAATTGCTTGCTTATGCTCGCCCACGTCCGTTGCAGCGTGCGCCTGTGAGCATAACGACGCTGGTAGAGGAAACCAGCGGGCTGGCGCGGGTCTATGCCAGGCAGCAGGGCGTGACTCTAACGACTCGGGTTGGGGATGATCTGCCAGCCATTATGGGCGATGGCGATCTGTTGCATCAAGCGGTGGTCAATGTGTTGCTCAACGGGATTCAGGCCACGCCGTCGGGTGGTGAGGTCAGCCTGACAGTGCAGGTGGCACAGTCGGTTGTACTGCTGCAGATCTGCGATACCGGGCAGGGCATTACGCCAGATATTTTACCGCAGATCTTCGATCCCTTCTTTACCACCCGCGACGACGGCACCGGGTTGGGACTGAGTATTGTGCAGCAGATTGTTCACGACCACGGCGGCATGATTGATGTGCAGAGCGAGCCCGGTCAGGGCACTCAGGTGGTGCTGCGACTACCGGCGACATATCTGGCAGTAGAGAACTATGCTGCTTACGGGTGAACGGATTAAAATAGCTGGCCTCGATCACATAGCAACATTTCCATCCACATATGGAGACGCGCTGGCTGTGGTCTCGTCCGCGCGTGCCAATTCTTCCTCTAGCACCTGGATGGCACCGCCGATGCGCAGCAGCGTCTGGTGCAGGCTGGCCTGTTGCCGTTCCATATCGGCCAGACGCTGCTGACCGACGGCGAATTCGGCTTTGAGTTGCTGGAGACGTTGTTCGAGTTGTTCTCGCATAGTTCCTTAATCCTCCTGTTCTGCTTCAACTTCCAGTGGTGGTACATCGGCGCGCACCGCCGTAACTTCCCAGGCAAACATGCCTTCGGGGTGGGTTCCATATACGATGAATTCCCCTTGTTGAATCGGCGTATAGCTGAGCAAGAATGGCTCCGCGCCGATGGCGGTCAGTTGCACAGTGCGATCGTCCGGGCGGGTCAGAGCCTCGAAATAGTCGGGCAACTGCACCGTAGCCTGCCCATCCTGGAGCCGGGCCGTACCACGGTAGTAGACTCCGGTTTCAGGCCCTTCGAGACAGGCATGGACGAGGTCATAGCCGGTGCGGAGCGGGTGGGTGATCCGAAATGTCTTTCCGCGTGATGACGAGATAGTCGTGGCGGAGAGCGTTCCGTTGACGTTAACCCTACCTGTTGACCCTGTGTTCCCGCCGAAGAATAAGGTCATCACCTGGCCAATGTTGGGCGACGAGAATTCCAGTTCTTGGGCACTGATCAAAAAATTAGCTCGATACGTGGATGTATTAGACGGCGATTCAATGCTCAGCTCTATGAAATCACCCGGTTGACGCACTGTGCCTGTAAGCTCCTGGATAGTCGAGCCGCCAATCCTCAACGCGCCGCCATCTATGTGCATCCTTGCGTGGGGATCGGTGGTGCCGATGCCGACGTTGCCCGAACTGCTAATCCGAACACGCTCTATGGCATTCTGGTTGTCCTTACTGATGAATTTCCAGCCTTCATTTGGATGAGAGACAAACTCGGTCCACCAGCTATTTGCCTGAATATAATGCGTATGTTGTGCACTGGTGAGAAAGAGCTTCTGACCACCTCCGGCGGTATTGCCGAGAGCAATATCGCCACTGACGTGTAACTTTGCATGTGGCTCGGCCGTGCCGATGCCGACGTTGCCATTCACGCTCAGATCTCCCATGATGGTGCCACCAGTCAGGGCTAGCGCGCCTGCCTGGGCCGCCGTTATGCTGTGTGGATTCTCACGGTCGTTCAGATGCTGGTCAAGGCGAGTGCCATCGGAACCCACGTCGCGCCCGGCTACTGTGCCGGAGACGCCGATGTCGCCGCTGACACTCAGCCCGCTGTCGATTGTCGCCGCGCCCCTGACGTGCAAATCCCCACCGAGGGTTGTAGCCACCCCCGGATCAATCGTCAGGGGTGCGCGTATGCGGGTGTCGCCCTGAAGATCACTGCTCCCGGTCACGCTCAGATTACCGCCCACTGCAACATCACCCGTCACCGTGGCGCTCTGCGCCTGCAAGTCACCGGCGCGCACGCCCGTTTCCCTGCGACGCCCTTCGCCTTCGCCGTCATCAATATCCTCAACTTGACCGACACCATTCAACCTGACCCGCCCCAGGATCAGGCGGATGCCGTCTTCCTCGTCGGCTGGCGGATCGGGGGTGGGACGAATGTCGGGTTCCTCGGTCCAGCGGGTATTGCGCTCCACCCCGGTCTCGCTGGTCGGGTCGGTCTGTTCTTCATTATAGGCAATGGTGATGTACACGGTTTTATCGCGGTATTCCGACAGATCGTTGGTCGGTGTCCGCTCGGTCAGCACCATTTCCTGGCCGAGCCGGTCGATAGCAATGCCGGGAGTGACGGTGACATGGCTTGTGCCTTTACCTTCCAGTTGCAACCCCTCGGCAATACCCCAGGTATGGAAGGCGCGGTTATGCAGCCGCCGCATGCGCATATGATAGGCCTGTTCGGCGGTAAAATCGGGCTCGCGCAAGAACTGCTGGTCGAAATAGTGCAGCCGCTTGACCGGCGCTTCTTGATTATGATCAGTCATAAGTATTTCTCCATAGGGCGTTCTAACGTTCTAACGTTCTAACGTTCGAGCGTTCGAGCGTTCTTCGGGTACCGGGCCAAGCAACGTGTTGACGCCAATCTTCGAAGTGACCCCGATCTGGAGTACTGGTGTGATTACATCGAGGTCATAGTAGGTATGGGCCGGTTTTTCCTGGTCGATAACTGCGCTGACGATCCGGCGGTGGCGGGCAATCGAGGCAGGCTCGGCGGTATCAAGCCGGATTTTCACCTCAAAGAAGTGCGGCCTGCCGCTGGTCTGCGGGTCAGGTTCTTCAATCACGACAGGCTGCCGATCGCTGGCCTCCCCGGCATCATCCTGGTTGTCTCGGGGCAAATAGATCTTGATCATCTGGATAAGGCCAATTTTTGTGCCGCGTAATTTGTAGAGTGAGGCCGCCTGGGCAATCAGCTTGCGCTGGCGCGCCTCGTCCAGGTCGGCGCGCAAGGAGAGGGCAACCCAGCCGGAGAGCCACTCCAGGAACTCGGACGGCGCGCGGTGGTAGGGATCGGCGAATGTGCCATTCGCGTTGACGCCAGGATCGAAGTAGCGCTCCACTCCCGCCAGCCGACTGTGGCCGCTCTCGTCGACAATGCCATCCAGGATTTCCTCTATCCCCGGATTCTTTACATCGCCCAGGCCGGTTAACACCTGCTCGAATGCCAGCAGGAAGCGACCCAGGAAATCTGGTTGCTCGGTCTGCTCGTCTGGCTGGAAAATCGCGGGCAGGTAGTCGAGGTAGCGACTGACTGGTTGCGCGCGCTCATCACTGGTCATGGTTTATCTTTCTATAGGCGTCAGGGTGGAAGAAGGATCTTTTCTCAAAAATTTTGATAGCGCGAATACCTCCTGGGTGAACCAGACGTCCTCACCCCCCCTGCCCCCCTCTCCCTCAGGGAGAGGACGTCCGACTCCTCCGCCCCTGCACGGGGCGGGGGCCGGGGGGTCTCTCAGGGGTAGGTTTTTGGACGGATGGTGTTCCAACGCCATCCGTAGGGACAGGCTTCTGCCTGTCCGTGGGGACGTTTTCCGCATCAGGACGCCCTGCGGACGCGCAGAAGCGCGTCCCTACGGAAAAACCCTACCCGTGAGAGGGCCGGGGGTGGGGTGATTCAGATGCGCGTTTCGCCGACCTGCTGGGTGGAAGCCTCCACCATCCCAGGACTTTTTCGCGCTAACAAAATTTTCCCTACGGAAAATTTTTGAGAAAAGCATAAAAAGTATCATGCTGCCGTCCATAGTGCCGTTCGACTTGCTCATGATCCGTCTGTCGAACGGCAGGCGACACAGGTTTTTCATGCGATCAAACGCCTGGTTTGTCTAGTATTACCTGAACCTGCAGATTGGCCAGGGTGCCAGCTCGCAGACGCACACCAGTAACATTGATCTTTTCCGCATCGTACTGCAGGATTTCTGCGTCGCCAGCAAGCTCAACCAGGGGCCGGGGATCACGGTTGCTCCTCGGCAGATCCAGCCCGAGCACGACGGTCTCAAGGTTCTCCACAGTTACATCGCGGGGCTGGTTGCGCCAGTTCGCCCAATCCGGCCCACCGTAGAGCGGATGGAAGCGCCACCGGATCGCCGTTTTGATCGCGCGCCGCAGTTCATGTGGTGGAGCGTCGGCGGTTGTGGTCACCCGTACGGTGACTCGTATGCTGGCAAAGCTCTCCGCGATAATGATGCGGTTCGGCTCGAGGCATGCCCAGGGTAGGTGATGTTCGGCCAGGTCGAGGCCGATCTGGTCGCCGTTGGCATGATAGAGCACCGGAACGTCAACGCAGCGTTCATCTGCTTCAGCCCAGTCGCTGGTGAGGGTGATATCTGGCACATAATCGACACCGGGCACCTGCTCCAGCAGTTGGTAGAGCTCCGAGACATAGACATCCCGGCCAAAGGGCCAGCCGCTTCGCGTAGTACCACCCGCGAGTGGATCAAGAAACTGTTCGAGCGCCTGTACCACTGTCTGGCGCAAATCTTCTGCGACTCTATCGCTGCGCTGGGCCAGCAGGATATCGGCGCTGACGGGGGCAAAGAAGGGGCCGACAACATGGTTACGGGTGGTGAGCAGGCGGCGCGGTTCTAAAAATGTACGCACCCTTTCCAGAAGCGCCGGGTTCTCGTCGGGTAGCCGGGAGCGATCCCGAAACGACTGACTGGTGACAACAATCAGGCTGATGTGGCCAGGCCGGTGGCGCCGCCGCTCATGCTCATCCGTCAGTTCCAGGTTGCGCCGGGGCAGGCAGAAGACCCGTGCGATATCTTCTGGCGCGACCATGCGTGCCAGTTCCTCGTAGTCCGCGACCGTGACGGTGCGATAGCGCTGACGCAGATCGGTCACGGTCGCACGGATTGCCGCCTGGATCGCCTCCTCCGTCGCGGCGGGCGGCGACCACTGGGGGCCGTTGAGCAACTGGAGAAAGACCAGTCGGTGCCGATCCGGTATCTGGTCAGCGCGATAGAGCAGCATCTCGGTGAGCCAGGCAAACAGCTCGATCAGCGTCATGCCCGGATCCGAGGGGTTATGGTTTGTCCACTGCGGGGCAAAGCCATGGATCAGCGCCCGGGCCTCCTCGATCAGGTCGGCATAGCTGCGATCATCGAGCCGGGGTAGGGGCAGGTTCATAGATCCTCGCTAAACATGGTAATCCGGTGGTGGCCCGAGTAGACCAGGAAGCGCTCTGGCTGCACCACGCCGGTTGTTTCCACCTCAAGCTGCCGGACATAGCTGACACCAGGCGTGTTTTCAATCAGGGCATAGAGATCGGAGCGATAGGGCCTCCGGCCAAACTCCCAGCCCTGCCCATCCGTCCCCCCTGTCAGGGGATGCAGGAACGCCGCCAGGCGTGACAGGATGGCTGTCTGAACATCGTTCGCTGCCTCGGGCATGACGGGGGCGACTTCGGCACTGACGGTGACTTCCAACCAGGCAGGGCCTTGCACATGCAGATCAACCGTTGGCAGGAGCCGGGCCTCAAGCGCATCCTGCACCCGTGCCAGCAACTCCAGGCTGGGGATGGGTCGGGTTGCACTGCTGCGCGGGACGATGATCAGCCTGACCGTGCCAGTATGCCGCCGGGCGGCTTCAACCATCCGATCGCTATCAGCCGGCAGACAGCGCACCCGGGCAACTTCGCTGGTAGCCGCAAACGCCAGATCCTCGTAGTCGCTCAGAGCCACGGCGCGGTTGCGATGGCGCAGGAGGCGTGGCCCCCGCTGCACGACCTCTTCCAGGCCTTCCTGGTCGGCACCCCCACTGGCAGGTTCGGGGTTCCTGACCTGATCCACAAAGGGCACGGTACTGCCCAGTTGCGTGATACTATTTTCAGGGCGGTTGCCGTAGGCTCCACCGCCGGTCTGGTACCAGGCTACGCGGATATTGGCCCGCCCACGGGGAGGTATCATGCCGTAGCGCCCATCACCAAAACGTAGCTCACCCGTCAAATGGTCGATAACATAGTGTCGGCTGCGCGATCCCGACGCAAAGAAATCGAGTACTTCATGCCAGGGGACCCAGACCGCACCCGATTCGCTGCTGCCGACCGGCACCTGCTCATCAGCCGCTGGCATTTCCGGTTCGCGTACCTCGATGCGCTGGCCGAGTAACAGCGGTGCTCTGGTGGTGCGAAAAACCTGATCTGGCTCGCCGTTGCTCGATCCCAGCTCTTCGTTCTGGATCGTCAGGGTGTGGGTGGCCCAGATGGTGTTTGTCAGGATGTGCTGCAGCCGGGGCAATGTGCTGTAGCTGCCACGATCCCAGCGGGCGCGCAACCAGAACGCTTCCCGGTCAAACTCGCACGAGCGGCGAAAATCTTCCGGGCCGATAAAGGTGAGGAGGCCGCGCCGGGTCAGGCTACGGGTCTCGTCGCGGGTGCCGAGGCGGGACCAGTCCCGGCCATTCCAGTATTCCCAGACGACACTGGCCGCCTCGGTTGCGGCAGGGGTTGTGGCGGTCTCCGCATATAGCACCTCGGCCACCCCGAAGTAGAGCGTGCTAGTCCGATTGGCAAAGCCGCTCTGCGCGCCGGGACGCTGAAAGCCCAGGTAGAGGCCCGGACGGGTATCGACCGGCGGGGTGAAGGGGGTGAAGGGCGTTGCGGGCGTGCGTGCCGCCTGGCCCTGATCGATCAGCACAAAGTCATTCTCGCTGAGGATCTGATCCGGCGCTACGAGTGGCGAGGTGTAGCCGTAGTCCAGGGTCAGTGCCGCAATCGAAGGCGGGCGGAAGCTGGCGGGAGTCAGCAGATAGCCCTCCTCAGGTTTATCGGCAACCTTTAGCCTGTAGCTGGCGGGACGGCCATAGTTGCCGCGCGCAATACGCACCCGCAGCCAGGCGTGGGTCAGGCCATTCACGCTGGTGGGCTGGAGCGTAGCCGGGCAGGTGAAGGTGACGGTTCTGAACCCCGTGCCGGTATACGCAAATTGATCGGTCTCGTCGGCAAAATCATTCGGCTGCGGCGTCTCGAGCTGTGCGCACGACCCCGACTCGCCCAGCAGTTCCCACTGCGTGCCATTCCAGAACTCCCAGCGTAGGCACAAGTCATCCGATGGTTGCGCTGCTGCTGGCGTACCGTTCTGATCAGCAGGATGGGTCAACCTGATCTGCAGGGTGACGCTTGCGCCTGGTTTTGTGAAGACCTCATCGTTTGCCAGGTAGAATGTTGTGTTAAAGGCTGGTTCTGGGCCAAATGGCAAGAAGTCCCGGGTGAGATCGACCGGGGTCTGGTTGGTAAAGGCCGCAACCGGGAACAGGCCAGATTTCGCAATGTTGACCTGGGTCTGGATAGTTTCAATCCGGGGCAGCGGCCAGATGTAGCCGAGGGTCAGGTGGCGGATCGCTGGCGGGCGGTTGTTGCCGACAGTCGAGTAGCGGCCCCGGGCTATGCGCACACGCAGCCAGTACATGCTGCCGGCGTCAAACAGTTCATGGGTAGACCAGTCAGTTGGGCAGACAAAGCGGACGTCGCCGTCATGGGTAAAGGCGTGCGTCTCGTCGGCAAAATCAGCCGCGCTGTTATCTGCAGTTGGGTCGGGGTTCGACCGGCCCAGTTCTTTCCAGGCCTGCCCATCCCAATATTCCCAGGCCAGGAGCAAACCTTCGGGCTGTACCGGGTCACTGGTATCAAACTCTAGCGCCAGCATCACCTGCGCGCCGGGTTTGGCGAAGGCAATCTCAGCAGCCAGGTAGAAGAAGGGAAATGAGTTCTCGATCCCGAAGGGATAGACCACCTGGCGCACATCGCGACGCTCGCTCTTTGCGTCCGGCTCTTCCTGCGCGCTAAACGCGGCTTCGGGCAGAATTCCCTGCTGCTGGATCTCGCTGCTGACTCCTGTGGCGTCGGTGCGCAGTTCGCCCCGTGGTAGCGATGTCGTCAGGGTGGCACACAACCAGGCGCTCGTACGATTGTTTAGGCTGGATGGAGCAATCGGCGGGACGGCTCTAAGGATGACTTCCCCGGGGGCGGCATCCGGTTGGGCCAGGGTGACAGCCAGCGCATCCAGGGGTTGCCAGGTGGTGCCGTTCCAATAGCTCCAGGCGATCCGCTGCAACCAGGGAGCAGCTGCAGGATATGGCGAAAACTGCAGGGATATATCCGCATCAGTATCCTGAGTAAGCAACTGGTCGTAGCCCAGGAACATGCGGTGCAGAAGCGGCTGCTCGCCATAAAATGCCATCACAGGTGCAGCAGTGGCAGAAGTCATGTTTGCGCTATAGTCCGTGTAGCGGTCACGGGCTGGCTCGCGGGTCAGCAGGGCCACCAGTCGGGTGCGCGTAACGACCAGGTCGGTCTCGGTTTCAAACAGCACGGGGCCGGGATCACCCATAATTGGTGTCGCAATGACCTGAGTGCGGGCTGGCACCAGGGCATCGTTGTTGCTACCGGTGGCCAGTGTGAAGGTCAGGGGAACCCGCGCTGGTTGCGGCGGTAGAATACGGGTGCCAATCATGTCCAGGAAGGCCAGCAGATTTTTCTGGGGTACCTGGTTCAGGCGTGTAATCAGGGTCTCGAGCATACGGGCAAAGATGCGGATCAGTGCCTGGCCGGTGTCGGGGCGGCCATTGGATGCTGGTCGCCAGCCGGCATAGGTTTCCGCCAGCTTTGCTGTGTAATCAATGATCGCCTGAATGGTACGATGGTCTATGTTGGGTGGCTGCATAGGCATAGACGGTCACTCCAGATAGAAGGGGTAGACCAGGTTAAACCGGCTGTTGGTGGTGCGCACCCGATAATCAATCTCAATCAGCAACAGGGCTGGATTATCCGGGTCGGCGAGTACCTGAACCTCCTCCAGATCAATCCGCGGCTCCCAGAGGATCAGCGCCTGGCGCACCAGATCGGCGACCTGCCCGCTGGTTGCTGCGCTACTGACCGCAAACACGAAATCGTGGATGCCACAGCCAAAATCGGGGCGCATTACCCGCTCACCCCGGGCCGTGCTGAGGATGATCCAGATCGACTGCTGGATGTTGGCGTCACCCGCCGACAGGGCAATCTGGTCATCTGCATCCCGCTGCACGGGAAACCCCCAACCTGTGCCAAGAAATGCTTCACTCATCGCTATCCCATGTGGGCGAAAGATGTTGTTAGTGCAAATAAGCTCTGGGTTAACCAGACGCCCTCACCCCTCTGCTCCCTTCCCTTGCAGGGACAGGTTTTTTCCGTCGGGACGCGCTTCTGCGCGTTCGCAGGCTGTCCTGATGCGGAACACGTCCGCACGGACAGGCAGAAGCCTGTCCCTACGGATGGCGTTATGATGCGATCCGGCCAAAAAACCTACCCCTGTGAGGGTTGGGGGTGGGGTGATTCAGATGCGCGTTTCGCCAACCTGATGGTTGGGAGCCTGACCCATCCCAGGGCTTTTTCGCGCTAACAAGATGTTTCGCCCCTACAATCTGTCTTACCCGATCACTACCGTACCCAGGGCGATCACCGTGCCGTTCGGCAGATCGGTTGGATCGTTACATGTCATGGCCGTATCACCATTGCGCGCAGCCGCCTTGCCATTGATCTTGACGGTCTGGCTGCCGATACTGATGCTAGCCCGGTTGGCTGGTGGGCGTTGAAAAGCAGTGCCAGGGGGGGTCGGGATATGTGGTGGTGTGTTGTTGGCAGTACTACCCACCGTCGCAGCGGCCCGGCCCATAATGTTGACATTGCTGCTCAATCCCCCGTTAATCGCCCCGCTAAATGGATGGGGTAAGGGGGTTGGTACCGGTGGTCCCGGCGGTGCTGGCACCATGACAATATGCGTATCAATGGCGGTAATCTGATCGCCCTGTTTGGCGGCTAGCTGGCCCATGCTTGTGCTCCTTCGTTCATACGAGTTACGCAGTGCCTACATAGACACCTGTTTGTGCGCAAGAGCGACTCATATGGCCTGCGGCAGCGTGGTACTTTCCTGTCGCAGGCGCTACTCGTTTCCAAACGCAGGCACCGCGTAACTCGTGTTAGACAAGGTTCATGTTTACTGTACCGTTTAGTTGGACGATACGCCCTCTACCACCTGCCCCCCTCTCCCTCAGGGCTATGCATGCCCCACACCTTTATCGCATCAGGATGCGGTCGAAATCGCGGCTTCCTGCCATCCACGGGATTCGGCGGGGTGCAACCCCGCCGAGATTCTAGTGTGTTCGGTTTGTTGTGGCGGCTTTGCCGCCACAACAAACCGAACACACTTTTTTTGCGGGGGCCTCCGGCCCCCGCGCCCCCGATGTGTGGGTCATGTATAGCCCTCAGGGAGAGGGGGAGACGGGGCGTCCGTGTTCCCTCGCCCCGTGTAGGGGCGAGGGCAGGGACTTTCATGGGTAGGTTTTTTCCGTAGGGACGCGCTTCTGCGCGTCCGCATGGCGTCCTGATGCGGAACACGTGCCCACGGACAGGCAGACGCCTGTCCCTACGGATGGCGTTCCAACGCCATCCATCGAAAAACCTACCCCTGTGAGGGGGGCAGGGGGTGGGGTGATTCAAGTAATCTCATCTGTCTGTGAATTGTAAAGTACAATTGGCCGATCTGAAACCATGTCTTAGTTAATATTCACCATCTGCCCATTGATATTCAACTGCGACCCGGCCTTGAGATCTATATTCTGGTGGGCCTCGATCTTGACTTCAGCATCCGATCGTAGCTCAATCCCCTTGCCCTGCAGAGTCAGCTTGCCGTTACTGGATTGGATCGTGATATCGCCGTCAGTTGTGATAGAGAGTGTGTTGTCCTGGGTGCTGAGGACAATTCTGTTCTTGCCACTGCTATCCTGAATAGCGATCTTGGCATCCTCTTCGCTATCATCTAACTGAATCGTATGGCCAGTACGTGATTTGATCAGCCGCATGCTATTCTTGCCATCGTTATTGGTTGCTGGCGGTGTGTCCTCTCCATTCCACAATGCCCCCAGGATATAGGGAAACTCCAGCCGGCCATGCTCAAACGCCACCAGCACCTCGTCATTTACCTCGGGCAAGAAGTAGAGGCCACGATCCTTGCCAGCCATCGGTGTGACTACCCTGGCCCAGAAGGTTTCGGCATTCGCGGCCAGCCAGGGCAACTGCACCCTGACCCGTCCCTGTCCCTTGGGATCCTGGTTGTTGGTGACAATCCCGATGGTCACGCCATAGAACCGCGCAATGTCTCGGGCCAGCGCACCGGTATCTGCTGCCATGAATAAAGATCTCATGTCGCATTTCTCCTGAAGGTAAAGGCGGTACGGTATCCGCGCTTCGGGCTAAAGGTATGCGTCGTTCCCGTAATGTAATACTTCCCACTAAAGCGCTGGCCCATGCCTTCCACCTTAATCACCGACCCGGCGCGCAGATCAGTGCGCCCGATGGCAAGCCCGTCGCCACTGATATATGCGAGGGCCATAGCAGTCAACTGGCCCCGGGCGATCTGACTGGCTTCTGCCTGGTTAAAGACGGGCACATCCACAATCAATCCTGCTGTCGGGCCAAAGATATGTGCCACCTGCGGGCCGCTGGTATGTCCACCCATCTTTGTTGTATCTTTTAAGCTTTCCTGGGCATTGGCCTGAGCAACAATTCCGGTTTTATTTTGCGGACTCCAACCGCGCACCTCTATCTGGTCGACCTGGGATAGCGAGCCTAACCGGGGATGAAACTCAAGCAGATCTACGTCCGGGTTCAGGGTTATGGCGGCCTCTTCGGCATTGCGGTAGGGTCGAAACAACAGCGTTGTCTTGTCAATTGTCTTGTCAACCACGACCTCGTAACCGATGCGCCAGGCACGTTCCTGCAAGAACGCCAGATCGGTCTGATTCGGCTGGAGCACAAAGTCCAGTGTGACTTCGGTATCAACGGTTTGTGCCTCCAGGTGGTTTTCTTGCGCAATCTGGGCAGCGATCTCGCTATCCTTCTTGTTCACGAAAGAGCGGTATTTTTGACCGCGCATCAGGCGATGCCGGTGATCATAGCCGCGCACCGTGAGCATCGGCACCTCCTCGGCGCTATACTCCAGTTCCAACCCGGTAATGTCCCCATAGATCAGTGGCCGCAAGTTATCAACATAGCCCATCTGGATCTCAACCTGCTGCCCTATATTCAACCGGTCATCATCGGATCGCAGTGTGTCCAGATTGAAAACGTTGGTCAGGCGCAAGCTGAACATCCCCGGCGAGAAGAGGTCTTCCTGGATGGTCACAGAAACCAGATCATAGCGCAGATCGTCCGGCAACCGCGCCTTATTGATCTTCACTTCGACCTCAGGCACCAGGAGGTTACTGCTGCTGCGCTCGCTCATCACCATCGGGGTTACCTCCTACCTGTGCCACGCCCGCGCAGAGTCGGGATAACCAGCACCTGGCCGGGCGACAGGGCGCGCGGGTTCGTGAGTCGGTTGGCCGTGGCGATGGGCCGCCAGAGTGTCGGGTCGCGGTAAACCTCGGCCGCAATGCCACTAAGGGTATCGCCCCGCCGGACGGTGCGGGTCTTGACTACATCCGCCGACTGTTTATTCTGACGACGTGCTTCCTCTTCCGCGGAGCTCCACTGCCGGAAGGTGCAGGAAAGGGTGGCGCGTACCGGGGTACCATCCGCCAGGAAGAGGGTAAAGCGCTGGCTCAGGCTCAAGAGTATCCATTGGAAGTTGTCCAGAGTAAAGCGCCCCCACTGGAGCTTGCAGAACGGAGGACGATGCAGATCACCATGCTGCTCGACGGTGGTCAGGGCGAAAATTGGCTGCGTATGCCGCCGCACATCGCTACCGGCCGCATAGGTGTCGAAGAACAACTCCATGCTGAGAGTCGCGGGCTGGCCGTGGGTGAATTGCGATAGTGATGCATCACGTCCAGCGGTCGGGGCTTCTTTCCAGTTGGCTCCCTTCTGGATGGTTATCTGATCGGGATTGAACAGGGCAGTGATTTCGCGCTGAAATTGACCCGTTTCGGTTTCGACCAGGATGGTAAGTTTCTCTAGTGCCATCGCCGTTCTCCCAGGCGTTCGCTTTCAAGATTGATCTGCCGCCGTAGTTTGTGCAGTGTTTTCTCAATCAGTTCTTCCAGATCAACTGTCGCTGCCGAATTTATGCCGTTAACCGCTGTGCCCCCAGGGGGATCCGCCGGGGGTATGGGCATTGGCGAGGCGGCGCCATTCTGCGGGATGGCAGCCGATACTATTGTGGGCAATCCCAGGCTGACAAGGGCTGAGGATGCGTGTCGGGCAGGGCCAGGCGTAGGTTCTGCTGCCACATGGGATCGCAGCAGCAGCGCGCGTCCGGCTGGCCCGCCGTCCGGCTGTCCTACCATGACAACCAGGCGTGGTTCATGGTGGGGCGGGCGGGATGCATTCTTGCGCACTATCCCAGGTTGACCGTTCGGTATTGCCGCCCGTCCTGGCGCTACTGGCCTGACTAGCGGGTGGCCGTCAGCGGTCAGGCCCACAGGCTGTGGCGGCTTCAATGGGCGCACCAGCGGAGGCGCAGGCGCATTGCGGCCCGGTGCTGGTGGCGTACTGGTGTCAGCCGGGCCGACGGTGGGCACGACCGGTGGAACGGGTGCTGCGGGCGCTGCCGGATGCACCAGTGCTGGTAGCGTACTGGTGTCAGCCGGGCCGCTGGTGGGCACGACCGGCGGAGCGGGTGCTGCGGGCGTTGCCGGGCTGACACTTGCTGCTACTGGAGCCGATAGATGCTGCCGGGTGAGATGCAGCGGTTCTGGCGCAGGGATGGGCGCTGCCGCCGGAGCAATGGCTACCCGGTCAGGCTGCGGCTGCGCCTGTTCCGCGCTGGTAGCTTTGCTGCTCGTTTCCGTCTCGGATGCGCGTGGCGCATTCTCTGCTACCAGGGTTGCCCGAACCGGAGCAGATCCGGCCAGACGATGCCGTGCCGCCGGTAACACCACCCGATTGCCGGACATAATTGCTGGCCTGACTGATGGTTCGACCGGCTGCGCTGCGATCGGCTCTGCTGCGCGCTGTTCAACCGCTGCCGGGGGGGCTGCCGCTCCGGACGGCGCATGCTGCACAACTACGGGCGCTTGCGGCGGTCGCGGCACTCCCGCCGCATCGGGTTGGTTTTCACGGCGTTCGTTCCATCGGGCATAGACCACCGGCGGCGACGCTGGCAGTGCCGCGACCGGGCTGGCGGCAGCAGCGGGAGCATTGGCGGGTGGCACTGGCTGCGCATGCACAATCGGCACAAGATCAGCGCGCCATTCTTCACCAGTGTTGAGATGCTGCAACATCCGGGAAAGCAGCGGCAGGTCGCCAGCCATCTGCAGCATGCGCGTTAGAATCGCCTGGCCCGGTGCGGACGAGACAACACCGGGTTGCACCCGGGGGCGCAACAGGCGTTGCAGCAGGTGCGCATTCAGTGCGGCATGCCAGGCGGGTTGCTCTGGCCCTGCGGGTTCCTGATTGTGCAACAGATCTTTCATAAAAACGTTAGAACGTTAGTGTTAAGAAATATCGTTAGCAATCGCTGCTGCATCCGCGACCTCAGAGGCCACGAGGCTGAGCAGAGGGCGGGAGATGCCCTGGTGGGCTAGCTCGATCGTCTCGAATGCGATCGTACTGCTGTCGGCACGAAACTCCGGCCCGCTCCAGCGCACCGGGTAGGCGCGCAGGAAATCCCACCATGCTATCGGCAAACCCCGGCGATTCAGCAGGTAAATCGTGCCGTTGCGCCGGTCTATGTCGCCCCGGATGATCGCCTGGTGCCAGAGCCAGAGCGTCGAACCGCCGGTTAATCCCCCGGTTAATCCCCGCTTCAAAACCAGGTTTTGCGGGTAGCGTGCGGGGCCAGGCAGTTTGTGGACAAACTCATTCTGTCCACCTTCGCGGTAATCCTGAACCTCAGTCTCAACCTGCAGGCCAGTCACTTCTGAGAAGCCGCCCAGGATTAAGCCCTCGATCTCGACTACAAAATTAAAGGCCATAAAGGGATCAAACCGGAGGCCCAGCGCTCTGCCGGTTGCGCGTAATGCGTAGTTCAGGGGCAATGTTGTCACGGCTAACTCCTTCCCTCAGCGCTGTTCAGATGCTGATTGATCCGGGCAATCTCGGCGACCCAGCGTTGCCGCTCGCGATGCTCCATCTGCATAATCTGGTCATGCGGCCAATGCAGGTAGTAGGCAATATAGGCTACCTCCTCGAACAGACGCTGCGAGGGGTAGCGCATTACTCCCCCAGGCTGACCGTCTCCACCTCAAACTCACCCTGGCAGTGGGGACAGGCCACAGCCAGCCGGCTGTGGCCGTTGCTATTGATCCGCTGGTAGAAGTCCTGCAGGTAGGCCAGGTCGCCCGCAAACAGGCTCTCGATGGTCTTGGTATTGATATGCTGCAATGTGCCCAGCTGGCTGATCACTCGCGACAGCAGGATCAAGACCAGGTAGCCGGGGTTGGACTGTACGCGCGGGTCTTTCAGGGGCGCAATCTCGTCATAGGCGGTTGCCAGGCGCATCACGCCCTCACGGTGCAGGGTGCCCTCGGCGTCGAGCAGGCCACAGGGCAGCGTGAATGGAAACTCGGTCTGCATCATCCCTTGGTAATCCCTTCATGCGCCAGTTCCAGGCTTTCAATCGCCACCTCGTTCCCGGTAGCGTTAAAACTGGGACCGGTCCATTTCATCGGCCAGGCCTCGACAAAGTTCCAACGCATCTGCTCGTCGCCCTTGTTATCGAGCAAGATGATCGAGCCGTTGCGCCGCTCGACATCTCCTTCGGCAGTGCGCTGCCGCCAGTCCCAGAGTTCGGTATCGTTGGTAATGCCCCGCTGTAGCGTAATATAGGAAAACGTGTTCATGCCGGGTAGCTTGCGCATGCGGAGTGGTTCGCCGCCCTCACGGTAGTCAATGGACTCCTGACTCGTGTCCAGGCCAGAGCACTCCCGAAACGCAGCCCGCGTAATGCCATCGATCTCAACCAGGAAATTAAATGAGCGAAACGGATCATTGCGATCGCCAACTGCCATCGTAATACTCCTTTAAGTATCGTTCTAACGTTCTAACGTTCTAACAATCTGTACGACAACAAACTCGGCGGGTGCGCCGGGGGCCAGCCCGATTTCGGCAATGACTTCACCCCGCTCGCGCACCTCCGGCGGGTTGGTCTCGGCATCACATTTGATATAGAACGCTTCCGCGGGCGTGTTACCCCGTAGCGCCCCCTGCTGAAACAGGCTGAGGCAATAGGCCGTCAGCTCGCGGTTGATCCGGGCCCACAGCCGGGGGTCGTTGGGATCAAACATCGCCGCGGTCATGTTGTGCTCGATCCAGCGCCCGGCGGTTAGAAATAGCCGGCGGACATTGATATAGCTCCAGTCGGTCTCATCACTCAGGGTGCGGGCACCCCAGACCCGGATGCCCCGGCCAGGAAAACTACGCAGACAGTTGATACCAACCGGGTTCAGGCGTTCCTGCTGGCGGCTGTTCAGGTTTATTTGCAGATCGAGCACGCCCTCCAGGAGCGCATTGGCCGGGGCTTTATGCACGCCGATTTCCCGATCAGTACGGGCATAGATCCCGGCGATGTGACCGCATGGCGGCAGAAAGCGCTGACCAGGTGGGCCGGCATCAACCCGCACCCAGGGATAGTAGAGCGCACCGCTTGCGCCACTCAATCCGCGGCGCTGTTCAAGCACCTGCGCGACATCGGCTCCGGGGAGCGCATCCAGGATGGCAAAGCGGTTCCCCTGCTGGAGACAATGGTTCATCACGACGCGCTGCATGGCCGGGATCAGCGCCCGGTCTGCCATGGACATAATATCCGGCGCGCAGACCAGGTCGATGTTTTCCAGGGTGCTGATAGCCTCCAGGCCGCGTGCCAGTGCATCAGGCGAGTCATCGGCCAGGCGCATGACATAGCAGAGCTGGCCGGCGTTTGCAAAAAAGCCGCGTACGGCCGGTTCCAGGTAACGATTGGGCAGCGCGGAACCAAAGGCGCTGTCAAACTGCGCCCGGCGGGTCAACATCGTCGGTGTGTAGGGTTCACCCTTGGCGGCCAGACCGAGGAACACCGGCACCCCGGTGCGCAGGGCGGTCTCTGGTGGCGGAGAGCGATCAATTTTATAGACTCCGGGTGTCTGTATTATCTGCATGCCGGTCTCGCTGAATCTACAGGCTGGCGGGCAGGGGTTACTGGATCGCAGTCCTCAGTCCGCATGCCTCAGCCCGCGTCACTCTTTACACTACTGCTGCGGCCCGGCCCACTGGCTGATGCGGAAGATCACAAACTCAGCGGGCCTGACGACGGCAACCCCAACCTCGGTGACAACCTGCCCCAGGTCACGCACTTCGGGCGGATTGGTCTCGGCATCGCACTTGACATAAAACGCCTGCTGCGGAGTTGCGCCAAACAGTGCCCCGGCCCGCCAGACGCTGGTCAGGAAGGCGGTAACGTTGCGGGTAATTCTGGCCCATAAGCTCGGGTCATTCGGTTCAAACACGGCCCACTGAATGCCCTCATCAATCGACTCGCGCAGGAACAGGAACAACCGCCGCACACTCAGGTACTTCCACTCGCCGTTGGCGTCGCCACCGAGAGTGCGTGCGCCCCAGATCGTGATAGTGCCATCGAAGTCACGGATGACATTGATACCAGCGGGGTTAAGCCCGGCCTGATGCTCCCGGCTTAACCGCGCGGAGACACCCAGTGCGCCGCGAATCACCTCGTTCGCCGGAGCCTTATGGACGCCGCGCTGGGTATCAACACGGGCGTAGACCCCCGCAATATGCCCACTCGGCGGCATGTAGATCGGCTCTGCCTGCTCATTGGTATCACCGACGTCGATCCAGGGGAAATACATCGCCGCGTAGTTGCTGTCGCGCACGGGGGGCGAGCCTTTGATCGCATCCACCGTATACTGACTCACCGCTGGCTGGCCATCGAGAATGGCAAAGCGGTCTTCCAGTTTCTCGCAGTGTGAAATTATTTTCTCCTGGATCTTCGCATCGGTGATCCCGGGCGCGGCCAGCAGGGAGATGTCGTCAATCGTCTCCAACCGGGCCAGCAGTTCGTCGTCAATCTTATCGGCGCTGTCCACACGCATGACATAGCAGCGGGTGCCGCCATTGTTGAAGAAACCATAGACTGCATGTGCCAGTCGGCGCTGCCCGGCGTCGGTCGAGAAGTTGCCAAAGGCGCGTTTGAACTCCGAAAAGTTGGTGCAGAGCAGCGCCGTACCAGCGGCAGTAACGGAAAACTGCTCACCCACGGTGTAGCTGCCGCTGATAATGGTGTTCGCTGGTGGAGCCGACGTGAAGTTCAGACGCGCAATGGCGTTTGTGCTATCCGCGCTCACCCGGACAGCATCCGTAACATCGACGCTTACCGCGTAGTTGCCCTCGACTACCGGGTAGTCGGACACCTTGTAGCTGGTTGTATTCCCTTCCACCGGTTCCACCGTTCGGTTCTGCACCGGCGCTGGAACATAATCGACGGTCACGATGGCCTCATCCGGCTGGTCGGCGCTAAATTTGACCAGAGCCTGATTATTGTTCTCGTCATTCTCAAGAAAGGCAGCATCCGGGCCAACCTCTGTAGCAGGGGCGTCCGCATTCGCTGCGACGCGAATGGAGTAGCTGCCGCGCTTTGTCTGAACCGGGTATTGCTTGAGTTTGAACTCGGTGTTGCTCAGCCGCCTGGCCGTTTCATGTTCGACCCGTGCTGGCGTGAAGCTGACGGTAACCTTTGCACCGCTGATAAGGGGCGCGTTGAAGTCAAGTTGAGCACCGTTCTGTGTGTTACGAAGCTGCGCGACTGCTTGCGGGTCAAGCCGGATATCAAAGTCGTCGTCAACCTCGGGCGGGAGCACCGGAAACCTGGCAAGCGGGAAGACTGCCTGACCGTCGGCAATTGCGATCCGCTCATTGACAACCCGACGGATGGGGATATTGATGGTGTCGGGAACAATGCCGATAAAGGCTGCGGTGCTGGTGCTGACACCAGCGATCGGCTGGACTGCCGAGGGGACTTCCTCGACATAGACGCCAGGCGAACGGTAGCTGACCATGGGCACTATTCTCCTTTTTGCTTAAGACATGGTTCACAGTTACTGTACAGTTTGGTTGGACGATACGCCCTCTCCCCCTGCCCCCTCTCCCTCAGGGAGAGGGGGGAGATGGGGCGTCCTGGCGGCACACGCTCCGCGTGTGCCGCCAGGACGCCCCATCTGGGTTCCCCCCGCCCCTTGCAGGGGCGGGGGCAGGGGGTGGGGTGATTCAAGCCACCAATCTGTCTGTGATATGTACAGTAAAATTAGTTTATCTGAAACCATGTCTAAGGTTCATATTCAGAACGGGCTGCATTGCTACGGGCAGAACGGCTGGCTCAAGGCCCGGATCGACGCTGATGGTAACGCTATAGTTCAACACAGCCCGGGGCTTGCCCCCTAGCGCCTGCCAGAATTCGCCCAGGCTCTGCAGGTTGGCCGGGTGCAGAATGCTGGTGGGCAGTTCGGGTTCCTGATCGACCAGGCTACCCTGGAGTACTGCGGACGGCAGAGTGGCATAGCGCAGCAGTGCCCGCATAACTTCCCCCAGCATGCGATGCTCATCCAGGTTCGGGTTGGGAATGCCCTCGCCGGGCCAGGCCGTGATCAGGTAGGAACAGTCTACCCGCGCCGGAGCACGCCGCTTTGTGACGCTGCGGTTATCGGGCTGCCGCTCGATCAACCAGGCCGTGCTGCGCAGTTCCAGGTTCTCGCGGATATCATAGAGAAAGAAGTTGATCGCGGGCAGCGTCACCTCCGCAGGTGGGAACTGGTCATCGGGCGTGGCAAAGCTGATCATCACCTGTGCCACCATTTCTGGTGGCAGGGCCTGTGTGAGCAGCGTTTCCAGGGTTTTGTCGAGATCGTGAATCATGTAATAGGGGCGCAGCAAACTGCGCTATAGATACATTTCCTCTGAACAAGGCTACCGGGTACAGGGATAGGGATACTCTAGCAAACGAGCGTCTGTTGGAGTGTCTGTTGGTGCGTCCGTTGGGGCGTCTTTTTGGGTGTGAATTGTTTTGCTGGCCGACACGCTGGTGGCTTGAAGCCCCCGGCTACCTAGACAGGCCGGGTACCAACCTCCTCGACAAACCAGGCGAGGCTATAGGGGTTGGGCACATCCGTGCGTGTGCCATAGACCCAGGCGGCCAGTTCATGCAAAGCGCCGTGCAGTTCTGCCGGGATGGAGGGGAACGGCAGCGCCTCGCTGGCAAAAAGCGCACCGACTTTATTGAGAGGATCTGTGTTCATTCCTGTTCAGCATATACAAATTTCCTCTGAATCTCCGGCTTTTCAAGCTCTGCTGCCAGCCATTCCAGGCGTTCCAGCAGAGCGTCCTTCATCTTCTCAAATAGATCCTCATCACCGAACTGTACTCGAAAATTTCGCTCCAGAATCTCCAGTGCTGGTTTGGGATGCTTGGCCAGATTGATGACCCTATCAGCAAAATCTCCATCAATTATGGGCAATGTTTCGGGGGTATAGCCCGCAAATGTAGAATGAAGACCCTCCTTTATAATGCTCGGATTAATATCTGTAAATGTCAGATCATTGTCAATACCCGATACACTGCCTTCACCCACAAAAAAGTTTTGAACATGGCGATCGAAATTCCCAATAATAATGTCAAGAAGAGACAGCCGTGAGAGTGCGAGTAACGTGTCCTGGTTAAAGCCTGCCAAATCTAGGCCGATAAGCTGTTCTTTTGTCAAATCCTTCACGTTTAACTGACTTTTCTTGATATCAGATGCTTCTATACCGGCAGCATGTTTCATTAAAATACCACGAACTGCTCGTGGTTTTTTAGTAACCATTGCTAATTCTTTGGGGGGTTCATAATCAATACCATCTATTTCTACAATGAAAGTAGGAACAATAACATCTGCTCGCAGCAATTTGTCCAGTTCATATGAAGCAACATTGCGTTCTGCAAGTCGTGGATTTACCTTGGGAATTGCGCGCTGCCCTTCTGCTGCTATACCTGCTCCTGCTTCTGCATAGTCAAACACATCATCATCATCATCTTCTTGATCTATTGACATCCAAGGCTCTATTCCTTGTCGAAAAAAAGGCATGGGTTTAAATATCCAGGCCGATTGCAAACCAGAGACCTTGCGGAGGCTTCCATCAGATCTCTCTTGTACATCAAAATCAAATCTTATTTTATATAATGATTTATGAGAAGCACCTCCAGGGATCTTCTCAGGTTTGTTAACCATATTGTAATAAACAAAATCCTCTTCCGGGTTCAGGTCATCTATCGGACGAAGCAACTCTTCCAGGTTTGGCCATAAACTAAATGATTCATTCGACCGAAGTCCAAATACTTCATCAAACTCATGCATTAGACGAGCAGCTTCTTGAAACAAGTTTATCTCGCGCTCATCCTCTTGATCCTTGTCGCCCTCTCCCCGCTGTATTACTGTGCCCTGCCTCCCTTGCTGCACCACATGGGTCAACTCGTGCGCCAGCAGGTGCTGCCCGTCCGGGCTGCCCGCGTTGTACGCCCCCCGCCGGAAGAAGATATCCTGGCCGGTGGTGAAGGCCTTTGCCTGGATGGACTGGTTCATCTGGTCGGCGCGATCATCCGTATGCAGGCGCACCCCGCTGAAGTCGGCCCCGATCTGCTGCTCCATTGCTGTGCGTGTGTGGGTGTTGAGCGGTTGCCCGCCGCCGCGTGCACTCTGAATGGCCTGATCCAGCCCCGGGCTGGCTGGCACGTTGCCGCGGGTGGGCGCGGCTTTCGTCTGCACGGTGGTGGCATTCTCCGCATCGTCCATCTGCTGGACGGATGCGCTGCCCGATGTGGCCGGCATTGCGCTGACCTGCTCCGCTACCCGGTCGGCCTCCTGCTCATACTGGTCGCCGGGGGGATTGATCGCCAGCTTCGCCTGCACGATGGGCGCACTGTTCCTACTACCTGCGCCTGCCGCCGGTTGAGCATGGCGCACCACCTGCTGCACATAGTGGTTGCCGTATTGCCGCTGCAACTGCAACAGCCTCGCGCCGCCCCGCGCCAGGTCGCCGCCGGTAGCCTGCTGCAGCGCGGCGGCCTGGGCAGCCGGGTTGCCCGCCCCTGCCACGCCCGGGGGGG